>Ga0207102_1017_pt1 | contig 31688 bp, 27 predicted proteins | sample Alteio_BWMinHeat_80_FD_153573 | JGI IMG/M metagenome (GOLD analysis project Ga0207102, IMG submission 153573) | Enriched cells from forest soil in Barre Woods Harvard Forest LTER site, Petersham, Massachusetts, United States -... | ecosystem: Environmental > Terrestrial > Soil > Temperate forest >... | reverse complement strand
TATTGCCACGATTCAAATGATTTCACTCTTTCCTGGTCCGCCTGGAATACAATAAACCTCAAATAACCTCACGGTAACACTACGGTAACACTCTATGAATAGAGCGCGGTTTCTAAGCGTTGGCTTTCATCGGAGAGAATTTCTTCATCACTTTTATACATATTGCCCCAATCGTTTTCTCCTCTCCAGGTAACGGCATTTCCATTGATAAAACCATGGGACTCCTCTCTTAAATCGACTATAACTAAATTAAATGTGTTTATAGGGAGTGTTTTAAGGATCTCTAGGAAGCTTTTTTCAGAAAATTGGGCGCTGCCGGAAGCATTTAGCTCATCTAAGCCCAATCGAGTTGGCTTTTTTTCTAGAGAAATCGTTATGGCAAATGGGTCATAGGTGGTCCGAAAGTTTCGTGGAAGAACCCCCTTGTTTTCCATTGTCAAACAAAGCATAGGCGGTTTAGGCGAAGGCTCGTATAGATTTGCGACTAATAAAGACGCGTTATAACAAGTTAAGATTAGTATTAGGTAGTAGTATATTTTATATGTGAATATGTTAGACATTTTAATATCCTAGTTTATATAGGACACATAATAGCATTTTTAATTATTCATCATGACAAAAATGACTTAACTCATGCGAGTTCGGTTATTTATCGAGTTGATAACGTACAATTGGAATCCGATTTAGTGACTTCATTTGGGGTGGACTATTACCGTCTCACTATTACAGATCATATTCGCCCCTCTGATGATGATGTGGATACATTTATTACGTTCGTACGTCAACTCCCACAAGAGACCTGGATACACTTTCACTGTGCAGCTGGAAAGGGGCGTACGAGCACTTTTTTAACCACACGAATTGGAGATAATGATGAGTGAAAATATTGTTTATTTGACAGATGAAAATTATAAAACAGCTCTTGCCAAGGGCGTTGTGTTAGTGGATTTTTATGCAGACTGGTGTGGACCTTGCCGCGCCATTGCGCCTGTCATCGAAGAATTAGCAAATGAAATGAAAGGTCAAGTTTCTATCGCAAAACTCGATATTGATTCAGCGCAAAAAGCAACGTCTGAATTCCAGGTGACTTCCATACCCACATTAATTTTATTCAAAAATGGGGCAGAAGTAAAGCGTGTTGTAGGCTTAAAAGATAAGTCAAGTTTGAAAAAACTGATTGAATCAGCTTAGTTTTTGTCCAGGGCTTTCGGCAGGGGAAAAATCTTCAGCTACAAAGGCTTCGCCCGAAGGCTCTGGGGCTTAAATATCGTTAAGAAAGGATTTTTTTGTGTCGTATAGTATTGATAGAAGAGGTGCAATTGCCGCGGGCATTTTATGTTGGATTGATTACGACTGTTCCGAACTTATGAAAGAGGCAGCTAAAGACCGAAGAAAAAAAACGAGAAGCCGAGAAATTAGTCCTCCTACTCAAGATCCCCAGTCGAATATCCATGGAAAAAGGCTCAAAGTATCACAGATTACCCGTTCAAACCCTGCATTTGCAGGTATAAACTTGGCTCATCTCATCACCCTTCCAAACCCTGCATCTGCATGTATAAACTTGAATCATCTCGTCCAGATTCAACTGAATGAATCTGAAGAAAAGATCAACTTTAAAGAATGGGTAAAGAGAAGTTATTAGATGTTTGACTAAAGCATATGCGATTGATCAGTCACCTAAAGTTTGTTTTGAATCCTTGCTGTTTCCATGCCTCATAGACAACGATTCCGACTGAAGTTGCGAGATTGAGGCAACGTGCTCCCGATTGCATCGGGATATTTCTAAAGAGGTGGGGCCATTTTTCTTGGAACAATGGGGCTAACCCGCTAGTCTCTGAACCGAAGATAAGATAATCATCCGGAAGATAGGATTGATCTGCATAGCACGTTTCCGCTTTGCTGGAAAAAAAATAAAAGCGCGCGGATGTCGTTAGCAGAAGCTGTTCTAAATCATCGATGACCTCTACACTGACCCCTTCCCAGTAATCGAGCCCAGCTCTTTTGAGCCAGCGATCCGTGATGCTAAATCCTAGAGGGCGCACTAAAATTAGGTCGCAACCAGTGACAGCACATGTTCTGACAATATTGCCGGTATTTTGAGGGATTTGTGGTTGAAAGAGGATGATTTTCATGTTTTAAAAAATAAGAGACACCAGCATTGCGCAATTTTTTAATCATGCAATGCTGGTCTCGTTAATGAGAAAGAGGCGGACTATTCCTGATTGAGCTCTAGGATTTCAAACTCACTTGAGTCATCATCTGCGGAATCTGAAAGAGTTTTTTTATGCTCTGCATCATTCTCGGGAGAGGCATTTGCTTTGATGACTTCAACATCAAAAATAAGCAATGAGTTAGGGGGCAACTGACCTGATGTGCCGTATCCAAGATCAGGATGCACGAAAAGACGTCTCTTTTCGCCTTCTTTCATGCCGACTAGACCTTTGCTGAAGCCTGGAATTGTTTGATCTAGTGGTACTGTCAGAGGTCCACCCGCGTCAGCTGAACTACCAAAAACGGAGCCATCTGCAAATTTTCCGGAATATTGAATTGAAGGAGCAAAATGTTCTTCAACAACGGCTCCATTACCCTCTGAAAGAATGGCGTATTGTAATTTTCCCGGTACAAGCTCTTTTATATTTTGTTCTTTAGCATTTTTAGCTAAAAAGTCATTTGCTGTCTTTAAATTGTCATCAGCAACTTGTTTAAATGCTTTTAGTTGCAAACGTGTCATCGCTTCTTCATAGTCCTGATCGCTCATTGGGGAGGGTTTGCCTGCAACACCTTCGCGCATCCCTTTAATGATGCTCTCTAAATCAAACTTAATGCCTGGTGTATTTAGATTACGGCCTATAAAGTTACCAAAAGCTTCTGAGACTTTTAGCATCTCTTGCTGCTCATCTTCAGGCGTTTTGTTTGTCGCGACTTTTTCATCATCCGATGAAGCATCAGCTAAAGGTTTTTTTTCATCAGAATGGTTTTTAGGCTCTTGTTTTTCATGGTTCTCTTGTTTCTTTTCTTCTTTTTTAGCGCCTTTAGACTCTGAATCTGGGGAACATCCTGATCCGACAGATAGAATCACTGCGAGGCTTGCAGCTGAAAGTAGAGTTTCTTTACTTAAAATCTTCATATAGTCTCCTTGATAAAAATGAATTTCGAATGTATCTGATTTGCAAATTTTGTCCAAGAAAATAATACACGTCTTGCATAATTCGTTCCCTTCCCCCTGCCCCTTCTCCTGCCCGTGCCCGAAAAAACTATTTCATCATTCAATTTTCTAACATAAGCCTTCATTAACAACATTGATCGGGCAGGGGCAAGGGCAGGGGCACGTTTATTTATTGGTGATAAACCAATGAGCAAGCTCTGGAAGGGAGAGCTGTATCTTTTCGCCTGTTTCCATTTTTTTGAGCTCCACTACTTGAGTGTGAAGTTCGTTTTCTCCCAACACTAAAACATACTGTGACTGCATTTGATGGGCGATCTGCATGATTTTACCTAATTTTCTGCTGGAGTAATCCATTTCAGCGCAAATCCCCTGACTTCGCAATTCGTGCACCAGTAGAAAGCCCGCTTCCTTGGATTCTTCTCCTAACGCAATGATGAATAGCTGAGGGCTGTAGGGTTTAGGGAGGGGGACTTGTTGTTTGATCATCGTTTGAATGACGCGTTCAAGTCCTGTTCCAAACCCTATTGAGGGGAGTTCTGGTCCACCGAGCATTTTAATCAGTCCATCATAGCGACCGCCTCCTCCAATGCTATTTTGCGCGCCCAGTTCTCCTGCGACAATTTCAAATACAGTCCGATTATAGTAATCAAGACCCCTAACCAATTTTGGATTAACGGAAAAAGGGATTTTAAGGCTATTCAAAAGGCGCTTGACTGACTCAAAATGGTCGCGTGCTTCTGTGCTGAGGAAATCCAATATTGAAGGCGCATGTTCCACAATTTCCTTGTCTTTGGGGTCTTTGGAGTCCAAAATTCTTAGCGGGTTTGTGTCGAAACGGACTTTACTGTCGGAGGAAAGTTGTTCAAAATATCCTTTAAGATAATCCTGAAGTGCTTTTCTGAATGTTATGCGTGTTTCGGTGTCGCCAATGGAATTAATGTGTAGCTTTAGATTTTTTAATCCTAAGCGCTGATAAAGTGTGTAGAGAAGATCGATTAGCTCCACATCTTGTTCTGGGGATCCATTTCCGATTGCTTCAGCTCCAAATTGATGGTGCTGTCGATAGCGACCCGCCTGAGCCCGTTCATAGCGGAACATGGGAGCGATATAAAACAGTTTATTGCTCGAGGATTCATTGTAAAGTTTATTTTCAATAAACGAACGGATGACAGGGGCCGTGCCTTCAGGGCGTAGCGACATGGAGCGATCGCCTTTATCCATGAACGTGTACATTTCTTTGGAAACAATATCAGAAGTTTCTCCAACACCCCGCTGAAAAAGCTCTGTGCGCTCGAACATAGGAGTGCGGATTTCCTGATAGCCATATTGGCGAGCTGTTTCACGCATAATCGCTTCAACATAGTTCCAGAGGTAGGAGGAGCACCAAGTGTCTTTTGCATTTTGAGGGAGGATGTCGAAGACCCCTGGAGGAATGGGAATATTCATGATAAAGTCCTATAAAAAAGCTTAGATATTCTGTGATCTATAAAGATTAAGCATTCCACCAAAAAGAGTAAAGAGGTAGTTCCGAATTTGGATTTTCTAAACGCAGAGGTGCAGAAAAAAAAGAAGGTAGCCAGGGCGTCCCGCCCTGTGTGTCAGGGCGAGACGCCCTGAATACCTTCATGCTTCGCCTTGTCATGAAAACTATCTAAAATGTTTTTCTCTTCTCTGCGCCCTCTGCGTTTAAACTGTGTTAGCTATTAGCTACCCGCATCCACATATTCCTGCTGAATAGAGGCGAGCAAATCAAACTGTTGCAGATAGTAATCGGAATCCTCTTCAGAAATGCGTGCCTCTTTAAGCACATGAATGAGTGTAGCGCGGTTGTCTACATTGAACTGACTTAAAGGCAATAACGTATCAGGTGAAATGATGAATTGACCGAGCTTGTCTAGGGTGTCTGCACTCAGCTTATTATCCAATAGGGCTAGCTGTTCGGCACTGAGAACAGATGTTGACGTGAGGTGATTTGTCACAACATCAACCACTTGATCCAGTTCGTCGAAGTTATTGACGAATTGGATCTGATGCATAAGGCTGATGATATCGCTTTCGATGGGTAAGTCGCCTATCTTTTGATCTGCGAGGGTTAGAGTTTGTTCATGAGCAAAAGACTCTAATCCTGCCGCCTGAAGATAGACTTTGAACTGATTTAGAGGGATATCTGAGTACTCTTGAAAGAGATGTGAAAGCCGAGTAGTGATCTTTTGAGATTGTTCACGATCTTCTTTTACATAGTGTTCGATCAGAAGCAGCGTCTGGTTTTTATACTCAAGGATGGGTGAAGCATTATGCGCATTAAATAAAGCAGAAATTTGGTCGCTGATAGCTTTTAAAGCTTGTTCTCGCGTGGTTGCAATGGCTGACAGCTCAATAAACAAAGGTAAAAAGGGATCGATTTTTTCTTCAAGTTGAACCGTCGAAATGGCGTTAGGAATAGCAGGAGACTTAGCTTGGTCCTCACCGTCATTGTCAGCAATCTTGTTAAGAGGAGATTCAATCGGAGCTGGATTGAAAGAGGAATAGCTTCCATTTAATAGCAGATGGCTACTTGTGACACTTCCATCTGCATTAAAATGCAGATAGGCCGTTAAGAATTTACTCTGAGGTGCCATGATTGCTAATGCTTTTTGACCCTCGATGGCCTCACCTAACCCTTGAGAGGAGTAGAGGATGATGTCGGGAAACTTAGAAATTTCTGTCATTTCTTGTTGTAATCTCAGGATCTCATGATGGTTGCCTGTTTTTTTCGATAAGGTAATCGCTTTTTGCATGAGCGATTCGCCAAATTGGTAGTAGCGAGGCGCGTTGTAAATATAATTTTCGGCATGTGGACGTATGAGTCCTAAAGCCTTTGGCGGAGCGAATTCTTGATTAGTTGTCTGGTTCACAAGCGTGGAAAGTGGAATGATCTTGCCCTGTTTTACTAGAGCAGAAATTTCTAAAGCATTGGCACTATTTAATGTATTGGGATTCACCAAAAGCCTGTTTAATGAACGCAAGTCATTTGTTTCTCGTAACTCCATGGCACGGGAATCCACCATAATGGTTGGGTTAGGGATTAACCATTGCAAGATGTTTGGCGAAGGCTGTGCTAAAATCACAAAATGATCGAGATCGCTACTTGTATAAATTCTTAAAATATAGGGGCAATTATTGAAATGACCTTGATTGTCGATATGTGCAAGTGATGGGTAGTCAGAGGTGACGACTGAGGCTAAATTATTTTTTAAGAACTCAGGGTCAAACCAATTTTGTTTCTGAGGTTTAATATGATTCACTTGAGCATAAGCTAAAGCCATAGAGACATCTGCAACACCTTCCGCTGCGGTGATTTTATCTTCAATGCTTTTTTCGCGAATAGTTAAATAGACAAAGAAAACGAAGCCAGCAAATAGAACAAAACTCATGCACAATATTAAAACAATTCGGTTCCAGTTCCAAAGCCTCGTCGTACCTTGAGGGGAACTTTTATTGTGATGTTTTTGATGAAAGGGTGCATCACCCTCGTTCTCTAGTTCTTTTTGAGACTCTTTCGATTGATCGGGTTCGCCGGTTTCTTCGATTTCAACTAGGGAACATTGGTATGTCTTGTGTTGAGAAGTAGGTATGGAAGGCGATGGGTGGATTGGAGGTGGCTTCACCATTAGAGTCTGGTCGCTTCCCATTAAAAAGGATTCTGAATCAAAAGATTGCAGCACCTCATCATCTTGATCTGATGTTTCATTGTCGAATGGATTTTCTACCGTTGATGTGAGGATGGTCGCCATTTCTACCGCTTTTTTTGATGGCGAATAGGGTTCTATAGAAAGGGTTTCTGTTTTTAGAGATAGGGTAGGATGATGTTCCTTAGAAGAAGGGTCAGGGAAAACATCATTGCTTAGATTTTCCACTTCGCGAAAAAGCGCATCGATATCAAAACTAACAGCACTGGATATCGTTGGATGTTGTTGTTCGATGGGTGAAGGCTCGTTAGATGAAAGCTCATCTGGCTTTTGTAACGCAGCTTCGGGCATCGGCGATGCATGAACGCTCTCTTCTATGCTTGGAGCTGGAAGAGGAGATTCTTGTACAACAGCAGTACCTGAACTGCCTTCAAAATTAATGCTGATTTCTCCAATTTGTAAACAGTCGTGATTTTTTAAATTTTTCTTTCCAAACGGAAGATCGTTCAATGTTGCAAATGGATCGTTTGCATAATTTAACGCGATAAAGCGATTGTTTTGTTCTAATATCTTTAGATGGATATCTTGAATATTTTCATTGGGAAGGGGAAGATCAACCGTATTGGACAAGCCTTTGCCAATGATCACAGTTTGCTTATCGAAAACGACAGAAGTGGATTTCGATTTTGAATGCACAGTAAGTTTTATCATTCGGGTCCCTTATGCGAATATGCAGAATGAAAACATTTCACCTGATTTTCTAGCATATCCAAATGTGTACGTCAATAGAATACAAGCAAATCTCTAAAAAAAAAGCCAGTAATTCTGGGTGAGTCAAAAACACACGTGAAATTAACGCCCTATGAGTGATGTAGCTGCACTTACATCGGGCTGAAGTGCATCAGGTCTGTCAGGTTGGGGCGCTGAGAAAAGTTTATCATTGGAATCGATGGATGTTCTGCTGTAGGTAAAAGAATAGTTAGATTTTCTAACCGAGATAACAGAGATATTTCCATCAGTGCGGCATGCACGCCAGTAGCTGAAACGGGCTGTGCCCCCGCAGGCACAAGCATGGGTGCAGGAGCTGCGGCTAATCCTGCCGGAGATCCTAACTGAGGAGGGTCTTGAGGCGTCTCGTCCTTCTTTATTATCAAATGAAAATGGCTCAATTTGGGTAAAGCCTGAAAAAGACTGTTAACCCTCAATTGTTTTTAATAATATGTGTAAGGATCATAGATAAATGATTGATATTTCGCAACTATTTTAAATTATACGCAAGTGAATTCAAAAAAATAAAGGTTCTTGGGACAGGGAAATTGCACGAAGAATTTATCAATAACTTGTATGTAATAAATTGATGGCAACGCGAAGCAAGAAGATAGCCAGGCCGTCCCGGCCTGTTGTGTCAGGTAGAGAGTCTCTTGTCAGAACACTATGATACAACACAGGCCGGGACGGCCTGGCTACCTTCTTGCTTCGCCTTGCCATCAATTTATTACATACAAGTTATTGATAAATTCTTCATGCAATTTCCCTGTTTTCTCTTCTCTGTTTTCTCTGTGCCTCTGTGTTTCAAATGCTTATCTATGTCATCAATCACACCTGATTTTTGAAACACAGAGGCACAGAGAAAACAGAGAAGAGAATCAGAGAATAGGGCATTTACGGAGAAACGTCACGTTAAGAAAAACTTCATGAAATCATCTTGCTATTATGTTCTCTACCCCTCATTTTCCTGACAATCGGCTCATTTCACTATTTAACCCCCTCCACTCCAAAAACCTTGCACAAATATTACACATGCCGTATAGTGAATGCATTGAACTTGAGGAGAAATCACCATGGTACGTATCAGTAAACAAACAGAAAGACGGAGTCGTTCTCCGCGTAAACCACGTCTAGCGGGAAAAAAGACAGGACCTCGTCCTGATAAACTTCCACTAGGATATAAAGAGCATCCAAATGCTCTAGAAGGTGAGCACGCAGCGACTACATTTATTCCTAGAATCAAATAGGAATTTAAGACTATTAAGCGCCAGGCATTTTGGTCTGGCATAAACTCTATTAATTGGTTACGAAAGGACCTCTGTTATGTCTAGACACCCTAGCTATGGCAAAGCTAATAAAGGCGCAAAGAAACGCAATGTGTTAAAGCGTTTCGAACGAGTCGCTGTTTTAAAAAAACTACAACTCTGGAAAGCTGAAAGTGGTCGAGTTACAGGCTTACCTAAAACTCCTGCTGTTCTATAAGCGCTTTGCTATTTCATCACACCCCCCTTCATTTTTAACCCGTACACTATGCCCACGCGTTAGAATGAAGGGTTTTTTATGCAGATACACCTAAGAAGCCACCTATGCTTATTCACGTAGAAGACAATCAGACAGATCTTGCGATCGACATCTTGACAGTCAAAAAAATAGTCGATACAGTGATCGCATATGAGGGCCGTACATGCGATGAGGTCTCCATCTACTTTGTCGATATGCCTCAAATCTGTGCCATACATGAGCAATTTTTTGATGACGCCTCACCTACGGATTGCATTTCGTTTCCGATGGATGAGCCTGATGAAGAGGGTCACCTCATCTTAGGGGATATTTTTGTGTGCCCTGAGGCAGCAATTGATTACACTGCCTCAAATGGAAACAATCCTTTTCGGGAAACGACACTGTACATCGTTCATGGGTTGTTGCATTTAATGGGTTATGATGATATCGAAGAGGAAGAGCAGTCCGCTATGCGCGATGCCGAAAAGAGACACATGGACCATTTGAAAAAGTTGGGTCTGGTACTTACGGCTCCAAAAGAGACTGAAAACTGATTATTGTCAGGAGGATTCTTGTCCCAATTTGTCTTGTTCTGTTTGACTGTTTTTTTCTTAACAGGCACTTTTTTTCTCACATCGATTAATAGTGTCTTTCGACGCATTCATAGAAAAGATGCAAAAAAACAATTGAAGGCATTGGGAAACCTTTTCTTTTATCGACGCTTCCATCTCTATTTTTTTCCTCAACATGAATATGAGGGTGTCTTTCTAGCAACCTTATGCACGCAAAATGTCATCCGTCTTGCCTTCGCCGTTTCTGCGTTCGGATTCCTCTCAGAAACTCCATTTTTTCATCAGCTTTTTGTTTTAGACGATGCGGATCCATCGACTTATTTAGATTGGTTGGCTCTTATTTCAAGCGGTTTATGCCTTCTCTTTACCTCTATCTTTGTTGGTGATTACCTCCCAAGAATTTTTGGAACGCGCTTTCCCGGTACAGCGCTGCGCATTAGCGCCCCTTTTGCCTCTTTTTTCCTCGTCTTGGTTTTCCCCATCTCTTATCTGTTTCTTAAAATCTCTCAAACCCTCTCTCCAACAAGTTATTTCGACCCACTTTACGAATCGATTACCGAAACAAAGCAGGAGATGATCGACATCATTCAAAAGGCCAATTTAAGCCCCACGATGGATGAACATGAGAAAAAATTAGTAGAATCGGTCGTGACATTTAAAGAGCGCATCGTACGTGAAGTGATGGTGCCGCGCGTGGATGTCTTTAGCCTTTCAGCCGACACCCCCATCAAAGAGGCCACTGCGCTTTTAGAAAATGAGGGTTTTAGCCGCACACCGGTCTTTCGCAACACAGTCGATAACATTGTCGGCGTCCTCATGTACAAAGACATCATTAACAAGTATCGCGAGTATCAGGAAAAGGGTAACGACATACGCATTCTCGAAGCCCCCATTGAGACCCTTCTCAAAAGCGTTCTCTACACCCCTGAAACGAAAAAGATCTCGAGCCTGCTTCAAGAATTCCGCAAAAAACAGATGCACTTTGCCATTGTGGTAGACGAATATGGCGGTACAGAAGGCATTGTAACCATCGAAGACATCTTAGAAGAGATTGTCGGGGAGATCGCCGACGAGTATGATAAAAGCGAAGAGCTTTACACAAAACAACCAGGCGGCAGCGGCTGGATCGTCGATGCCCGCATGAGCATTTCCGATGCCGAAGAAGAATTAGGCATCCAAATCCCTCAGGACGCAGAATTTGACACCATCGGAGGCTACATCTTCCACATCGCCGGCACGATCCCCTCAAAAGGGTTTATCATCCACCACGATCAATTTGAACTGGAGATCCTCAGCTCAAACGAGCGCTGCGTGGAAAAAGTGCGCATTAAACCGGTGCTGCTCAATCAAAAAAATTCTACCTCTCAATAATCCCTTAGATTCTCTATAACTATTTTTAATGGTGCTATTTTTATGTGTTGACACCTGCGGTGATCACAGTGTCGCCTAAAAGCTAGTAGAAAAGTCATAAGAATGCGAAGCATAAAGGTAGCCAGGGCGTTCTGATGAGAAAGCTATCGTTAGCCTGATGCGTACGAAGCGACACCTTCGCATTTTTCTTGGTTTTAGGTGTGAAAACATCTAATTTAAAAATAAAAGCTTGAAAATATTAATCGATCCATGAAATATAGGAGTATAACTACCAAATTTCATGGACAGCGATGATTAGACAAATTTTTATCAATAAAATCAAACAGGCTTTTCAAGTCACAAATGTAGTGGCTATTCTGGGTCCGCGTCAATGTGGAAAAACCACAGCAGCAAAACAGTATATTGAGCAGCAGTCACATTTTCCTAAACAAAACTATTTTGATCTTGAAAATTATCTAGATCGAGAGCGATTAAGCGACCCTCTTTTATCGTTATCGTCGTTATCGGGTTTAATTGTTATCGATGAGATCCAGCGAGTACCTGGCTTATTTGAAACATTACGTGTTTTGGTCGATAACAAAGAACTGAATCAGCGCTACCTAATACTGGGAAGTGCATCGCGCGATTTGATTGCACAATCCTCGGAAACATTAGCCGGTCGGATTAGCTATCTTGAGCTAACACCATTTATGTTCGACGAAATAGACCAGATGGAAAAGTTATGGATTAGAGGTGGATATCCCTTGTCCGTTTTAGGAGCAAGCGATGATGTTAGTGTTGCTTGGCGCAAAGAATATATTAAAACATTTTTAGAAAGGGACATTCCAGAGTTAGGCATTAATATCCCTGCGGTGCAGTTAAGACGCTTTTGGATGATGCTGGCGCACTACCATGGCAACATGTTTAATGCCTCAGAGCTCGGCCGCTCACTTGGCGTATCCCCTAAAACGATGAAAGAATATGCCGATATTCTAACTGGTACCTTTATGATACGTCAGCTACAACCTTGGCATGAAAATATCGGAAAGCGCCAGATCAAAACTCCAAAAATCTATATCCGGGATAGCGGTATTTTTCACACTCTCATTGGAGTGAACACCCACTCTGACTTACTGGTTCACCCTAAATTGGGAGCCTCCTGGGAGGGATTTGCTCTTGAACAAATCATTTTTCATCTAGATGCACAGCAAGAGGAATGTTATTTTTGGGGGACGCATCAACAAGCAGAGCTTGACTTGCTGATCATTAAAAACGGAAAAAGGTTGGGATTTGAAATCAAATATTCAGGAGCTCCAAAATTGACAAAATCAATGCAAATTGCTCAAAAAGATCTCGCTCTAGATTCACTGATAGTGGTTTACCCTGGAGACATTGAATATCCCCTCACAAAAGAGATCCATGTAAAACCTCTCCAATCATTTTGAAATGGGAATTTTTGTATACAAATGTAACGATTCAGCTGAACATAAAAATTTAGGTAACAGTCCAGACACCCCTCATTCGTCAGAGTAAAAAAGGTAGCCAGGGCGTCCCGCCCTGTGCATGAGGGCGGACGCCGTGGCTACTTTCATGCTTCGCCTTGCCATCACTTTTTACGAGTGTTACCTATGTGGGTGAATTGGACCCCTTCACGCTTCGCTTTCCTTTATGTTCTCTGTGTTTAAAATACCTGAGTCCCAAGCAAAAGATCCATTTGCTACATTATTGCCGCGCATGGTATAAAGTCTGCAAAATACCCTTCTACATAAGTGAATCCAAAAGTCTTTAAAAATATTAATCCGGAATAAAAATGCCCCTTGAACAATTTCTCTTCATTTTTTTGCTGCTATTTATCGGTGGAACCTTCGGCTCCCTAAGTTTGTGGGTCTATAATCGCTTTAAATTTGGAAGCTATGAATCCATTGCTAAAAACATCCTCCAAAAGGCCGATAACGATGCAACGGCTATCAAAAAAACTGCCGAACTTGCTGTCAAACACGCGCAAGTAGAACAGCAAAAAGAGCTGGAGTGCACATTTCATGCGGAACGCAGAAAAATGCAGCGCGAGGAAGAGCGCTTTAAACTCCGTGAAGATAAGCTCGAATCGCGCATGAATCTAGTCGAAAAAAAACTCTCAGACATCGAAAAAAGAGAAGCCTTGCTCGTTGCACGTAAAGAACAACTCGATGTCGAGAAAAAACAGGTTGCAGAGACGCGTGATCAACTGATGATGCAACTAGAACAGCTCTCAGGGTTAAGCTGTGCGGAAGCAAAAGACCTATTACTCAACCGCATGACCCATGAAGTAAAGTCAGATGCGGCCAAAATGATTCGCCGCATCAAAAAAGAAGCGGAAGAAGAAGCTGAGAAAGAGGCCTCTTCCATTATCGCCACTGCCATTAGCCGACTCGCGGTCTCATGCGCCTCTGAGGCCACGGTCAACACGGTTGCCATTCCCAATGACGAGATGAAAGGCCGGATCATTGGCCGCGAAGGGCGCAATATCCGCGCTTTAGAACAGGCTACAGGCATCAATTTCATCATCGACGAGACTCCAGGGGCCGTTGTTTTATCCGGATTCGACCCAATCCGCATGCATATCGCTAAAATTGCGATAACGGACTTAGTGGCTGATGGCCGCATTCACCCCACGCGCATTGAAGAGGTTGTCGAAAAAGCCAAAGTAACAGCTAAAAAACAAATCAAACAATACGGGGAAGATGCGGCGTTGCGCGCCGGAACGATGAACCTACACCCCGAAATCATCAATCTGCTTGGAAAGTTAAAATTTCGCTATAGCTATGGCCAAAACGTTTTAGAGCACTCCCTGGAAGTGTGCCATTTAATGGGGATCATGGCGGCTGAATTAGGCCTGGATGTGCGGTTAGCTAAGCGCATCGGCCTTTTACATGACATGGGAAAAGCCGTTTCGCATGAGATGGAGGGCTCGCACGCCATCATCGGTCACGATTTAGCCCTCAAATATGGCGAATCTAAGGAAGTGGCAAACGGCATTGGCTGTCACCACTTTGAAATGGATCCGACCACCATTGAAGCGGGCTTTTGCAGCCCAGCGGATGCCATTTCAGCCTCACGCCCTGGCGCGCGTATAGAAGCCGTGGAAGAGTATATCAAACGCTTACGTCATCTTGAAGAGATTGCTTTTGAATTTCCCGGCGTTGAAAAAGCTTACGCCATGCAAGCCGGTCGAGAGGTGCGTATTTTTGTGCTCCCGGACATCGTTGATGACGATGGGCTGGTCACTTTAGCGCATGACCTCACAAAACGCATCGAAAACGAGCTGAATTATCCCGGTAAAATTAAAGTGACGGTCGTGCGCGAGAAGCGCGTGGTCGAATATGCGTTGTAGGAATAAATTAAACACAGAGGACGCAAAGGACGCAGAGAGCGGCATTGCCTGAATAATCCTTTTCGATTATAATAAGGACTACGGATAGCAAGCTATTTTATATTAAATATTCATGAATTGATAAAGAACACAGGCAATATGATTTTACCTCTCGCCTATTATGGCAATCCCATCTTAAGAAAAAAGGCCGAACCTGTCAAAGAGATCACGCCTGAAATCCGCCAATTAGTCGCTGACATGATTGAAACTGTGCATAAACAAAGCGGCGTTGGTTTGGCTGCACCTCAAATCCACCACTCATTAGCTCTGTTTATTATTTTGGCACCGGTAGAGCAACCAGATGGAACGTTCACTTTTACCGATATACAGATCTTTATCAATCCAAAAATCCTATTTCATAGCGATGAAAAAGGCACGCACGGAGAGGGATGTCTTTCTATTCCTAAACTGTATGCGGATGTTGAGCGCCCCCTCCACATCGTCGTCCAAGCGATGGACTTGGAGGGCAATACATTCAAAAAAGAGTACTCAGGTTATATAGCGAGGCAGATCATGCACGAGAATGATCACATCAATGGGATTCTTTTTATCGACCGCATTCACGGCAAAAAAAGAAAAGATCTCGACCCCATGCTTCAAGCAATAAAAAAACAATACGCCGTAAAAAAATAAAAAAATTAAACACAGAGGGCACAGAGAAACTTCATGAAGAATTTATCAACAACTTGTATGTAATAAATTGATGGCAAGGCGAAGCAAGAAGGTAGCCAGGCCGTCCCGGCCTGTTGTGTCAGGTAGAGAGTCTCTTGTCAGAACACTATGATACAACACAGGCCGGGACGGCCTGGCTACCCTCTTGCTTCGCCTTGCCATCAATTTATTACATACAAATTATTGATAAATTCTTCATGCAATTTCCCTGTGCAATCTCCCTATTCTCTGTGCCCTCTGTGTTTAAATTTTTCTCACGCTTTTGTTTCTATTAGAACTTTACCCAATCTCTGCGCCCTCTGCGTCCTCTGCGTTTAAATATTTATTTTTTTAACGTCGCATACCGAAAAGGCCGCTTGGGCTATGACTAGTCGCTTCTGCTATAATGACGGGGATCTCTTCTTTAACGAGGGCATTCTTCCAGATCACGGCTTTCTCTATGAATGGGGTCATCACTGTGATCAAACGATCCACGTTTAGACCGCTTAGCGCTAACATTTCAAAAATAATTAAGTGATTTAATTTCCGGCTATAGGCAAAAACGCCGTTGTGTACAGCTGACAATCCATTTGATTTGAGAGCGGCAACAAAGAGAGTTTCGCGATACCTTCCAGACGGCACATCGCCTAAATCAGATCCTAAAATCAAATATTGGCCAGAGGCATCCACTTCCAATCGGATACTGATCCCCTTCTTTAATTTAATCAGACATGAATTATTCCGGTCGGGATGCAAATTGGGAAGATCCATCGTCTGACCTAATTCTTGCAATAAAACGCCAAAAAAATCTGATGCCATCACCCTCTCCACTGCCTAATCAAGCTTTTGCATAGTTTTCAACTGTATCATTATTTCTATCATCATTATCTTCATCATCGTCATCATCGTCTTCTTCTTCCTCTTCGTCGTCTTCCTCTGCCTCTTTGTCTAACAATTCTTCTAGCTCTTCTTCTAAATCCTCTAGAGCCTCCAGGATTGCCATGTAGAGCTCATCGCGGTGCTGCACGGATCGATAGATTTGATTCACAGCCATTTCACGAATGGCATCTCTTAATTGGCTAAATGCGATGATTTTAGCCATAATCCATTTGTCAATGCCCAACCTAACCGCTGACTGCAACACTTTGTCGGCTGAAGGATAGCGATCGCTGACCAATCCCATGAATTGTTTAGCTAAACTTTCGAAATTCAGCTGCTGAGGGACTGGTAAGCCCTCTTTTTTGAATAGTTTGTTGACGAGTCCCATGCGTGTATTAAAGAAGCGGTAAACATTTAAAATTGCCTGTAAACTGCGCACTTCTCCCATTAACACATGCAGCTGTCCTTGGGGTATCGATGGCCCCTTAGACTTTAGATCGGCTCCAAGCGAATGCAAGAGAAAGTTGGTCACCTTTTTGAGTTCTTGGAAGGGGTATTTTTTAGAAAGTTCATCAAAAAGAGAACCCGAATCGCGCGGATTTCCTGTAATGTTGCTATACATCTGGCGCAATTCGGTCGGAGTCCCTAATTTACCCGATGCCGACGCTTCACGAGCCTGAGCAGCAATATTTTTTCCAGCGGCAATTTCTCGACTATTCGCAGCCCCAAACTCCTCCTTAGCCTCTTTTATCGTTTCAGCCAATTCACCATTAGCTGTCTCTTGCAGAAAATCTAAGGCCTCATCCTGTAAAGAGGGGTCAGCAAAAAACTCTTTTAATGTATCGAGGATCTCCTCTTTGGAAGAATCTGGTTTAAAACGACCTCTTAAGACCACGAGCACAGAAGCTTTAAGCTCCGGATTGCGCTTTTCGAAGTTAGAGGCCTTCTCTTTAACTTTTTCGTCATCTGCTTTTTTATCGGTTGGGACTACCTCTCTGACTTCTTCAGCTTTGCCTGGTTTAAGGGCTTTTTGATTTTTGTGCAGCAAGACAGCCATCGGCATCTCTTCTTGCAGATCTGCCTGAAAGTCTTTATCGCTCTCTTCTTGCTCAGCCGCTAGTTCGACCTCATTATCCGCGCGCGTGGCTTGAAACGCGGCGATCGTTGAATCAACTGGTGATAGATCTGGTTGCATAATTACCTCAATAAATGGTTACCACATGGGCCCAAAGCCTATGATATCTGAATCCTTCCTAGGGGTTGGATGCGGATCTCAGGAACAATTTCTTGATACGAGACCACTGAGATATCGGTAAATTCCATTTCCACTAATTTGCGCACAAACCGACGCACGTCAATCGCTGTTAGCAGCACAGGTGCTTGGCCTCCAGGTGGCGGTGGTGCCACAGTCGTTCTGATCCCTTGTAAAATCAATTGCACGGAGTCCGGATCTAGAGCCAAATAAGAACCTGCTGATGTCTGCTTAATCGCGCCGCGCACCATGTCTTCAATTTCGGGATCCAAAATATAGACAGAGAGCACGGATTGCCCTTGAGAGTATTTAAAGCTAATATAACGCTTCAGAGAGGAACGCACATACTCCGTTAAAAGCACAGTATCCTTTTCACTCTGCGCCCACTCGCTTAAAGACTCCAAAACCGTTCTTAAATCCTTAATCGAAATTTGCTCTTGAATCAAGCGTTTAAAAATATCTGTCATTTTTTGAAGCGGAATTAAACGCGTCACTTCCTTAACCAGGTCCGGGAAGGATTTTTCCATGAATTCCAACATCGATTTCACTTCCTGAATTCCCACAAATTCATTGGCATAATGGCGTAGAAAATAAGAGATATGCAGAATCATCACTTCCAATGAATTCCAATACTTGATTCCCGCCTTATCCAATAGCTCTTTATGTTTCAGCTCTACCCATAAAGAGGGCAGTCCCAATGAGTTTTTATATGTGGTGAAGGCTAAATTATAGCGCGTCAGGTTCTCTTCCGATTCATTTGTCAATAGATAGCCATCGATCACCTTTCCGCGAATCACAGGCACTTCATTCAAATGAATCGAATACTCATCTCGATCCAACATGGGCGAATCTGTACGCACGTGTACTCCAGGAAAGCGCACCCCTAAATCCGAATAGAGGGCTTGTCTCATCTTTGGAATCATCTGATCGACGAAGCTCTGACCCTTCTCCTTTTGCGCCTTATTAATCAAGGCGCTTAACCCCGCACCGCACTCCAAGACCACCGGCAACGTTAGGGCATAGCTGTCTATCCCGCCTCCCGTGATCACCTTATGCCCCTTGACCGATGTGTCAACAGTGCCCGTCATGCTCTCGGGACTACCCGTTCCACCTGGTGCAGCGGCAGTTTTAGCCTGCTCTTCATTAACCCAGAGGGAATAACCGACCACCCCTAGAAGTCCTGCCATAATCATAAAGGGTGGCAATGGAAACCCAGGAATCAGCCCAACAGCAACTAAAAATCCGGCAGCCATCATCAACGCTTTTGGTTGCTTCAATATCTGTCCGGAAATCTCACTTCCCAAGTTCGATTCAGTTTTTTCGGAAGAAACGCGCGTCGTCACGATACCAGCTGTAATGGAAATCAACAGCGCAGGAATCTGCGTGACCAATCCATCACCAATGGAAAGTAAGGAGTAGGTGTGCACCGCATCCATAGCTTCCATACCCATCATGCTCATCCCGATGATCAACCCCCCAATGACGTTGATGAGGGTGATGATAATCGTCGCAATCGCATCCCCTTTAACGAACTTCATCGCTCCGTCCATCGCTCCGTATAGCTGACTCTCTTTCTGGATCGATAGGCGTTTTTCGCGTGCGCTATTTGAGTCCAATAGTCCGGCGCGCATATCCGCGTCAATACTCATTTGCTTACCGGGCATCGCATCCAAAGTAAAACGCGCAGCGACCTCAGCTACCCGCTCAGCACCCTTTGTAATCACAATGAACTGCACAATCGTAATAATTAAGAAAATAATCCCGCCGACAACGAAATTTCCCCCTACCACATAGTCTCCAAACTGGTAAATAATTTTACCCGCATACGCATGCAACAAAATCTGCCGCGTTGAGGCAATGCTAAGACCCAGTCGGTAAAGAGTTGTAATCAAAAGCAAGGAAGGGAAGATCGACAAATGCACAGCACTAGGAATATAAAGAGAAACCATCAACAGGGCGATTGAGGCCGATAAGTTGATGGCAATTAAGTAGTCAATCACGTGTGGATTCAATGGAACGATGATCATTCCGATGATTCCAATGATCAAGAGCGCTAAGGCGATATCGCTCGACCGCGAAATCGTATCGATCGACCTCTCACCTCCTAATCGAGCTGTGATTCCATCTAAAATTTTCCTGAGTTGATTCATACCAGTATTTTATCCTATTCAGGTTCTACATAGTCATATTGAGATTCTGTTTGTAACGCTGCAATCCATCTTAAAATTTCCGCTAAGGCCTCATATGTATCTTCAGGCACGAAATCATAAAGTTCTCCTCTATCCCATAATTTATGCGCAAGAGAGATGTTTCGGATGATCGGAACCCCACTGCGCTCGGCTACCTTGATAATCCTGGTGGCCATTTCACTATCCCCCATCGCCAATATGTAAGGAGCGGGGTCTCTATCTCGATTATACCCGATCGCAATTGCTAAGTGTACAGGATTCGTCACAACAGCCTGCGCTTTTCTCGCTCCGGCTTCAGGCCCATCCGAATAGGCAATCTCTTGAGCGATCTGCTTGCGTTTTCCTTTAATATGCGGGTCACCTTCGGAGTTCTTGTACTCCTGCTTGACCTCAAATTTTTCCATTTTCATTTCATTGGAAAAGCTGTACTTCTGATAAACGAAGTCTATCACAGCCACAACAATAAAAAACAACCCCACTTTAACAACAACTTCCACCAAAAACATATTGAATATCAGCAATGACGCCCCAAGAGGCATCGAAACAGCCTGTACCAGCACTGGTAAACTCTTATACATCACGGTATAGATGATATAGCTGGCGATAGAAATCTTGACGATGGATTTTATCAATTCGACTAATGTTTTTAGCTTAAATTTGGCCTTCAAGTTCTGTACAGGGTCAAATTTCTTAATGTCAAACTTAAATACCTCGAACGTAAAGACCGGTCCCACAGCTGCAAAATTCACCAAAACACCTACCGCACAAACCGCAGCTAAAACAGGGATGCTGGCATAAAAGATAATGATCGCCGCTTGATAGAAAAGTCCGGATATCACGCTATCCAAATGGCCATTTGGAACCATTTTAAACACACCAATTAGGAATCCTGAGAGATAGTTATTCAAGTAGGTCGTCATGCTCAAGACAACCCAGATCGAAACGATAAATGTAAAGGCAGCAGGAAGATCCTGTGACTTTGCCACTTGTCCCTTTCCCCTAGCATCACGCAGCTTTTTCGGGGTTGCTTTTTCGGTTTTTTCGCCCATAATTTACAAAGCCTATTTTATTTACTAAATTTAATCTTCAAGATCAGGCAAATAAATGCCAATTAATTAGTAACTAAAACCTACTCCTCACATCTATATTATAACTTAAAATTTTAAAGTTCGTCAAGAGAAAACGCATAAAAACGCAGAGAGGAAGGGGGAGAGAAGAGGAAGAAAGGATAGGAAGAGAATGAAAACGCGTAATAAAACCTGAAAAATAGGGCCTAAAATTTTATTTATGTAAAAGTCATTGAAAAAAATTAAACGCAGAGGACGCAGAGGGCGCAGAGAAAAAAAGAGAAAAAGAGAGGAGGGTGGGGGGTAGAGGTCTAATTCCTCACACGAAAAATTAAACGCAGAGGCACAAAGGCAAAGAAAATTTCTTGTGTTAAAATAATCCTTAAACCCCCTCTATGCGTCTTTGCGTTTAATTCTTCTTGTTAGGAATTAGACCTTCTCTTTTTTTTCTCTGCGTCCTCTGCGTTTAATTTTTTTTAACGACTTTCAATTACTTGAACTCTTATCCAAAATGGTTTATCATGTCTGTTTTTATAACAACTCGAGGTTTTTATGCCAGGTCTTTCCTGTGGTATTGTTGGACTTCCCAACGTGGGCAAATCCACTCTTTTTAATGCCATCACATCCAATAATGCTCCAGCGTCCAACTACCCCTTCTGTACGATCGACCCCAACACCGGCAATGTGGAGGTAAAGGATCATCGCCTACCGACTTTATCCAAAATTTCTGGAAGCGCCAAGATCATCTATGCCACCATGCAATTCGTGGATATCGCCGGATTAGTTGCAGGCGCCTCAAAGGGTGAAGGGTTAGGCAATAAATTTCTGACGAATATTAGGGAAACGGATGCCATCATCCATGTTGTGCGCTGCTTTGACTCCTCTGACATCATCCATGTCTCGGGTCAGGTGGATCCCATTCAAGATATTGAAGTCATTAATCTCGAATTAGCGTTGGCAGACCTCCAAATGGTCGAAAACACGCTTTCTAGGTTAGAAAAACAGGCTAAGGGTAAAAAAGAATTACAACCGGCACTTGACTGCTTAACCCGTATTCGCGACCACCTCAACCAAAATCAACCTGTTCGCACGCTTTCCCTCACTGAAGAAGAGAAAGAAATTCTGAAAGCCTACAACTTTCTAACTGCTAAAAAAGTCCTGTATGTAGCCAATGTGTCGGAAGAAGACCTCCCTTCCATGGAAAACGCCTACGTCCAGCGCGTTAGAGCCTATGCGGAGGCGGAAGGAAACAGCGTCTTGCCGATCTGTGCACGTCTCGAAGAAGAGATTGCACAACTCCCTGTAGAAGAACGCGACTCTTTCTTAGAAAGCCTTGGATTAAAGGAATCTGGACTAGATCGATTAGTTCGCGCCTCATTCAAAATGCTCGGTTTAATCACATACCTGACAACTGGAGAAATTGAAACACGCGCCTGGACGATTAAAAGAGGCACCACCGCCGCAGAAGCTGCCGGTGAAATTCACACCGACATTCAAAAAGGGTTTATCCGCGCAGAAGTCGTGGGATTTGAAGAAATGGTGACCTATAAAGGCCGTGTAGGGGCACGAGAAGCGGGCAAAGCCCGAGCTGAGGGCAAAGAGTACCTCGTCAAAGACGGCGATGTGATCTTGTTTATGCATAACTAAGAAATAAGCCGAAGGCTTCGAATGCGAAGCATTTTTGGAGCACCCGAGTAACAGGTTACCAATATCGATAAGAAGCTGGATTGAGGTTTGGATTAACAACGAGCATTGGGATCTGGATTGGCAACGAACATTGGGGTCTGGATTGACAATGTTGACAATCTTTAAGAAACATCACAAACGAATAAAAAAACAGATTTCTTAAAGATTGTCAACATTGTCGGTCCTGACCCCTCTCTAAATAAGCTTTGAGGATCTTCTCAAACTTCAGTAAAAATAGTCTTTTAACACCTATTGTGATTGATATTAGTTGAGGGGTCAGGACCGACAATGTTGACAATCTTTAAGAAATCTATTCTTTCATTCGTTTGTGATGTTTCTTAAAGATTGTCAACATTGTCAATCCAGACCCCAATGCTCGTTGTCAATCCATACGCCGATCCAGCTTCTTATCGATATTGATAACCTGTTACTCGGGTGCTCCAAAAATGCTTCGAATGCGAAGCCTTCGGCTTATTGCGACTTATGCAATCGTCTCGAATGGGATTGTACCTGAACACCACATGTGGTGTAAATACAGAACTTTTATTGCCTGTTTTGCACCATTGCAGTCACATATTGTAGATTCATCTCTCTTGGTTGATATTGTAGACTCATCTCTCCTGGTTGAGCTGACGGTGGAGCTATCCGTTGAGCTGATTGTTGAACTTGAGCCTTATTTTTTGCGTCCCAACGTGCCTTACGTTCTTCCTTTCTTCTAGCATCATCTGTTTGTCTACCTGCCATCTGTTCAGAAGCATACTGGTGTACACGTGCTGCTTTAGGATCCTGGTGTCTACCAGGCTGCTTATCGCCTTGTCCCACGTTGCTGAAATGGCTAACTCTATTGGCTGGGCCCTGTTGATGACCTCTGACATAACCTTGGGGTGCTGCTGATACTGATGCCGCTGCCAATGATTGAACTGAAAAACTCATTTAAATGCTCCTAATTTTGGAATGATTTTTATAAAAAAAGATAACTGCATACTCGATTGCTCGTCAAAGGGTTAAATAAAACCTCAATAGTCAAAGCAGGATACCCGAAAAAGCGAATATTTATCAAACTATAAATCAAACCAACTGACCCCATTAAAAAATGATTAGTCCCAATCACAGCAAAACGATGTGCAGCCTCGTCGGCATATTGACGGGATTTGAACTCAAAAAATAGCGCGCTCACAGCCCCGACGACCAGTTGAGCCGTACTCATCAAAGCCTTAACGGGTGACGCAAATAAAGGACCAACTAGAGGGACGGCTTGGCCAATAGCTAACCATCTTTGATACTTATACATCTGATCTAATGATCCAACTAATCCAGGATTCATCTATCCTCCAGCTTTTATTATAAAAAACGCAAATTATACACTAATTAAAGAAAATCAACAATCAAATTGGTATATATCACGAAAAATGGTACACTTTCCATTCAATCGTTCAATCGCCTCATTTTAAGGAAAAACCCATGAACTACCCAGCCCAAAATAAAGAGACCAGAAGAAACGACCTATTTGTCACCTGTTCACAGGGGCTTGAGCCTCTATTGGCTGAAGAATTAGAACAGCTGGGTTGCGAAATCAGTTCATTGGGATTCCGAGGAGTGTATGTTAAAGGAACTGAGTTATCCACGATCTATCGCATCAACTATTGTTCGCGTCTAGGTGGCAGAGTTCTGTTACCTCTTCTCCGCTTTCGCTGCCGCGATCGCTATGCTTTATATGATGGAGTGCTGACCATTGATTGGGAACAGTACATTCCCAAAGGCAAAACCTTTGCGATTGATGCGAATGTACACCACCGGGAGTTGCGCAATAGCTTATTTGCGGCCCAAATCGCCAAAGATGCGATCTGCGATCAGTTCAAGGACAAAACGGGCGAACGCCCAAGCGTCGACACCAAAAATCCGGATATCCAATTAAACCTCTATATCGATAATGAACTTGCCGTCATGAGTTTTGACACATCGGGCATTCCTCTTTATAAGAGAGGCTATCGCCAAGAAACCGTAGAAGCGCCCATTCAAGAATCGCTCGCTGCCGCCCTGCTTATCTTAGCGAGCTATAAAGGGGATGAAATCACTTATGATCCATGTTGTGGATCGGGCACTCTGCTAATCGAAGCAGCCCTATTGGCTACGCATACTCCGCCTGGATATTTGCGTAAAAATTGGGGATTCATGTCCTTGCCAAACTTCTCGAATGATGAGTGGCTAAAAATCAAAAATGAAGCGGATAAAAAGATCATTCCCTTAGAAAAAAGACGTCTTTTTGGAACCGATATTAACAAAGACACAGTGCGCGTCTGCAGAACAAACCTGCGCGCCTCGGGCTTTCACACTGCTGTGGAAATTATTCACCATGACTTTCGCGACTTCACGCCCTCTATCGTGCCCACGCTGCTGATCAGCAATCCGCCCCATGGAGGTCGATTAGAGGACGTGGACTCTTTGCGTCCGTTATATCGCTCCCTAGGCGATTTCATGAAGCGCGAGATGGCAAAACCCTCCCGCGGATTCATCTTCACAGGCAGCTTGGATTTAACGAAAGAGGTGGGGTTAGCCGCTAAGAAACGGCATGTGCTCAATAACTCTGGGGTCGAATCAAGGCTTTTGGAGTTTGATCTGTATTAATGGTCACTTTTTTCTAGATCGTTAATTTTGGTTTGGATAGCGTCCATTCTAATAACAGCCTCGCTAAGGTCTTTTAGCCTTTCATTGACTCCACCATGAGCAATACCGATTGACCTTTCGAACTCAGTCAATGAAGGAAGGCCGGGAGCTAGCTCTTCACGCTTTTGTTCTAGCCGGTTACCCGCCTTCTGAACAAGCGTTGCATATTTTTCTCTTAGATGAGCAATATTTATTAAATATCCTTTTACTTCCTCTTCTTTAACTTTAAAGTCTTCTTTTAATCTGATTAAGCTCTCTTTGATATCATTCAAAGGCATTTGGCGACTACTGCTACTGAATTTACTACGTGGAAGACCTTCTTCAATTCTCCTTAACGTGTCAAATCCACCCCACTCTCTAAGCTGATGCTTTAACGAATCTCCGATCTTTCCAATTCTAAGCATCTCTGAAGATGTGATTAATAAATGTAGGTCCACCTTGTAGCTCAAGGTTTCTGCTTGAGTTCTAAGATTTTCAGGTAATGCTCCCCTTTGGAAATTTTTTAATTTGATATAGAGGGCGTCTAATAAATCGTATTTTTCTGTAGTCGCTGTTTTATTGGGTTGATCGTAATAAACGTATTCCTTTTCACTTGCCTCAAACAAGGATTGTAAATCCTTAAATTGCCCTTCCGGATCATTCACCTTATTCATTAAAACGGGTTCTAATTCCTCAATTTCTCTTTCTAGAGAAGCAATCCTCTCCTGGGTAGCAGGATCCACTTTCTTAAATGTTTTCAAGGCAGCATACTGCGTTTTAAGGGATTGCAAAGCTTCAAGAGCTGGTTTTGCTCCTGTGGAGCCGCTGTTTTGAGGAGAATACTCTCTTATCTGAGCCGTAACCCTGTCTTTTAATGCCTCGGCTTGAGCTACTTTTTGTTGTAGACCGTAAAACGTATTGTTGACCAAAGCCCCTAGTGCATTCCCAAGACCTAAGGATGCGGATCCTCCGGAAGGGGGCTTGCCAGGTTGAGAGGCTGGTACTTGTGATGGACCTGAACTAGAGCCAGAATTAGGAAATTGAGCAGACATACATCCTCCTTAATAATGAGATCAAAAACAAGATCAAACACAAAGTTGAAGAAATTGCACATAGCGAGCCGGCTCGCCTTACTTTGAAGGTAACACTTTAAACTAAAAGTAACAAAGGAATATTAAGATTGCATAAACCGCGCACCTTATGCGTTGAATTTATTTAACGCCTATAGTTCGGAAATTTTAGGTGACTTTTTGTTATCAATGGATGAATGCTAATTCAACACTCTAAGCCGCGAATGCGGCAACAGCATATAGCCACAGGTGCTAACCTGTGGCTATATGCTGTTGCCGCATTCGCGGCTTAGAGAGTGATTGAATTAGCCTTTATCTACTGATGCCTACATATAGAAAAACTGCCTAAAATTTCCGAACTATAGGCGTTAAATTTATTTAACGCGTAGGGTTTATGGACTAATGGACGATATGGACGGAATGGACTTGATGGACAAAATGGTCGTTTTTTTGAATTTGTCCATATTTGTCCATGTCGTCCATATCGTCCATTTCGTCCATTAAGTCCATAAACTTCGCGTTAAATAAATTTTGCACAAGACACGATAAAAATAGCTCCGTAAAAAAATCCCCTATCGATACAATTCGTTTATGTTCACTTGTGTATACACAAAACAACACCCATCACTACAGGAATTTCCACCATGCATATTGTTCATATTGCTTCTGAATTGGCCCCATTAGCTAAAGTCGGGGGGCTGGCTGACGTTCTTCTAGGCCTTTGTCGAGAGCTCTCCTGGAAGGGTCACGATGTCGACATCATTATTCCTAAATACGATTGTCTGGATAGCGATCAGATCCGCGATTTATCGATCGCCTACCATGACCTGAAATCCTACTATAAGGGTCAGTGGCATAGCAATATCGTCTGGGTGGGTTGGGTCGAAAACTTGAAGGTCTATTTTATTGAGCCGCAACATTATCGCTACTTCTTTAATCGAGGCTGTTTTTATGGCTGTGAAGATGATATCGAACGCTTTCTCTATTTTTCACGCGCCGCTTTGGAGTTCATGCTAAAAACCCAAATGCAGCCCGACATCATCCATACGCATGATTGGCATACGGCTGCTGTTGCTCCACTCTATTACGAGCTTTATAAAACGCCCGAATTTTCAAAACCTCGCATCATCCACACCATTCACAACATTGAGTATCAGGGTGAATGCGCTCCAGCTGATCTCGACGCGATCGGTCTGAATGGCGCAGAACTTTTAAAGCCGGACAAATTGCAAGACAACTACGCCTTAGCCAACATCAACCTATTAAAAGGCGCTATCGTCTATAGCGACCGCTTCACAACGGTCTCACCCAATTATGCCAAAGAAATCACGACCCCTTTAGGCGGACGCGGATTAGATGCCACCATCCTCAAATACGCGAATAAATTCAGCGGGATCCTCAATGGCATTGACTACTCGTATTGGAATCCGGAAATCGATCGCTATCTGCCTGTACACTACTCTTCTAGAGAGCTACCAGCCAACAAAAAAGATCGCAACACGTTAGACAAAAAGGGCTTCATTAAAAGACTTCTAAGGGAGCGTTTAGACCTCGCTGAAGAACATTGCCCTATTATCGGATGCGTCTGCCGTTTAGTGCCTCAAAAGGGGACAGACCTCATTAAACACGCTCTCACCTATGCATTAAAACATGGAGGCCAATTTATCTTGTTGGGAAGTAGCCCTTATCCAGAAATCAATGCAGAATTTCACGCCTTAAAGCAGCAGTATATCGATAATCCGCATGTGCATTTAATTTTGCATTATCAAGAAGAGTTTTCTCATTTGATTTATGCCGCCTCCGATCTATTTATCGTTCCCTCCCTCTTTGAACCTTGTGGACTCACGCAAATGATCGCTCTCAAATATGGCGCCATTCCCGTGGTACGCAATACAGGTGGATTAGCCGATACGATTTTTGATGTCGACTATTCTGAAAAAGGTGGAAATGGATACACCTTCGACTTTCCAGACACCATAGGTTTGGAATCGGCGCTGAGCCGCGCATTTGACTGCTGGTTCCATGATCCGGACAAATGGCGTAAATTGATGGTCAGTGGAATGGATATCGATTTCAGCTGGAATGAACCCAGCAATCAATACATTAAGTTGTACCAAGAAGTCATCAACAGCCCAAGTTAAGAAAAATCGATGGAAGGACCCATGATAGCTAAAAAGTATGACATCCTCGCTATAGGAGCGCCTTTCATCGATCTCATCCTACATGTGAGTGAAGAATTCTTAGCAACCATTCCCGGCGAGAAAAAGGGAATGGAGCCCACCGACCATAACTCTTTACTTAAAATCATTCAAGCGAGTCAGCAGACGCCTTTTATCATACCCGGAGGCAGTGGAGCGAATACTATCAAAGGCTTGACAAATTTGGGACACACCTGTGCAATTGTGGGTAAAATCGGAACGGATGACCTGGGTAGATTATTTGAGCAGGAGATAACGAACCTTGGAGTTCAGAGCCTATTTCTTCCAACCAATACCCCCACAGGTCAATCGCTCTGTCTGGTGACTCCGAATGGGGAGCGCACCATGCGCTCTTTTCTAGGAGCTAGCCAAGAAATGACCGCCGTAGACTTAAAGCCGGAATTTTTTAGAGGTGTGAAACTTGTGCATATTGAGGGCCACAGCCTTCTCAACGGTTCCTTAGCAGTAAGAGCCATGGAATTGGCCAAAGAGGTGGGTGCCAAGATCTCTTTTGATTTAGGCAGTTTCGAAATCGTATCGCTGTACAAAGAGACTATTTTAAGTTTGCTTGAACGTTATGTCGATATCGTCTTTTGCAACAGAGAAGAGGCGGAACATTTAACAGGGAAGAGCCCTGAAGAGGCGTGTAGAGAGCTTAAGGAGATATGTTTAGTCGCTGTCGTGTTAATGGGGAAAGAGGGGTGTTGGGTGGGGGATAGGAGTAAGAATGGATGTGCGGAAGAAAATGGGAATGGGAAGCGGAAAGACGTTTTCCAATGCCCAGCCTACCCGGTAACTCCCATAGACACCACTGGTGCTGGGGATCTATTTGCCAGCGGATTTCTACATGGCTTTTTTAACGGTGAACCGCTAAAGGAATGCGCGCGCTATGGAGCGCTTTTAGGTGCAGCTGTTGTGCAAGTGCAGGGAACCAAAATACCGACAGATATTTGGGCTCAACTCAAGCAAAAGATTGTGAGTTCAAGCAGTTCGTGATTTTTTTTAAACGCAGAGGACACAGAGGGCGCAGAGAATTAAAAGAAAGGCTACTATAGGCCCGGATAAGACGATTGCATAAGTCACAATAAGCCTATAGTAGCCTTTAATAAAGACACTCTCACTTTATAAAATAATAAATATCATATTGACTTATATTTAATTAATCAGATACCATTAATTTATATGGATATTAAACTAATTATTTAACGTTTGTATATTTTTAAAAACTAAAAAAGACCGTTAAGATCCCCATTCAATATGCCAGGCCGAGCCTGAGGTATAGTGAATGGGTGATATCTGAACTGCTAAAAAAAAGGAGTGATATTATGAGAACAGTACCTTCTGATCCCGGTGAATTGGGTCGTGATGCAGTTGATTTTTTTCATCAGCTAGCTAGAACAGCATCGGCAAATGCCTTCAGAAATGCATTTGCAGATCCAGAGCTTCCCCCTGATCGTATAGCCACGATTGTCAATACCATTCTTGATGGCGTGGGTGCTGATGCCGATCGTCACCCTCGTGAACTCCAAAGTTTAGCAGATAGGTTATCAAACGTAGGGATTAGAGGGGATGCGCCCGTAATTCAACGCATTCGTGGGCTTATTCCCCCTCAAGTGGCTCCTCCCGTTCAGAACGCTCAACGACCGATGAACGCGCATTACGGGCCTGATCCTCGAGGGCTCGCAGGGGTAATTTTGGATATTCCCCCTAGGGCAAATAACCCTCAGGTGATAATGGATCGCATGCGCGCCCATCTACATAGAGACGTGGATGTGGACATACCACTAAATCCTGATGTTAATGCGAATATGTTAAGGATCTTACGTAGGCAAGTATAAAATCAAGATCAATTGAGAAAAGAATTAAAAGCGAAGCCTTTGTAGCCTAGACTTTGGACTGAAGTCTAGGCTACAAAGGCTTTGCCTTTCATGCTATCCTAACCCACTTCTGGAAGGCGATCATCGCCTACAGGGTTGGCCAGCAAAGTTTCTTGCGACTCTGTCGCTAAAACTTCATCTGGTAATTCAAAGGAAATTTCGTGCCGTAGACGGAATATTCCGTAGCAGTTGATCAGCAATAGAGCTCCGCCCACAATTGTCATCACAATTTGTGCCTGATAAGTCGACACGAATGAAAAAGTAAACAAGGCAACGACTGCATAAACATAATACGCGGGACGTCCAAACTTAGGCGAGAGATACTCTGCACACTTTAAGCCAACACAGAAGTACGCATTAATAGTCGAGTATCCAAGCAAAAATAAGAAAAAAGGCATAAAATAGTTCATGTGAGGAAAATACTGCGCTAAGGCTGATTGTACTAGCATCGCTCCATCCGGCGCTTCACTCCACACACCGGTCACTAAGACCAACATAATACTCGTCGTACAAATCACAAACGTATCGAGAAAGATGTCAAAAATCACTAAAGAGGCTTGCGCTTGCGGTACTTTTGCGCTGCTTTCGCTGTGAATCACAGATGCGTATCCAACGCCTACATCCCCTGTATAGCACCCTCTTCTCACTCCTTGAGAAATCGCCACCAAAAATGAGCTCCCCACGAATCCGCCAGTCGCTGCCGACCCGGTAAATGCGGTGCTAAAGACTTCACCCAATACTGTTGGAATTACCGTCAGATTATTGAACAAGACCCATAAGCCCATCCCCACATAGAGAACGACAAAGAAAGGAATGACCGCACTCGAGATGCTTCCGACGCGCTGCACACCACCGCTACCGGCGAAAATTACCAATCCTAATAATCCAAAAACAACCACGAGCTGATTAATTCCCAGATTGCTACTAATACTTGTTGTTACAATGCTAAATTGGTAGATCTCCACGCCATAAATACAGAGCATCAAGCAAACTAAACTAGGCACCCAAGAGCTTTTGAAGACTTTTTGTAAAAAGTACATCGGTCCGCCATTATATTCCCCATGTGCATTGGGCACGCGATATAGTAGACCTAAATAGACTTCTGCATACTTAAGGATCATCCCCACAATAGCCGTCACCCAGATCCAAAATAATGCCCCAGGGCCGCCAATTTGCACAGCCGTACAAATCGCCGCGATGTTCCCTACACCTACGCATCCGCCTACGCACGCAAAAAAGGCTTTTAAAGGATGCACTCCCCTTTCGTCTGTCTGTTTTAATCTTAAGAAACCGATAAATGTTTTGACAACATAGGGAAATTTACGAATTTGAAAAAAATTAGAATAAAATGTGAGGTAGATCCCGAGGATCATCAGAACAGGGACCCCAAAATAGCCCCATAAAATATCTTCAAACGACTCTAAATAGATAAAAAGTTGATCTAACATCTAAGCGACGATCCTTTAGTTGTTTACATATATGATGAAAGGTTCATCATACACTTAAATTACTTTATAGTCAAGAATATTTTTACACTTTTAGTTAAAAGTTTATTATTTAAAATGCAAACTATATAATGCAAGTCGCGTGTTGCCAAAAAAACGCAACAGCTCAGATACCCTTCCTCCACTATGGCGAAACGATTGCAAAAATCGCAATAAACCGAAGGCTTCGAATGCGAAGCATTTTTAGCGTGCGGAAGCATGGCCTCCGCACTCCTGAGAAGCTGGATCGGGATCGGGG
>Ga0207102_1016_pt1 | contig 31713 bp, 30 predicted proteins | sample Alteio_BWMinHeat_80_FD_153573 | JGI IMG/M metagenome (GOLD analysis project Ga0207102, IMG submission 153573) | Enriched cells from forest soil in Barre Woods Harvard Forest LTER site, Petersham, Massachusetts, United States -... | ecosystem: Environmental > Terrestrial > Soil > Temperate forest >... | reverse complement strand
CCGGGCGATTCGGGAGAGCCGCCGAAAATACAGTGGCAGCTTCCGGCGGGCTTTCAAGCTAAAGAGATTCGCTGGCCGACACCAGTGCGCCTGGGCGCGGGCACCGTCGTCGATTACGGCTATGAGGGCCGCGTGCTGCTCCCTGTTCCCATTCAAGTCCCAGCCGCTTACCCCGCCGCGAAATCTGTGACGCTATCCGCTAATATTCGTTATTTGATCTGCCGTGAAGTGTGCATACCGGCAAAGGCGCAGGCCAGCCTATCGATTCCGTCGGCCAATGCGGCCGGCGAGGCGGCGGCACGCGAGCTATTCCGCAGCGCGTTCGATAATTCGCCGAAAGCATGGCCGGCGGGATGGAAAGCGCAGGTGAGCGACAACGGCGCCTTTTTCTTGCTTACGCTGGACACCGGAACGAGCGAGCCCAGGGCGACGTTCTTTCCATTAGAGGAAGACCAGATTGACAATGCGGCCGTGCAGGGCGTAGCACCATACCCTCGCGGTGTGGTGATCAAACTCAAAAAATCGGCCCAACTGGCGAAGGCGATAACGGCGTTGAAAGGCGTGGTTGTTTTGGGGCCAGGTCAGGCATTTCAGGTTTCGGCGCCCGTGGCGGGGAAGAAGTAGCGGGCCTTTCATAGGGCCTGTTAATCGGGCGTTTATCTTCGGTGGTTTAAGTTCCGGTTGGTTCTAACCGGGTTTTGATGGAATACGCGGAAACATCGGCGCGGCTCTAGGAGCGGAAGTGCGCGTACTAGTCGTCGAGGACGAAAAACGGCTTGCGGAGAACGTGGCCCGCGCACTGCGGGAAAGCGCGGGCTATGCGGTGGATATCGCGGGTGACGGTGAGGAAGGTTTGTACCTGGCTGAATCGAGCGCCTACGACCTCATGGTGCTCGACCTCATGCTGCCGAAACTGGATGGCCAAAGTCTGCTGGAGCGGTATCGCAAAAAGGGCCACGCCACGCCGGTTCTCGTATTGACCGCCCGCGATGAGAAAGAGAACGTGGTGCGGCTGCTCAATGCGGGGGCTGACGATTACGTTTCCAAGCCGTTTGATCTGGGCGAATTCCTGGCACGCGCCAAGGCCCTGGTGCGGCGGGGAAAGGGCCAAAGGTCGCCGGTGTTTTCGGTGGCCGATCTTCAGCTCAATACCATTGAGCGAACCGTGCGGCGGGGAGAGAAGGAGATCGCGCTGGTGCCCATGGAATACCGTGTTCTGGAATACCTCGTCCATCGGCCGCGGGCCGTCGTTTCCAAGAGCGAGCTTCTAGAACACCTCTACGACTACAACTGGGAAAAATTCAGCAATGTCATTGAAGTGTATATTTCCGGGCTTCGGCGGAAGATCGATAGCAATTATTCCGTGAAACTGATTCACACGGTGCGCGGCCATGGTTACGTATTGCGTCCAGAGCGCGAACGAACCTCAGGGTAATCCCGGGACGATTCAGGAAGGAAGGATCAAGTGGCATCGGGAAGCTGGCCCCAAGCGGAGACAGCCGTAACTACCGCGGAAGCCAACGAGAAAATCGCGGAGCGGTTAAGCGCCGCCCAACGGCGCAAAGGGAAATCCCCGAGCCGATCTTTTTCGCTGGCGGGCCGCATCATCGTCAGCGTGATTGTCTGTCAGCTTGTGCTCACCGCGGCGGTCACTACGGTTGCGGTGCTCTATGCGCGCCGCGAGTTGGGCCGCGGTTTCGACGCTATGTTGAATGGCTGGGCAGACAGCACACTTGCCGCCGTCCGTTACACAGAGACGGAGGTGCCCGATCTGCTGTTCGATCCTTCGCTCACTCCTCCATCGTCCAGCCCCCGGCACCGCGATCTTTTCGAGATTCGAAAGAGCAACGGCAATCTTCTGGCGCGCTCCGAGGATCCACTTCCGGCGGGATTGGAACAAGGCGGCACGTTTGCCAATTTTGTGCTGAACGGCGCTCCTTACCGAGCGATTATCCTGCGGCAAGTGCCGGTGCTGGACCGCGAAGACAATATCACCGTACCGCTGCGGGTCACGGTGATCTATGCGGCGACGCTAGGGGGGCTGCATGAGCGGCTTGTGGTTCTGGCGTTTGTTGTGGTCGGCGTCAGTTTGCTATTGCTTGTAATCGTCAGCGTATTGGCCGCGTGGAGGGTGCGCCGGGGGCTCGAGCCATTGATAGAGCTGGCCGGCCAGGCGGAGGCGATATCTGTGCTGCATTGGGAGTTTCGGCCGCCTGCCGAGGCCTCCGTGGCAAAGGAATTGGCTCCTCTTACGGGCGCCATCGAAAGAGTGCTCGATCGGCTGCATGAGTCGTTCCGGCAGCAGCGCGATTTCACCAGCGATGCCGCTCACGAGCTGAAGACTTCAGTAGCGATCGTCAAATCGACCCTGCAAACACTATTGCAGCGCCCGCGTCCGGAGAACGAATATCGCGCCGGCTTGGAAAGCATGCTGGAGGATTGCGGGCGACTGGAGGATTTGCTGGGACGCATGTTGCGGTTGGCCCGGATCGAGCAGTGGGTCGAAAACGGCATGAATCGCAGGCTGGGCACGACGGAAGTGACTTCCACCTGCGAGGCGGCGATTTCTCGAATCCAGGCTTTGGCCAATGCGCGCAATATTCAAATTGAGCTGAGCGCTCCGCAAGAGGTTCACCTGCGGGCTGATCCCGAGGACCTGGAACTGATCTGGGTGAATCTGCTGGAGAACGCGCTGCAGTACAGTCCGGCCGGATCGAGCGTGGCCATTGGCGTAGGCAACGGCGGCAGCACCGCAAGTGTTTGCGTGCGGGATTCGGGTCCGGGAATTCCGGAGGAACAGTTGCCCCACGTTTTTCAGCGATTCTATCGTGGCGACCCCTCGCGGTCCCGTTCTACGGGAGGGTTTGGACTGGGATTAGCGATCTGCAAGGCAATGGTGACGGCTTATGGCGGGCAAATCGAGGCGGTAAATCGCGACGGTCAGGGCATGGAAATGCGGGTCCGGCTTCCGATTCAGCGAGAGTTAAGCTCTATTTAATGTATGTGGTTTCAGAATATCCGTATTGAGACCCCGGTAAATGGCGCCCCGCTCGGTCCCTGTACCGGGCGGGGCGCCTCTTGTAAGAGGCCTGGATTATACGTCTTAAGCTCGGCTTAATCTAAAATAGTTTGGGCTATCGCACCCGGCCTGTCGGGGATCTAAGAGGCGGCTGTGCTTGGAAGGGGTAATTGGAAGGCAAAAGGGTGGGGAGAATCGTGAGGACAAATTTCGGAAACGGGAGGAAGGAAACGTGACTGGTGCGCGTGTGAAATCTTTGCTTAGCGGAAAGAGTTTCGGGGGAACGCGCCGCACGGCCCATATTCTCCCCGCGTTTTGCTATGGTCTCGGTTTGCTTTTGATTTGTCTCGGAGCGTCGGTTGCCGAGGCACAGACCGCGCCGCCGCAAGCAACTCTCGAAGCGCCGGTGCAGTTGGTATACCCGCCCAAACCTGCGGAGCAGACCGGCCCGCCGGTTACCATAACGCTGGCCGACGCGTTGCAGAGGGCGCTGAAGAACAACGCCGAATTCTTGTCGGCTCTTTCCGACCAAAGATCCGCGCGTGAAGACCGCCTGCAAGCCAGGAACGCACGGCTGCCGCAGGTCGGTTTCAGGAGCGAATATCTGGGCACGCAAGGCAACGGAATCACTCCGAACGGAAGATATGTCACGCAAGACGGTGTGCATGTTTATCGTGAATGGGCCACGCTGCATCAGGATCTCACTGCGAACGTATTGATGGGCACTGATTACAAACGGTCGCTGGCCGCGGAAGCCATTGCCAATGCCAAGGCGGAAATAGCGCGCAGGGGCCTGACGGTCACGGTCACGAAGACGTTTTATGCCTTGGTGGTCGCGCAGCGGAAATACGCGACGGCGCAGGAGGCGTTGGAACAGGCAAGACGTTTTCTCCAGATAACGGAAGATACGGAACGGGCGGGCCAAGCGGCGCATAGCGACGTGATCAAGGCCCAGATTCAATACCAGCAGCAAGAGGCGGCGTTCACGGAAGCGAATCTCGGGATGGAGGATACCCGGCTGGACCTCTCCGTACTGATCTTCCCGACGCTGGATGAAAATTTCACGGCGGTGGACGATTTGGATACGCCCCGCCCGCTGCCGACCTTCGGCGAATCGCAAGAGATGGCTGCGCGGATGAATCCGGACATACGCGTGGCAACGGAAACGCTCCGTCAATCCAATCTGGATGTTAAAGGCGCCAAGAGCGCTTTCCTGCCCGTGATCGCGCTGGATCCTGTTTGGGGCCTCGAAGCGAATTGCCTGGCGACCCATTGCATATATACAGCCATTCCGGAGGCTGGGGCCACCCCCACCCTCGGCTATTTTATTCAGGCCACTTTGACTGTTCCGCTGTGGGATTGGGGAACATTGCGGAGCAAACTCCGGCAGGCCGACTTCAGGCAGGAGCAGGCCCAGGTGTCGCTGAGCCAGACCCAGCGGCGTGTTCTCGCTGAGCTGTATGCGGCATATAATGAGGCCGCCGTGGCGCGCCAGGAGGTCGACAAGCTCCGACAAACTGCGGATCTCGCAGGCGAAAGCTTGCGCCTGGTGACGCTGCGGTACCAGGGTGGGTCGTCGACAACATTGGAAGTGGTGGACGCGCAGACGACCCTGATCACGGCGCGAAACGCTTATGATGACGCGCAGGTGCGTTATCGGAACGCGCTGGCGGCTTTGCAAACTTTTACGGGGACTTTTTAACAAGGTCAACACTCAACACTGGAAATACGAACGGGGAACAGAGCGATGCGAAGATCGATTTCAGATGCGAAGACTCATGATCGTTTTGCCCGCTGGGGAATGGGCGGCTTGCTGGGGGTCGCGGTCGCCGCGAGCTTTTTGGCTTCGGGCTGCTCCAAGGTAGACGTCGCCGAAGCATCGCCGACGGTGACGGTGCAAGTGGGCGCGGCAGAGAACGAGACCATTGAACGCAAAGTGATCGCGGAGGGCACTCTCTATCCGCTGGAACAGGCGGCGATCATACCGAAGATCAATGCGCCGGTTAAGAAATTCTACGTAGAGAAGAGCAGCAAGGTGCATGCGGGCCAGTTGCTGGCGGAACTCGAGAATCAGGACTTGCTCGCCGCCCAGATGGAAAACGAAGGAGCGTACACCCAGGCGGAAGCGGGCTATGAGCAAGCGGTTCAGAAGGCTAAGCAGGACCTTACGCTGTCCAAGGAAACGTTGGACGCTGCACAGAAACTCTATACCGCCCGGCAGGACCTTTATAAACAAGGAGCAGCGTCTTCCAAGGATGTCGACGACGCCAACGTGGCCTTGATCCAAGCGCGGAACAATTATGAAGCGTCGCAGAAACAGCTCGACCTTAAAGTTGCGGAAGGACAACTAGCGGCGGCGAGGGGGCATCGCGCAAGCGTGGAAGCCAATTTGGGTTATTCCAAAATCGTGAGCCCCATCGATGGAGTGGTCACGGACCGGCCTCTTTATCCGGGGGAAATGGCCTCGAGCTCAGCCCCCCTTATTACCGTGATGAATTTGTCGCAAATTGTGGCTCGCGCGCACATCGATCAGCCTGAGGCAGCGCAGCTCAAGGTGGGCGACCCGGCTACGGTCTCCGTGCCGGGCCAGCCGGGAGCGCTCAAAGGCAAGGTGAGCCTGGTGAGCCCGGCGCTCGATCCCAACAGCACGACGGTGGAAGTCTGGGTGCAGGCTCTCAATCCTGGCGATCGTCTGAAACCGGGAACCAGCGTACATGTGGAGATGGTGGCACAGTCGGTTCCCCATGCCATCGTGATTCCGGCCGAGGCCCTTCTGACCAGTCCGCAGGGAGATAGTTCCGTAATTGTTCTGGATACCGACAATAAGCCGCATAAGAAAAAGGTGAAGGCTGGAATCCGGGATGGCGGGGCAGTGCAGGTCACGGAAGGTTTGCAAGGCGGAGAGCGGGTGGTGACTGTAGGGGCCTTCGCGCTCTCGCAAGAAGATGACCCCATCCTGGCGAAGACGAACATACAGGTTGCGGCTCCACCGAATATTCCGGACGAGGACGACGAAGACCAATGACCCGAATGGCGAATAGGGCCGTGCGGCCAAGGGCTCGGCAGTTTAGGAATTTGCTGGCGGATTGACGGTATATTCGATGGAAAACAAGACAACAACCACTACAGTCAAGGCCGCGACGTCGACGCTGCCTCCCCCGCGGCGTGTAGCGCCGGCCGATGATCCCAGTCGCTACTGGTTCTCGCGGCATTCCAAATCGATCATCTTCATGATTCTCACGCTGGCGGTGATCGGAATCTACGAAGCCTTTACTCTCCCCATCGCCGTATTTCCCACGACCAACTTTCCGCGAATTATCGTGGGCGTGGACAACGGCGTGATGCCCATCAATCAGATGGAAGTGACGATTACACGGCCAATTGAAGAGGCGGTCAACAGCGTGCCCGGACTTCAAAACGTGCGCTCGATCACCAGCCGCGGTTCGGCGGAAATCGATCTGGACTTTAGCTGGGACGTTGACATGGTCTTGACGCTTCAGCAAGTGCAGTCTGCGATTTCGCGTGTCCAGAGCACGCTGCCTTCAACGGCCCAGATCGACGCGCATCGGCTGGATTTTGCGAGCTTTCCGATCCTGGGCTACAGCATCACCTCGGACAAAATTCCGCAGACCCAACTTTGGGAAATGGCTACGTATCAACTCAAACCCCGCCTGAACCGGTTGGACGGAGTGGCGAGCGTTTTGGTGCAGGGCGGGCAGCAGCCGGAATTTCAGATCGTCCCCGACCCGGCGCGAATGTTGCGGGCCCACGTGGCGTTGCAAGACATTCTCGATGCAGTGAATCACACGAATTTGGTCGATTCTCCGGGCTTGCTCAGCCGCAACCATCAACTCTTTTTGGGCCTGGTTACGGCACAAGCGCAGAATCCCGAGCAAATCGGCGATATCGTGATCAAGACGAACGGGGATGTTCCTGTGCGGATAGGCGATATCGGCACTGTGTCGCCTTCATCTGCGCCGGTGTACACCGTTGTCACCGCGAATGGAAAACCTGCTATTCTCGTAAGCATCAACCGGCAACCTTCCAGCAACACGGTACAAGTAGCCAACGAAGTTCACCAGGAGATGCAGGACATCCTTCCGAGTTTACCGTCCGGCGTGGACCTGCGGGTCTTTTACGACCAGTCCAATATCGTCAAGGCCTCCATCGGCAGCGTGCGCGACGCGATCATTATCGGGCTTTTCCTGTCCGGGCTGATCATCTGGCTCTTCCTGCGCGACTGGGGCACGGCCATCATGACCGGCCTGGTCGTACCGGTAACGATCATGGTGACGTTCATCGTGATGAAGATCATGGGGCAGAGCTTCAACATGATGACATTAGGCGGGCTGGCCGCCGCCGGCGGATTAGTGATCGATGACGCCATCGTGGTCGTGGAGAATATCGTCCTCCACCGCGACGGCGGTGAAGGTCCACTGCAAGCCACCGCGAGCGCTCTGAAAGAACTCACGATTCCTCTGATTGGTTCAACGCTGACTCCGATTGTGGTTTTCTTGCCGCTGATCAGCATTACCGGCGTGACGGGAACGTTTTTCCGCGCTCTGGCAATCGCGATGAGCGTTTCTTTGCTTACGTCGCTCGTGCTGGCGCTTTGCTGGACGACGAATTTGGGAACTTTTCTGATCCGCCGGGGCAAGCATGGCACAGTGCCCGAGACGAACGGAGCGAATGGAACCAACGGAGGCCCGGAGGAATTCGGTAACGGCATCGACGGGCCACAGGGCCACGCGCCGCGTGTAGAAGCGGCGGGCGCCGAAACGGCCGAGATGGAACAAATCCGGCGGATGATGGCGGCGGAGGAAGCCTCTCTGAGGGGAGGCTGGTTCGAACGCATTATCCAATTCTATGAGCGTTGGCTGCGGCGGGCGTTTGCGCATCCCTTTATTTTGGGAGGGTTGTGCGCAATTCTGATCGTCATCTCGTACTTCAGCTACAAGGCACTGGGCAGTGATTTGCTTCCGCACATGGACGAGGGCGGCTTCATTATCGATTATGTGACGCCCCCGGGCAGTTCGCTCCAGGAGACCAGCCGAATGGTTTCGCACATGGAGCAAATCGTGCGAACCTTGCCGGAAGTGGAGAGCACTTCGCGGCGCACCGGCTTGCAGCTTGGCCTGGCGGCGGTCACTGAAGCGAACACCGGAGACATCTCGGTCAAGCTCAAGGATCAGCGCGGCCGCACTGTCGACGAAATCATTGCGGACGTGCGGGCGAAAGTGACGGCAGCCGAGCCCGCCGTGGACGTCGATTTCCACCAGGTATTGGAGGACATGATTGGCGATTTGACCGGGGACCCGAAGCCGGTCATGATCAGGCTCTACTCCGACGATGTGGACGCGCTGAAGCAATGGGCGCCACGCGTGGGGGATACCCTCGAAGGCGTTTATATCAACAATAAAAAACCAGTGGTCGATGTTGACAATGGCATAGACAGTACCACGAGCGGTCCGGCCGTGGTTTTCACGGTCGATCCAGTGAGAGCGGCAAAGGCGGGTTTCACAACTGACCAGCTCAGTATAGTCACGTCTGCGATCGTGGATGGCGAGCCGGCCAGCACTCCGGTGGTGGTTAACGACCGCCCGTACGTGGTGCGGGTGCGGTACCCCAAACAGAGCCGCTCTTCGCTGGAATCCATGAAAAATACGTTGCTGGTGAATTCAAACGGTGGGACAACGACGCTGGGGGCCATGTCCGATATCAGCGAGGTCCCCGGGCAGATCGAAGTGATGCGCGATAATTTGCAGCGAGACGTGGTGGTGGCGGCGCGACTGGAAGGAATCGATCTAGGGACAGGCGTTTTGGCGGTGCAGAAAGCGGTAAACGACCTGAAACTGCCGATACGAGTGGAGTACGCGGGCACCTTTAAGGAGCAGCAGAAATCGTTCCGCGAGTTGGAAACGGTACTGCTGCTGGCCCTGGTGCTCGTTTTTGTCGTGCTGCTGCTGGAGTTCCGGGCATTTTCCGCACCGCTGGCGATTCTGTCCTCGGCGGTGCTCTCTACTTCCGGTGTGTTCTTTGCTTTGCTGCTGACGCGCACCACGTTTAACGTGTCTTCGTTCATGGGGCTGATCATGGTGATCGGTATCGTGGCGAAGAACGGTATCTTGTTGCTAGACGCGAACCAGAAATTCCGTTCGGTGGGCTTTTCTGCCGAAGAGGCCATGGTGCAGGCGGGACGGCGCCGGCTTCGCCCGATTGTGATGACGGCGATGGCGGCTGTGGCCGGCATGCTGCCTCTTTCACTGGCCATCGGCTCGGGTTCGCAGATGCTTCAGCCTCTGGCCATTGCCGTTATCGGAGGCATTTTGATCTCGATGATTTTGTCGCTCGTCATCACGCCGGCGATGGAGTTTTTCATGACTCGGAAAGGCGGACACATTGCTGAGGCGTAGAGCCGGGCGGCCGAACTTGTATTTGTTGTGCAGGAAATGATTCGAAGTAGGGTTCCGAAACTGATTCAAGAACCTATTCAGCAAGTAAAGAGGAGGCATATATGTTGCGTCGAGGTTTCCTGGGATTGTTGTGCTGGGCCTGTGTTCTTGCTTCTTCGCTGATCCTTATCTCCGCAGGCGCAGCATCGGCTCAAAGTTACAAAGTGCTGAGGAGAATTCCAGTGGGTGGCGAGGGCGGATGGGATTATCTGCGAGTGGATGCCGACGCACACCGACTGTACGTTGCCCGCGGCGATCATATGATGATCGTGGATGAGACCAGCGGCAAACTGCTCGGCGACTTACCGAATACAAAAGGCATACACGGCACGGCTCTTGCGACCGATCTGGGCAAGGGCTACACCAGCAACGGCGGGGCGAACACGGTGACCGTCTATGATCTGAAGACGATGAAGCCCACCGGCGAGATCAAGACCACGGGCGAAAATCCCGATTCGATTATTTACGATCCCGCGACAAAGCGGGTATTCACGATGAACGGCCGGACCGGTAATTCCACCGTGATCGATGCCACAACCGACAAAGTTGTCGGCACAGTGGACCTGGGCGGGAAACCGGAAGAGCCGGCGCTGGACGGCCGCGGCAACCTGTTCGTCAACCTGGAAGATAAGAGCTCGATTATGGAGTTCGACACGAAAACGCTGGCCAAAAAGGGGACTTGGTCGCTCGCGCCCTGCGATGGGCCTTCCGCTCTCGCGGTAGACACCAAGACCCATCGCCTTTTTGCCGCATGCGACAAGATGATCGCGGTGTTCAACCCGGATACCGGCAAGGTGGTTGCGACGCCGGCCATTGGCGGCGATCCGGATGGTAATGGCTTCGATCCGGGTACGGGGCTGATTTTTGCCACCTGTCGCGAAGGACTGCTGACCGTCATTCACGAAGACTCGCCCGACAAATACACCATCGTAGGCAACGTCCAGACGCAATTTGGCGCTCGTACGATGGCGCTTGATCCGAACACGCATCACGTCTTTACCGAGACGGCAGACTTCAAGGCGGCCGGGCAGCCAACCCCGGATAACCCTCGTCCCCGTCCGCAGGCGATTCCGAACACGTTTGTAATTCTGGAGATCGGGCCACAGTAGACTAGTTTCACCCGTCTGGCTCCCGCGGCGAAGACCTTCGAATGCGGCGGGAGCCGGACGCCCATTACACATTGCAGAGAACGTACCAGGTTCGCTGTATCCCTCTATAAAACAAGCTCTTGCGGGTTCCCGCGGGTGTATCCTGAAAGCTCCAGCCCTAGGCGGACTTCGTGTTATGCCTCGCGGCCACGAAGGGGTTACCTCGGAAGAACCAGGAGGACGCCATGTGGCATCTCCGAACAGTTTTGATGGGAATAGCGGGAATCCTGTTGGTTTGCGTGCCCGGAATACACGCTGACAGCCTTCAATTGAAAAATGGCAATTTCGTGCAGGGCAAATATCTGGGCGGTACAGAGCGTGCCGTGCAGTTTCAAGTGAACGGAAGGATTCGGCTGTATGACATTGATGAGATTCTCTCCATCAGCTTCGCTGCTGCATCCGCGGACGGAGGCATTCCCTCGAACAACGCCGCCGTGAGGCCGAACGCGAACACCGAGCTGAATTCCGCGGCAATGGATAACACTGGATGGCGTACTGTACGTTCAAAGCAGATGAACACGCCGAAGATTTCTGTGCTGCCGATCGCGCAGCAGCAAGAACCCGGCCGCGGCACGGCGAAGGCGCCAGTTTCGGGCGTTGCCGCGCGACCCGCGCGCATTCCGCCGCAAAGGCCATCGGTTCTGTCCGATTAGGGCCCTCGTGTTCCAAGACCGCTAGATGAGGCTGAAGAAGCCTGCCTCCTTTACTTCCAGGCGAACTCCGCGTTCTCGATTCCCATGTACTCATGCGCACCGAGGTTCAAAATCTTCTTGCGCGTCCCTGGTGCGCTACGTAAGATACCGCACGTTTAGAGGAAAGAGTGAATGCCGAAGGAGAAACCCAAAGTCAATATCGGCGAGGTCATCCGATCCTATCGGGGCCAGCGAGGATTGTCTCAGGGCGATATCGAACGCCGCACGGGACTCCTCCGTTGTTACCTGTCACGAGTTGAAAACGGGCACACGGTACCGTCCCTGGAGACCCTGGCAAAAATAGCCGAAGCGATGGACATCAGTTTGGCCGATTTTTTCCCGGGAACCGAGACGGCCCACGATCGTGATACGCAGAAGATGCTGGGCGAGCTCTCCGAGGACGAGATTCGATTCCTTTCGGAGATCAAGCGATACAGCACGAGCTTATCGGATGGCGACAAGCGTCTGGTCCTGGCTATGATCCGCAAGATGGCCAGTCTGATTCCGCCCCCCACGCGGAAGCCGGCGGTCCGCCGCACTGCGTTTTAATCCAGAACATCATTTTTTGATTGAGTTAGCAACTCAGCGGAGCTGCGTTTGTGCGCCCAAGCCTCCACTTGCGTGCGACCACAGATCCAATCATGCGTCGCGCGGACTAGGACGCGTAGCAGTCGATTTGGGGGGACGAAGTATGCTGTCGAGGACTTCTCCCAAAGTGCCGGCGAGTTGCGACCAGAGGCGCCTCTTGAGGGAGGCGTAATCTTGCGCCCCGCTGAACAGGTCGCCCATGAGCGCGCGAAAAGATGCGCTGCGGGCAATAAACTGGATCATTCGCGTGGTTACGGCGCCTCCCAGGAAGCGTCCGTGATAGACGGTGCGGGCTATCCGTGCGGCAATCTCCAGATCGGCTGAAAAGTCCTCGCGCACCCGCTGGGGATAAGCTTCCGGTTGGCCGGAGATGAGCGATTGCGCCAAGAGATCGCCCGAACGCAAAGCGTAGTAGAGTCCTTCTCCAGTGATTGGGTCTACCCAGCCGGCGGCGTCGCCGACAAGGGCCCAATTGCGCCCGGCAATGCGGCGTGAAGCCAAGGTGTGAGCGCGAGGCGAAGGCAGCACGTGGCTGTAGAAACGCGCACCTTGAAGGGAAATGCGTTCCTCGCGCATGAATTGAGCCAGATGCCGGTGTAACTCGCGGCTCTTATGCCGGGCCAGGCTGCCACAGATTCCCACCGACAGATGGTCGCAGCGCGGGAAAGACCAGATATAGCCTTGCAGGCCGCGCACGAATTTCACCTGGATTCCGTCTGCGCAGGAGGGAACGAAGTAGCCTACGGTAGTCTCCAGATCCGCGGGTGCCAGCGGACGAGTGGCAGGAAAAAACGAATTGCGGGCGCCGGACGCCAGAATCAGGAAATCGGCGTGCTGGATTGCGTTTTCGGCGGTGAAGGAGACCGATTCGCCGGAGAAATCGGCCGCGCTCACCCGAGAGCGAACGATGCGGCACCCGGCGTTTGCCGCACGCTCCAGCAGAAGTCCATTCAAGACGGCGCGAGAGTAAATCACGATGGGGTGATCGAGGCACAGATGCGCGCGATCTCCGCTGTCGGAGATGAGCTCGACCGTTTGGATTGCTTTTTTGGGCTGGAGGGAATGAAGCAAAAATGGGTATTTGCGGAGCGCTTTATGCGTGAGGCCGCCGCCACAGGGCTTTTCCCAGGCGAGGTGCTCATCGAAAAGAGTGACCGGAAAGCCGGCGGACGCAAGCCTTTCGGCGCAGAGAGCTCCGGAAGGCCCTCCGCCGACGATCACAATGCGGCGCGAGGCCATAGGATCAGCTATTTTCTACCGTGCGGTGGAATTGGGGTGGACGGCGAACAAAATCAATAGGCAATTCGCCCGCCACGATGGCCTGAGAGAGAGCGCTCGGTATGCAATCTGTTTTTATCAGCAAGCAAGCCGAGTATATCACTGAGTAGGGCCGGCAACGGCCCATGCGGTCGCCTGCGAGGAACTGCCGCGCATGTTAATATTTTGTATCTAAAGGGCGTCGTCAGTTGTGGAAGCAGATGGGACGCATTGTCTCGCAAGAGGAACTGATAGCAGTGCTGGGCCGCCCCAAGCGCGGTTCGCAGCGAGTTGTGTTCACAAACGGCTGCTTCGACCTGCTGCACCCTGGGCATATTCGCACCTTGGAGGAAGCCCGGGCGCTCGGCGACGTCCTGGTGGTGGGATTGAATCGCGATGCGAGCGTGCGAGAGGCGAAGGGCGACTCGCGCCCCGTCGTCGTTGAAGACGAGCGGGCGGAATTGCTCGCGGCGCTGGAGGCGGTAGATTTGGTGGTTTTATTTGGCGAGCCTACCCCACGGGAACTCATCGGCCAGTTACTTCCCGACGTGTTGGTTAAAGGCGCCGATTGGGGCTCAACGGAAATCGTGGGGCGTGAGGAAGTAGAAAGGGCGGGCGGGCGCGTCGTTTCCATACCTTTGGAACCGGGATATTCCACCACCAGCATCCTGGAGAAGATCCGTAAGCTCCCACAGGACCTTTCACATCCGGCGACGCGCTGATGCTTTTCCCGGCAGTTACCGAGCTTTTCAGCCACTTGGCGCGTCTTCCTGCCCTGGATGACGCGCTTGAAGCTCTTCGGCAAGGCTCGCCCACCGAAGAACTGGCTGGATTGACGAGTCCTGCTAAAGCGCTGGTCGCCGCGCTGGCGGTGACCGAACTGCGTCGGCCGGCTCTGGTACTGGTGGAAGACGAACGCCGGGCCGCGGCTTTGCTTGAGCCGCTGCAATTCTTTTACCGCACACTGAACGGCACTTCTGCAGCGCCTGTTTTGCTGCTCCCAGCGCTCGATACCCTGCCGGGAATCGGCGCGGGGCCGCACCCCGAAATCCTCGAAGTGCGCGCTTCCACGCTTTCTCGTTTCGTCACGGGCCAATGCTCGATTGTCGTGGCGCCAATCGAAGCCACGCTGCTCAGCTTCGCAGCTCCGCAATTTTATGAGTCGTTGTCTCTCTCTCTGGCGCGGGATGAGGAAGTTTCACTGCAGGACGTCATTGAGCATCTCTCGAAGACCGGATACATCCGCACGGAACTCGTGGAAATGGAGGGCCAGTTCAGTGTGCGCGGTGGCATCCTCGATGTTTTTCCGGCCGAAGCGGTGAGGCCTGTGCGTGTTGAGCTGCTCGGCGACATGGTGGAATCGCTGCGGGAATTTGATGCGGAGACACAACGCTCCACGGGGCCCGTCACTCGCGTGATCCTGCCACCACTGACGGAGTTTCCGCTAACTGCAAGCCATCCCGACAGTAACGATTCCGAGGTCGCGAAATCCCAGGTTCCGAGTAAGGAATTGGGGGGGGAGGACACGGCAACCTTGTTCGATTTTCGAGAGGGCACTCTCGTCATATTGGATGAACCGGAGGAAATTGCGCAGAAGGCCGCGAAATCACGAGATCGGCTGCAGACCGATTCTGCCTCGCTCGCTGGGAATGCGGTTCCCTTCGTTTTGCCGGAGGAGCAGTGGAAGAAAGCTTTCAATTGCCGGCAGCGGTTTAGCCTGGAGCAATTAGCACTACACCGGAACGGCAGGGAGCCCCGCACGCTCGAGGTTCAGCCTACCGCGCATTATCACGGACAAATCCAGGCCTTCTTGGGCGAAATTCGAGGGAGGCTCGGCGCACACGAAGAAGTCTTGATCGCCGCGGCGAGTTCCGGCGAGCTGGAGCGTCTCGCTGATCTTTGTCGTGAATACGAGGTTCCTTATCGCCTGGGAGAGCTCGCACAGAGCGCAACCGGCGCGCGCCTGGTGGAAGAAGTCACTTCGGGGAGTGCTCCAGCTGCCGTTTTGCTTCGCGCCCCGCTGCCGGAGGGATTTGTAATCCCCGAGGCGAAGCTGGCTTTTTACGGCACCGGAGATTTGTTCGAGACCGCACCCGTGCACGAGCGGCCGCGGGCGCGGCCAAAAAAACGCGGGATTCTTCAGCGATTTCAGCGAACTCAAACCGGGCGATTACGTGGTGCACGTGGACCATGGAATCGGCCAATTCGAGGGGCTGCAGACGATCGAAAGCGATGGCCGCCGCGGTGAGTTCATGCGCCTGCAGTATGCGGATGATGCGCGCCTGTATGTTCCGCTGGAACGCATGGACCTCGTTCAGAATTACCGTTCCCTGGAGGGCTCGAAGCCGGCACTCGATCGCCTCGGTGGCACTGCCTGGGTCGCGCGCAAGACCCGGGTGCGCAAATCCCTTACCGATCTTGCCGACAAATTGCTGGAATTGTATGCGGAGCGAAAGACGGCCACCGGTTTCGGATTTGCCCCCGACGTGCCCTGGCAGCACGAATTCGAGGATGCCTTCGAATTTTCAGAGACGCCCGACCAGGCGACCGCTATCGCCGACATCAAACGCGATATGGAAGCCACGACGCCGATGGACCGCTTGCTTTGTGGCGACGTGGGATACGGGAAAACGGAGGTGGCCATGCGCGCCGCCTTCAAGGCAGTGGCCAATTCCAAGCAGGTGGCGGTGCTTGCGCCGACCACGGTTCTGGTCTTTCAGCATTACGAGACATTTCGGCGGCGCATGGCGGCCTTTCCGATTCGCATCGAGATGCTGAGCCGCTTTCGCAGCACGCGGGAGCAAAAAGAGGCGCTGGCTGCGTTGGAAGAAGGCAAAGTGGATATTCTGATTGGCACGCACCGGCTGCTTTCGCGAGACGTCGTTTTTCACGATCTGGGATTGCTCGTCGTCGACGAAGAGCAACGCTTTGGCGTGACTCACAAGGAACGCCTGAAAGAAATGAGCCGGAACGTGGACGTGCTCACCATGACCGCGACGCCCATTCCGCGCACGTTGAATATGTCGCTTGTGGGTCTGCGAGACATGTCCGTGATCGAAACGCCGCCAAAGGACCGGCTGGCCATTCAGACGGTGGTCGCTCCTTTTTCCGAATCGGTGATCCGGCGAGCCATTACGGAGGAACTGGACCGGGGCGGGCAGGTCTTTTTTGTGCATAACCGCGTGGAGTCGATTTACTCGATGGCGGCCTTGATTCAGAAACTGGTGCCGAAGGCCAAGGTTGTGGTGGGCCACGGCCAGATGGGGGAGCGCGATCTGGAGAAGGTGATGCTCAAGTTCGTTCGCGACGAGGCCGATGTGCTGGTGTCGACCACCATTGTCGAAAACGGCCTGGATATACCGCGAGCCAACACCATTATCGTGAATCGCGCCGACCGTTTTGGCTTGTCGGAGCTGTATCAGCTTCGCGGCCGTGTGGGACGCTCCAATCAGCGAGCCTACGCCTATTTGATGGTGCCTCCGGAGGCTTCTCTGACTGCAATCGCTCGCCGCAGGCTCGCGGCGCTGCGCGAGTTCAGCGAACTCGGCGCAGGCTTTCGCATTGCCGCCCTGGATTTGGAATTGCGCGGCGCGGGAAATCTGCTGGGCCGTGAGCAACACGGCCACATTACCGCCATCGGATTCGATCTCTATACGCAGATGCTGGAGCGGGCGGTAGCCGCGAAGAAGGGCGAGGGAGAGCAACCCGAACTTCGCGCCACGCTGAATCTGGGCATGGACATTCGTATTCCTCCTGAGTATCTGCCGAGCGAAAGCTTACGTCTGCGTACCTACAAGAGGATCGCGGAGATAAGCAACGAGAACGAGAGAGAAACACTCCGGCGTGAACTTCAAGACCGCTTTGGTCCTCCGCCTCCCGCGATCGATAACCTGCTGGACTATGCCCTGTTGAAGTCGCTCTGCGAACGGCTGCAGATCTCGTCTGTGGACCGCCGGGGCAACGAGGTCGTCATCAAATTCCATCCAACGACTTCCGTGAGTCCCGAAAGGCTGGTGCGTCTGGTCCGAAAGGAAAGGGGCACGAAACTCGACCCCAGAGGCGTCTTGACCATCGCCTTGGAGCGCAGTAACAGGAGCATCGCAGAGGCCATTCGAAACGTATTGATTCCACTGGAAACCGGGAGCTAGAATGCAAAGGAGCAGAGGGGTATAGATGCTGAAGAAAGCGTGTATCTGCGCGGTTATCGTTCTGATCGCCCCGGCGCTCGCCTGCCTGGCCCAGACGAAGGGCGTGGTCGTTGAGGAGGTGATTGCGCGGGTAAATAACGACGCAATCACCCGCAGCGATCTGGAGCGCGCGCGAACCGAACTGCAGCAGGAAGCGCAGCAGGATTGTCCCAAGTGCACGCCGCAAGAGATTACCGACAGAGTTGGGGCGGAAAATAAGAACCTGCTGCGCGACCTCATTGACAATTCCTTGCTCGTTCAGCGCGGCAAGGACATGGGCGTGAACCTCGAGACCGAGGTGGTCAAGCGTCTCGACGAGATTCGCATCCAGAACAATATCTCCTCGATGGAAGATCTGGAGACGCAGATCGACAAGAGCGGCGTGTCCTTCGAGGATTTCAAAAACAACATCAGAAACCAGCTGATGCAGCAGGAGGTAATCCGCCACGAAGTAGGGTCGAAGATCATCCTGGATCATGCGACGGTGCAGAAGTATTACGAGGACCACAAAAGCGAGTTCGTGCGTCCCGAGCAAGTGACACTTCGCGAGATCTTCGTAAGCACGGAAGGAAAACAGGAATCGGAAATACCCGCGCTGCGAAAGAAGGCCGATGATTTGCTGCAGCGCGTCAAAAACGGCGAGGATTTTGGAGAACTGGCCAAGCATTTCTCCGACGGCAGCACGGCCAAACAGGGCGGAGACCTGGGCAGATTTGAACATGGCCAGCTTGCGCCCAACATCGAGCAGGCCGTTTTCGCACTGCAACGGCTTCAAATGACCGAGGTGATTCCCACGAAGACCGGGTTTTTGATCCTGCAAGTGGGCGAGCACTATGCCGCGGGGCAACAGCCGGAAGAGAAGGTCGACGCGGAAATTCAGGACCGGCTCTACAACGAGCAATTGCGGCCGGCCCTGCGCGCTTATCTGGGAACGCTCCGCGAAGATAGTTACGTCTCGGTGAAGCCCGGCTATACGGACGCCGCTGCGGTGCCCTCCAGCACAATCGAAGAGGTTCCTCCGACCCCTGATAACGACGATAAGAAAAAGAAGAAGTCGACGCCAACGACGTCTCCGACGCCCGTTCCAGGCAGTAAGCCCGACTGAATGAAAGCAGCCTACGTTTCTGACCTGACACCGGACACTACCATCACGTCCTTTTTTCTCGTTGGCGAAAAAGAGATGCGCTCGACCCGCGAAGGCAAGCCGTTTTTGCGCCTGGAACTGAGCGACCGAAGCGGCATGATCGAGGCGCGCGTCTGGGATAACGTGGAAGGGCTGGCGCCTCTTTTCGATCGCGACGACGTAATCAAGGTCCAGGCGCGAGTCGAAAATTACAAGAACCGGCTGCAGCTCGTAGTGGAGCGAATCCGCCGCGCCGAAGCCGCGGAAGTGGAATGGTCTGATTATTTTCCGCACACGGCGGAAGACATCGAGCGGCTTTATGGCCGGCTGCGCGAACACGTCGCAACGATCAAGGATCCGTGGCTAAGCCGCCTGGTCTCTGGCGTTATCGAGGACCCGGCGATATCTCCGCGGCTAAAGCGCGCCCCGGCGGCGAAAATGATGCACCATGCTTTCGTGGGCGGTCTGCTCGAGCACATTGTCAGTCTGTGCGATCTGTGCCGCTTGACGGCTCAGCACTATGCCGAATTGGATCTCGATCTTTTGCTAACGGGAGCGATTCTGCACGATATCGGCAAGCTGGATGAGCTTTGCTATGAGCGCGCGATCCATTACACAAACGATGGACAACTGCTGGGGCATATTATCCTGGGGCTCGAGCAGGTGACCGGGCGAATGAACGGCATCGAGGGATTCCCGCCTGATTGCAAGACTCTGGTAAAGCATTTGCTGATCAGCCATCACGGCCAATATGAATTCGGTTCGCCCAAGCTGCCCATGTTTCGCGAGGCGCTGGTGCTGCATTATCTCGATGATCTCGATTCAAAAATGGGAGCGGCGCGCGCTGTTCTGAGCACGGAAGGAGGCGAAGCGGGGTGGACAGCCTTCAGCTCGGCCCTGAATCGAAGACTGCTTCGCCTGGATCAGTTTCGCGCCGGTCCGGCGGAAAAGACAGCTACGGCCGTGCCGGAGAATGGCGACACGCCCGGCCCGGAACCACTGCTCAAGACGAAGACCGTTTAGAAAGACGAGTTCAAATGTCCACTGCGCCCGTTCGCCGCTCCATACTGGATCTTGCGCCGCTGGAGCTCGATTGCATGAACGCCTTGTGGCGTTTGGGCCAAGCCACGGTGCGCGATATTCATGCATCGCTGGCGCCAACCCGTCCGCGCGCCTACACCACGATTATGACCATCCTCGATCGTTTGGCCCAGAAGGGCGTGGTCGAGCGGCAGAAGTCCGGCCGCGCGTGGCTCTATAAGGCCCATCTCTCCGCCGACCAGGCCCGCACTCATGCCGTCGCGCGTCTCGTGGAAGGATTTTTCCAGGGTTCGAACGAGGCATTGGCTTCACATCTCTCGAGCCTGAGCAATTCTGCGCAAGCCGACGTCCAGCGCGGTCGCGAGTAAACATGCCACAGAGTTTTCGGATTCGCGACATCGAAATCGCACCCGCCACGGTGCTCGCGCCCATGGCCGGCGTTACCGACACCATCTTCCGGCGCATGATTCGAAGTCTGGGCGGCTGCGGGCTGATCATGACGGAATTCACCAGCGCCGAAGGCGTGACCCGGCATGCGGGGCGAACGCTCGACTACCTTTACTACCAGCCTGACGAACACCCCATCACGGCGCAGCTCTTTGGGGCCAATGCTCGGGTAATGGCCGATGCCGCGAAGCTGGTGGAGGACCTCGGATTCGACATTGTAGACATCAACTTGGGATGTCCGGCGAAAAAGGTCACCAAGTGCGGTGGCTCGGGCCTTTTACGTGATCTCCATGCGCTCGAGGAATTGCTGCGCGCCGTTCGAACCGCAGTGCGCATTCCCCTTACGATCAAGACCCGCGCCGGCTGGGACGAGAAGAGTATCGTTGCCGTCGAAGTCGCCCGGATGGCGGAGGGAGTAGGCGTCGAGGCGATTGCCGTGCACCCGAGAACGCGCGAGCAGGCTTACAAAGGATCGGCGGATTGGAACTTGATTCGCGACGTGAAGCGCGCCGTGAGCATACCCGTCGTGGGCAATGGCGATATTCACGCTCCCGACGACGCCTTGCGCATGATACGCGAGACAAACTGTGATGCCGTGATGATCGGCCGCGGCGCGAGCACGAACCCGTGGATCTTCAGCCAAATCCAGCAGTTTGTTGCCACGGGGTGCTACGAGGAGCCCTCCGATCGCGACCGCTACGATTTGCTTTCGACATATTTCCGCCATCTGCGCGATGCGCGATGGCCCGACGCGATCGGAAAAATGAAGCAGTTCGCCTGCTGGTTTACGCACGGCATTCGGAATGGCGCCGAGCTCCGGCGGCAAGTCACAACGGCGCAATCCCCCGCGGAAATCCTGGAGCGCGTAGACGCTTTCTTTGCCGTTGAACTCGCTGCGAGCGGGATGGCGTAAGCCCTGCGATTGTCTTTCTGGCCGGAGCCGGGCAGCGGCCCTGCCAGGAAGGTTCCCTCACGCGCCACTCACCAATTGTTTGTATGCTTCGCGTTTCGTCAAGCCACGCTCGCGGGCGGCAAGCTTAAGGGCCGCTTTGCGATCGATTTGCCGCTCGCGCATGATCTGCTCCACGCGCTGGCCTAAAGGCTCCGCGCATAATCGCGGGCTTTTTTCGCCGCCGGGCAAAGGCGGCCCGATGAGAATGGTGATCTCGCCGCGAACCGGTTGCCGTTGCACGCGCACGAGCAGTTCGGCCAAATCACCGCGCAAGAATTCCTCGTGTATTTTTGTGATTTCGCGGGCGATGACTGCCTGACGCCGGCCAAGGCATTCAAGTGCGTCAGAAAGAGTATCGACGAGCCGGTGGGGTGCTTCGTAAAGCGCAATCGTGCGGGTTTCTTTAGCGAGATTCTGGAGTCCTTTCCGGCGCGCCGCCGCCCGGGAGGGGAGAAAACCTACAAACACAAACTCCTCCGAGGGCAGTCCTGAGGCTGCGAGTGCGGCGATCACGGCCGAAGGGCCCGGAATTGGAACCACGGGAATTTGTCTCTCCACGCATAGCGAAACCAGGCGCTGACCAGGGTCGGAGATGATGGGAGTACCCGCATCGCTTACCAGGACAATCTGCGCTCCCTGTTCGAGGCGCTTCAGTAGCTCGTCGGCTCGGGAGGCTTCATTATGCTGATGGTAGCTAAGAGTCGGCTTGTGAATGCCGTAATGGTTTAGGAGCTTCGAGGTATGCCGGGTATCCTCGCAGGCGATCAAGTCCGCCTCGCCCAAAATGCGCAGGGCCCTCACGGTGATATCTTCCAGGTTTCCTATTGGAGTTGCCACTAAGTAGAGACGCCCCTTGCGCTCTGGCGGCGTTTCTGGCGATTCCGGGGCGGAGTTTTGCATCGCCGGTCAGTCTAGCATGGGGGCGTCTGTCGTCTTGCAGGCACGGCGCAGGCCAATTACATTGAGTTGCGCCAGCCGCAGGAAGGGTGGGCTGGACCTCATGGTAAGATATTGATTTACGGAGAGAAACAGGCGTGCCCTTATACGAATACGAGTGCGAGAAATGCGGCAAGCACGTTGAGAAGATCGAAAAAGTGCAGGGTCCGCATTTAAAGAAATGCCCAAGCTGCGGAGGGCGGGTCGAGCGCTTGATATCCCGGCCGTCCATTCAATTCAAGGGCAGCGGCTGGTACGTTACCGATTACGCGCGGGCCTCCACTGGCGGGTCGGAAAAGACCGATAACAGCAGCCAAGCGGAAAAGCCCGAAAACAAAGCCGAGTCCAAAAAAGAGCCCAAAGCGGAACCGAAATCGGCGTCCGAAGGCAAAGAAAAGAAGAAAGTCGGTAAAGAGAAGTAGCCGCCCATTCTTAGAGCCGGAGCCCCCGCAGATAAGTGCGAAAATCTTCGCCGAATTCGCTATTGTCTAGCGCGATCTCCACCGTGGCTTTCAAAAAGCCCAGCTTATCGCCTGCATCATAGGATTTGCCCTCATATTCAAGCGCATAGAGTCCGTGTTCTTGAACGAGCAATCGCAGTCCATCGGTAAGCTGAATTTCGCCTCCGCTTCCCGGAGCAGTTCTCTCCAGGCAGTCGAATACTTCCGGCGGCAGAACATAGCGGCCCGTCACCGCCAGGTTTGACGGCGCCTGCCCCTGCCGCGGCTTTTCCACTAGATTGCGTATCCGAAGCAACCGCTGGCCCCATTTCGATGGTTCGGCCGGCTGAGCGTCAATCACGCCATAAAGATGAGTGCGCTCAGGGGGCACTTGTTCAACGGCGATGGTGCCGATACCGGTCTGCTCGTAAACTTCCACGATCTGGCGTGTCGCGGGATACGGTCCCGGAATAATCACGTCGCCGAGAAGTACGGCGAATGGCTCGTCACCGACCAGCTCTCTCGCGGTCAGCACCGCGTGGCCCAATCCCAGCGGTTCCTTTTGCCTTGTATAACTGAAATGAACCATATTGCTGATCGAGCGCACCATTTCGACTTGCTCGGTCTTTCCCTTATCCTCAAGAAATCTCTCGAGCTCGGGGGAATTGTCGAAATGGTCTTCGATGGCATTTTTGCCTCGTCCGGTGACGATGATGATGTTCTCGATGCCTGAAGCCAGACACTCCTCGACCACGTATTGAATGAGCGGCTTATCGACGACGGGGAGCATCTCTTTGGGTTGCGCTTTGGTAGCCGGCAGAAATCGGGTGCCAAGACCGGCGGCTGGGAGGACGGCTTTGCGCACGCGTCGGCTTTTCTTTGTCATGATCAGAATCCGGAAGTCATTCCTGTATGGAAGAATTTGAACTCAAAAGGTGCTTGCCCGACTGGATGGAGTGACCTCGCTTCTTCGATGAAGAGAAGACCGCTTACGGACAGCGCCCGCAGCCTGCGGGTGAGCCTGATTGCGTATGCTACCATACGACAGCGCGAGAGCGCGTCCTATGGCCACACGCATCCTCGGTATTGAGTCCTCCTGCGACGAAACCGCGGGTGCGGTCGTTGCCGACGGGCGAGAAATCCTATCTAACGTCGTCGCTTCCCAAGTGAGTGTCCACCGCAAGTATGGGGGAGTAGTGCCGGAACTGGCTTCGCGCGAGCATCTGCGCACCGTGGTTCCGGTTGTTCGCGAAGCACTGGACCGTGCAGGGATGGATCTCGAGGACATTGATGCCGTTGGAGTCACGTACGGACCGGGATTGGTGGGTTCGTTGTTGGTGGGCTTGACCTACGGCAAGGTGCTGGCAAGCGCTCTTGGGAAACCGCTCATAGGAGTCAATCACCTCGAGGGCCATGTTCGAGCGGTGTTTCTGGAAGCTTTTCGCTCTGGCAGGAAGCCGTCATTGCCGGCTGTTTGCCTTATTGTTTCGGGCGGGCACACAGTCTTATACGAAGTCACGGCGACCTCTCCCGCTGAGCCGCTCAATGCGGCGCTTTTGCGATATCGCAAAATCGGACAAACACGTGACGATGCCGCTGGCGAAGCCTACGATAAAGTCGCAAGACTTCTGGCCCTGGGATATCCCGGAGGCCCCATCATTGACCAGTTGGCGATTCACGGCGCTGATGTCAGCGTCCCGAAGACAAAACAAATTGATTTTGCCCCGACGAAGATAAGAGGAAATCCTTGCGATTTCAGCTTCAGTGGAATCAAGACCGCCGTGCTCTACTATCTTCGCGCGAATCCGGGGTTGCAACCGGAAATCGAGAAACGGCGTCATGCGCTCAGCAGGGGCGAACGCGCGGCCGATAAATTGCTTCCCCTATGTAGTCCGCAAACGCTGGGACTGCTCGCCAGCTTTCAGAACAGGGTTGTGGCCGAATTGGTCGCCCGCGCCTTGCAAGCAGCCGAGGATACGGCTGCGCAGAGCGTTCTGGTCTCCGGAGGGGTGGCGGCAAATAGCGAATTGCGCCGTTCATTCGAAAGCGAAGCCGGGCAGCGCGGATTCCTCGTGTTTTTCCCCAGCCGCGAGCTTTCCACCGATAACGCCGCAATGATTGCCGCGGCAGCTTATCCGAGGCTTCGCGCCGGGCTATTTGCCGGCTGGGAGCTGAACGCCGAACCCGTCTTACCGCTGGATTGAGTAGGAGAGCGGACCCGCCATTGCGAAGCGAATTCGGGCGCAAGGTTCAAAATGGGAAATAGAGAAAAGTGGAGATGGGTTGGCGGAGAATAGTCTCCGAAGCCCTTCACGAAAAGCTTTAAGCCGAGAATTCAGTCTGCGGCGGTGGCTTCATCACCTGTGGGAGGCATGCGCAAATGCGCCTTGGCCAATGACTTGATTAGCGCTGTTTCCATGGTTTCAGGAGTGGCATTGCGAGCGGTTGCGAGTTCGGTAATGAGGAGGTATTTTGCGCGCTCGAGCATCTTCTTTTCCCGAAACGATAATGGCTTGCTGTGGCTGAGTGCCACGAGGCTCTTCAGAACCGCGGCCACTTCGATGAGCGACCCGGTTCGCATGCGCTCTGAATTTTCCTTGAAGCGATGCTTCCAGTCATGATGCGAATTGAACTTGCCCTTCTCGAGATAAACGAGAACTTTCGAGGTATCGCCGTTTCGAATGACAGGACGGAGCCCGACTGCCGCGGCATTGGAACGAGGAACCATCACTTTGAGGGAGTTGGAGGTAATTCGCAACATGTAGTAGGTTTCCGTTCGCCCGTCGAGCATCCCGTAGCTGATTTGTTCAATGACACCTACACCGTGATTTGGATACACTACCTTGTCACCGATCTTAAATTCCATGGCAGGAGTTCCCCCTAAGACGAAGCACGATGCACTCATTTTAGGCACTAGTGTAGGCAGAGTCAATATATTTCTCGTAGAATCAGGCAGTTATGTCGAAATTGGACTCGAAGATGGAACTCAAATTGCTCAGACCGCCTGCTAGTTTGACCTTCTGGAATCCAGCCTTGGAAATTCAACGATGCTGATCTTGGCGCTGGACACCAGCTCCGCTGTGGGAAGCCTCGCGTTGCTGCGCGACACGACAATTCTGACCCAGCGGGTGAGCTCATCCAGGGAACCATACTCGGTGGGCCTTCTGCGGGATACCAAGCAGTTGCTGGATGATGCTCGCATCTCTCTCGAAGAGATTGACTTATTTGCGGTCGATGCCGGTCCCGGTTCCTTTACGGGACTGCGAGTTGGCCTCACAACAGTCAAAGCCTGGGCGGAGGTGTGGCGACGGCCAATAGCAGCCGTGAGCGGATTGGAAGCGATGGCAGCCCAGGTTTTGCGATTGGCGGCGCCAGGCTCGCTCGTGGCTTCCGCAATGGACGCCCGCCGAGGCCAGATGTTTGGGGCTGTCTTCCGCCGCCGGGGGGATGGTCCCACAGTACTCGAGCGAGTCGGGGAGGAGGTCTTGGCCAGCGCCGATGAGTTCCTGCAATCCCTGCGCACACGCTTCGGAGATGGGTGCGGATTGGGTATAGCGTGCATCTCGCCGGAGGTGATCCAGCCGGCGCTGCAACGGCATGGTCTTGGTTGTTGCCGGATTGAAGTGGTGTCTAGTGTGCTCGCTCCCTTGATTGGAGAGCTCGGATACGCTAAGGCAATGCGAGGCGACGTGGTAGATGCACTGCGTCTGGACGCAAACTACATCCGGCGGCCCGATGCGGAGATGAATTGGAAGGGCGGCTGAGTCGCTCGCTTGTGCATGTTCTCAGGATTCCTGCGTGCACAGATACACGCGTAAACGCGAAAAAGATGATTCGCGATTTCGAGCCGGCCGATGCCGAAAGCGTCCGGAAGCTGCTGTCTGGTATTCCCGAAGCAGCCCAATGGCTGGCGCATGATTTGTTACGCACCTCCCAGGGGAATTTCCTTTTGCGGGTGGCGGAAGAGGAGGGGATGCTCCGTGGCTTGATCGTTTTTCGAATCATTGCGGACGAGGCGGAGATTCTGAATCTGGCTGTGGATTCCCGCCGACGCCGGCAAGGAATGGCTTCGAAATTGATCGCGGACGTCATCGCCGCGTCCAAAGCTGGGGGGGTGAGGAGAGTTTTTCTGGAGGTCCGGGATTCCAACGTGGCCGCGAGAAATCTCTACGCGCGGATGGGATTTACAGAGATGGGGCGGCGCCGCCAATATTATCGAGAACCGGCGGAGGATGCACTGGTGCTGGCGCGGGAGATCGAATAAGCGCGGAAAAATCCTTGTTACGTGAGCAGGCGTGTGGTAGTTTCCAGCTATGTGAAATCTTCACACACTCAGGAGGCGCACGATGTCCTTGCTCCGGCAAGTTCGCGAACAATTGCTGGCCAGCGACGCAGAATTCCGACACCTGGCGGAAGAGCATTCACGCTATGAAGCACAGCTCGAGCAGCTGGCAAAAAGTCCCTACCTGAGCGCCGAAGACATCCTTCTGGAAGCAAATCTCAAAAAGAAAAAGCTGCGCGTGAAAGATGAGATGGAAAAGCTTGTCGCGCAGCGCACCAAAACAGCACCTACCCACTAGCACACAGCCTCAGCGTCGATTTATCGTAGAATGAGAACGAGTAGATTGTGCGTTCCTAGCGCACAAGCTTATGGCAGGGAATGGTCAGAGACGGCTACAAGTTTGTTCTCCCGCTTCTCTTTGCGGGGATCGTTGCGGCGGCCTTCGGTTGGAAGATTACGGCTGCGGTGCTGTTGTTAATTTGCGCGTGTGTGGCTTTCTTCTTTCGGGACCCGGAACGGCTGCCTCCTGGTGAAGCGGGGGCGGTGGTCTCGCCGGCAGACGGCAGGATTATGGAGATAACCGACGAGGCTTTGGAGGGCCGTCCTGGGCGGCGGATCAGCATCTTCTTATCCATTTGGGACGTTCATGTGAACCGGTCCCCCATGGCCGGCCGTTTTCGGGAAGTGGAATATCGGACCGGACGCTTCTACAATGCCATGCGGTCTCGCGCGTCCGTTGAGAACGAACAAAACATAATTCACCTGCAAACCGAGCGTGGGGAGATGGTTTTCAAACAGATTGCCGGTGCCATTGCGCGTCGCGTGGTTTGCTGGAAGGCGCCTGGAGACGCCGTAAAATTAGGGGAGCGAATCGGGCTGATCCGGTTTGGTTCGCGCATGGATGTGTGGCTCCCAAACGATGCTGAAATTCTCGCGCGTCCCGGCCAGCACGTATCGGGTGGAGTCAGCGTGCTGGCGCGATGGCTATGAGAGAACCGGATCAGCAAGAATTCGGATTTATCGAGCCGCGAAATCACCGTTTGAGGCGCGGCGTTTATCTCCTGCCCAGCGCTTTCACCATCGGTAATCTTCTATGCGGATTCTATGCCGTGCTGGCAACGGTCAAAGGTGGAATTGTCGATCTGGATTATGCCGCGCGGGCCATCGGTTTCGCCATTGTCTTTGACGCTTTTGATGGATTTGTTGCTCGTGCGACTCATACCAATACCGAATTCGGCAAGCAATTCGATTCCCTGGCGGACATGGTGAGTTTCGGTGTTGCACCGGCAATCTTGGCCTACACCTGGGGGGTACGAACCATAGCGCAGAGTGATATTCCCGAAGCGCGGCACATTTATGACTTGGCGTGGCTGGTGAGCCTGGCGTTTGCCCTCTGCTGTGGCTGGCGTCTGGCGCGCTTTAATGTGCACGGGATGGCGCCGGCAGGCGGACTGCGCTATTTCGTGGGCATGCCCTGTCCCGCGGCTGCGGCAATGATCGCCGCGGTGGTACACGCCTGGAAAATACCGATCGAGGATTGGCGCTGGTCGGCCGGCTGGCTGATGCTGGTTTTGCTGCTCGCGGCACTCATGGTGAGCACGATCCGCTACGCCAGCTTCAAAGGAATACCCTGGGGCAGGCGACAGCATTCGCTGATTATCGTTGCCGTTGGGTTACTGGTGTGGTCGATTGTGGTTTATTCGGAGATTGCGCTGCTGTTGATCGCCGCCACTTACTCAGTCTCGGGCCTCGCAATTCAAGTTGTGCGTCTGGTTCGGCATCGATTGGTTTCGCGTACGGCATGAACGACCGGCTGCCTGAGCATTCGCTGCGCGTGGCCATCGCCGGGGCCGCCTCGCTACGCGGCAAAGATTTGAAATATTGGCTCGAGGAAGGTGGTTTTCCCGCGAGCGAAATCAGGCTAGTGGATGAAGAGATCGCCGCAGGCATACTGACGGAGGTGGCGGGAGAGCCCACGGTCGTCCAGTCCATAAATGAGAGCAGCTTCGAGGGATTGCGCTTCGTGTTTTTTGCTGGTTCGCCCGCTTTTGCGGCACAACACGGGCCTGCCGCTGATCGAGCCGGAGCTTCGGTTATCGATATGACTGGGGGCCTCTGGGCCGGCTCGCTCGCGCGCCCATGGATACCGGCGCTGGACGCGCTGATTTCTCCTCCAGCACCAGCCGCTTTGCCTAACGACCACTATCACACCTGGGTGGCGCCTTCGACGCCTGCAATCCTGGCCTGTTCGCTGGCGGCGTCGTTTGCGGAACTTTCTCCGGTTCGCCTGGCGATCGTATTTTTTCAGCCCGTTTCTGAGCGCGGCGAGCAGGGCATAACTGAATTGGAAGGGCAGACGACCAAGCTGCTCTCTTTTCAGCCGATTCCCCAGGAAGTATTCGATACCCAGGTGGCATTTAATCTGGCGGCTCGGTGGGGTGCGGAGAGCCGAGGGAAGCTCTCCGATATCCGCATGGCCATTGCGAGCGAAGTACAACGATATCTCGCCGGCCGCATCTCACCACCTGCGGTGATGCTCGTGCAGGCGCCTGTGTTTTTTGGATATGCATTTGCGGCCTGGGCAGAGTTCGGCAATCCTGTGAGCGACGAAACGCTAACCGCCAGACTGAAGAGCGCGGGATTTAATGTGGTGCCGCCGGATGAGCCAGGCCCTTCGAATCTCCTTGCTGCCGGCGAGACACAGCCGATGATCACGGTGTCTGAGCACGACGCCAATATTGCACATGGGCATTGGTTTTGGGGCGCCGCGGACAATTTTCGTTTGGCCAGCGTGAATGCTGCTCAAATCGCGGAGAGACTGCTTGCGTCGTAACCGGAACTTCCGCCTTGCGCCGATCTCTTGGATACTGACGGCGGTTTTTACTGCGAGTGGTTGCGGCTATCACGTCGTGGGCCGAGCGAATACGCTTCCCGCGGGAGCTCACACGATTGCCATCCCCGCGTTCACGAACCGGACCACGGCCTATCGAATCGAGCAGATCCTTACGGAAGCTGTGGTGCGCGAATTCATCGCTCGCACCAAATATCGGGTTGTGCCTGAAGCTGATGGCGCGGATCTTTCGCTGCAAGGAGAAGTCATCAATCTCAGCAGTGGCGCCGTACTTTTTGATCCCACCACCGGCCGCGCGACCACGGTACTGGTGACGGTGAACCTCAGAGTTGTCTTGCAGAATAGCGCGGGCAAGATTCTGTACCAGAATAATAATTTCGTGTTCCGCCAGCCCTACGAAATCTCCGTGGACATCCCCTCATTTTTCCAGGAGGAAGGTCCCGCGCTCGACCGGATGTCCAGGGATTTCGCGGCGCAGCTTGTCTCCGACATCCAGGAAAATTTCTGATGCCCATCATTTCCGCCGAATCCCTGATCGCACGGCTGACAAAAGGCAAGGCAGCGGCTTCGCTGCTGCTTCTCGGGAAGGATGCTTATTTGCGGGATGCTTTCCGTGAGCGAATAGTCGAAGCGTCCATCGAGCCGGCGGCAAGAAGCTGGGCCTTATCGCGCTACTCGGCAGAAGATGGCGAATTACCCGCCGCGTTAGCGCAGGCCCAAACAGTCCCCATGCTGGCGCGCCGCCAGGTGGTAATCGTGACCGACCTCGAAGCGGTCGAGGAGATGGCGGACGAAAAACGAGAAGCGGAAACGCAGAACCTGGCAGGATATTTTGCTGATCCCGCTCCCTTTACGGTACTGGTTTTTGAAGCCAGGGAGCTGGATCAACGCACGAAGTTCGCGAAAATGCTGCTGGAGCAGATGCTTGTGCTGTCGGCGGAACTTCCCGAGGAACCCCACGAGCGTGCGCGCACGGCAGCGATGCTGGCCGTTCAAATGGCACGCGATCGAGGTTCGCGAATTGAAGACGATGCCGCCGAGGAACTGGCCGACTTGTGTAATTGTGATCTCGCGGCCATGCAAAGTGAGATCGCCAAACTGGCGACTTATGCGGGTTCCGGCCAGCCAATTCGACGCACAGACGTCGAAGCCTTGGTCGTTTCCGAGAAGAAATATTCGGTTTGGGAGCTGGCCGAAGTATTGGCGACGCGGGAACGCGGACGCGCATTCCGCTTTTTAGCTAATGTCCTGCAACAGGGAGAGCCGCCGCCGGCGCTGATTGGCACTATGGCCTGGATGTATCGAAAACTGATCGAAGCCCAGCAGTTGAGTCCTCATACACCCTCGTATCAGGCTGCGGGCCGCCTGGGAATGCGCGTGGCGACGGCAGAAATAGCCATGCGGAACGCGAGAAAGATTCCGCGGCGGCAGCTGGTTGAAGGACTGCGGGCGCTGTACGATGCGGACAGCACGCTTAAAGCGGGCTCAACGAATGATCGCGCTGTGATGGAATTCGTGCTCGCGCAACTTACGGCTTCGCACGCGCCAGACGCGGCGGACCGAGACCCGCGCCAAATTTCCCGTTCTTAGTCTAACCTCGCGGCTGGGCTTGCAGATCGTTGCAAGCAAGCGCAAGACGAGACTTGTAGCGATTTGCAGTATTCTTGGTGAGGACGCCCTTGGCAACGGCACGGTCAATGGAGGCGGCGGTAGCGGAAAGCAGCTTGCCCGCGGCCGCGCCATCGCCGGAATTTATGGCCCCGCGCAGCGATTTAATCATGGTGCGCACCCGGGTGCGGTTTGAGCGATTAATTGCCGCCCGCTTGATCGATTGCGCGGCGCGTTTCAGGACCGATTTCTTGCGCTTCTTTACCTTCGTGGCTGTTCCCTGAGCCATTCATTGCTCCTTTTTTCGATGCGAAGCGATTACGGTAGCGGACGACAGAAGCTTTGTCAAACGCGCTTGGCCGTATCTCTCCTGCCCGCCGCGATTGCATTATTGATCCTCTTCTGCACCGCTTCCGGCAGGGGGCTCGCGGCTGCGGAAAAGGTCGAGCAGCTCTCTCCGCAAGGTTACGTCAACGATTTCGCTGGGGTGCTGGATGCTGAATCTCGCCAGCAGATTGCGGCATTAAGTCAGGAACTGGACCAGAAGGCGGATGCGCAGCTTGCCGTCGTAACCATCCATACGCTCGAAGGCGATACAGCGCAGGACTTTGCCAATCGCCTCTTTGAGAAATGGGGCGTGGGACCAAAAGGCAAAGATCGAGGCGTGATGGTGCTGCTCGCCGTAGACGA
>Ga0207102_1015_pt1 | contig 32933 bp, 22 predicted proteins | sample Alteio_BWMinHeat_80_FD_153573 | JGI IMG/M metagenome (GOLD analysis project Ga0207102, IMG submission 153573) | Enriched cells from forest soil in Barre Woods Harvard Forest LTER site, Petersham, Massachusetts, United States -... | ecosystem: Environmental > Terrestrial > Soil > Temperate forest >... | reverse complement strand
GGGGTATCTGAGCTACTACAGAAACTGAAAATCCTTAAGCGTCTCCTGACGCTGTTTCAATGCGTATTGGGTGACTATCCCCGCGCAAAAAAGCAGAGTCAAATACCCCACGATCTCTTCAAACGAAATTTCTGAGACGCGTAGGTTGCGGTCCCAGTTAATCGGCAACTCATAGGCGAAATTAAGCACGTAGGATGTATAGGAGCTGTTGAACGCATGTATCGCCAACCCCAGCGAAGGGATCACCAGGCCTAAGGCGGCAGCGATGAGCAATAAAAGCATCGAAATACTGACAAGAAAGGGAAAAAAGAGGTTGTACAATAAAGCAAAAAGAGGGAATTTATTGAAAAAAAAGAGGGTCATCGGCAGTGCGACGAGATTCACCGCTCCTGCCAAGGCAAGGGCTTGTCGTATAAATGTGATAGCGAGATAGCCGTGTTTGTCGACACGATCCATTTCAATCACTTCGCTAAGAGCACGCTTGGTAAAGATTCTTTGCAGAAAGAGTTCGATAGGGCCATAAAACAGGAGAATCGCTGCCGTTGTGGCGAAGCTGAATTGAAATCCCATGTTTAACACAGCTAAAGGGTCTAATAACAACACAACCATTAAGGCAATACCCAGTGCATTTAATCCTGTTGTGCGCCTCTCTAAAAGAAATCCTGCTAACACCAGCAAAATCATGACCCAAGCGCGCAAAATAGAGGGGCTGTTCCCTAAAAATAAAAAATAGGAGCTCATCAAAAAAATCAACAGGCAGGTTGACCATTTTTTAGAAAAAATGAGGGCTAAAAATTGGCTGATAATAGCGGCTAGGATAGCAAAGTGGAATCCAGAGATAGCCATGATGTGCTGCAGTCCAAAACGACTAAATTCGAATTGCATCTGACGATCATCAAAATCCCCAGTGGAGAGTCCTGTTAAAAATGCAGCGCTGCGTGCATCTGGAATATGCGTTGCCAGATAGCGTTTAATCCCGCTTTTTAGATGATAACGCACTTCTGCGGCGCTCCAAGAAGCGCGAATGGGACGCCAAGGTGCCTCTTTAGAGGGGATAAAAATATACTTGCCCGGTTGACTTTCCTTAAGTCGCCCTTCAACGAGGTAAGACACATTTGCCGGCGGCCTAGACAGTTTTTTATTTTGCGAGATACTCATCCAATAAGGCAGGTTGTGTAGCTTATGTGATTCGGAGTTTTCGTCTTGATGGACGAATGTCCGGATGGTTCCCCTATAATTCCAATTACTTCCAAACGGTGTGGATACGAGTGCAAGAGAGGAGATGTCTAGGTGTGCAGTACCTTTGAGCTCTTGATCGCCAAGTGCTGTTTTTTTGTAATAGACATTGACCCACAAAAAAGCCGCGAGCATTGTGACAGTGGCCAGTAAGAGGCGGATGAGGGCCTGTTTTTGGCGACTTGTGTGCAATAATGGGAGTGCAAGTGCAATCGACGGTAGGATTAATATAGGGGTTGGATGCTTCGCCCAAGCGACTCCAAGAAGTAGTGCGCAGGCATACAAAAGCGCTGGATAGTGCAAATAGAATTGCTGCCATGCATCGCAAAGAAGCGCGGCAGCGCGATGCATCTTCAGCCCAATTCGATGGACTTTAAAAACGGTAAAAAAAGGGGAATCAAGTAAGGTGTGCATGTGTATAAATTATGCGCAGCATCAGTATAAACGCTAGTGAAAAATAAAAGTTTACTTAACGACAATGGACTAAAGAGGTAATAAGGTAGCCAGGGCGTCCCGCCCTGAGGCACAGGGCGGGACGCCCTGGCTACCTTCTTCGAATTACGGAATTACCTCTTTAGTTCATGCTACAAATGCTTCGCATTTAAAATGCTGTATTAGGCATATCTGGTGCAACCACGAGCTCCGGATGGACCTTTGCGCGCAAAATCTGTTGGATATACGAAAGCGTAGTTCCAACCGAAGAGTAGCATGAGGTGCATGAACCCTGATAAGTAATAATCAGTTCGTTCTCAATTAGATTGAGAACTTCTACGCCACCGCCATCTAAAGCAATATAGGGGCGGATGTCATTGTTTAGGACCTCTTCGATCACGCCGATTTTTTGTTTGAGGGAGAGTTCTGTCCAACCGGGATATCCCCCTTCACGCACTTCTCCGATGTCTAGAGGCATGGGAGGGGCGACATAACTGGTCGCCATCGGAATATCCATGCATTGATCTGCGGCCATGTCTAGCGCACCTAAAACCAAATTTAAGTGCGGGTATGTCTCTTTGGGGAAGGCTGAAACATCTGATTTGTCGCGCACCTGCTTGTCAATGAGGTCTGCGCTAATGCGGCGCGCCTGGTCGTAATTCTTTCCAATCACGAGTTCACATGTGATCTCAGCGGCACCTAGTAAGACAGATTGACCGAACACTTGAAATTTGGCATCGACGATGATACCGTCATCCTTATCGACTAGCCAGTAAAGACGCAGCATGTTGCCCTCTTCAAGGCTGCCTTCAGTTGACTCTACAAGCCGCATATCGCGCGCTTCTGCCTCTTCATTTGTAAAGAATCCGATGTTGCGAGGCTTCTCAATTTTAGAAGCTAATTTTTTGCTGTAGCGACTCCAAGGAAATGTAGTAGTTAAGGCTGAAAGACCCATAGAGACACTCCTATTTAGTCGTGCTGTTAACAATTGTAGAGGGATATAATTTGCACGAGGTTTTTCTCAGCTGCAGCGCTGCGGTTCCGATTAATTCAATGGCGCGTTCGATCTCATCTTCGCTTGTTTCACGCGATAAACAAAAATTGATTGCAGATTGGGCCAAGCTCTCTTCTACTCCGGAAGCTGTCAGGACGAGGGCGATTTGCTGGGCACTTCCACCTCCAATACTTGCGTAGACCCCTTTGCGATTTAAGGTGTAGAGCATTGCCTCATTGGCAATTCCGGGAAATCCAATGGCTGTAGAGTTGGGAAGGCGTTCTTGATCCCTAAAAAAGACTACGGCTTCAGGAAACTCTTTCATAACACCCTCTTCCAGTTTATCGCGCAGGCGCGCGACTTCGGTGCAGAGCAGATCGCGCGTTTCCAGCGCTTCATGTGCCGCATAACCTAGCGCGACCAAGCCGGGAACGTTGAGGTCTCCGGCGCGTCTTCCTGCTTGCTCTAATCCACCTATGATTAAAGGTTTGCATTTGATGTTTTGTTTGATAAAAAGTCCACCTGTGCCTTTGGGTGCATGAAACTGATCGCCATTAAACGTCAGAAAATCGGGATTGATATCCGCTAAATCAAAAAAGAGTTTTCCAAGCACATGTGTGGCATCCAGATGAAACAAGATCCCTCTTTCTTGACAAAGCGTGGCGATTTCAGCCACAGGGTGGATGACCCCCGTTAGGCAGTTGGCCCAGGACAAAGAGACCAGGGCGGTGCGCGGAGTAATGATGTCGGCAATGCTTTCTACAGTGACTTTTCCTTGGGGATTTATTTTGGCATATTTTGCGACACAATCCAGCTGTTCCAGGCGATGGATGGACATTAAAGCCGGGGCTTCATCAATGGTAGAGGTAATAAACTGATTTTTCCCTGTCGAACGCGTGACATCTAAATAAGCAGAGAGAATCACTTGGTTGACCGCTTCAGCCCCCGAGGAAGTGAAGACAAAGTCGGCCGTGTCAGGGGCTCCAACCAGTGTGTAGATCTCTTTTAGACTTTTTTCTATGGCAGGAAAAAGTTCTTGACCCAGTTGATGCGGAGAAGAGGTTGACCCCCAGTGATCCGTATAGAAGGGCAGCATTTTGCCGATCGCCTTTTCGGAGGGTCTGGTGGTCATGCTGTTGTCGAGATAGATTCCATTCGTCATAGGGATTTCACGGGTTGTTATGGCTAGTAAAAAAAATTAAACGCAAAGACGCAAAGACGCAAAGACGTAAAGATAAATGTTTATTTCTTAAATAATGTAACAGTTCAGATACCCTTAATATCCCTAAAAAAATAAACGCAGAGGGCGCAGAGGGCGCAGAGAAAAGGGAGAGATTGTGTTGAATAAAACGTTATCTTTAATCTCTGCGTTTAATTTTTTAGGGATGTTGGGATATCTGAACTGTTACTAACTCACCTTACGCAAAACAAGAAGGTAGCCAGGGCGTCCCGCCCTGGCTACCTTCTCAGGCTTCGCCTTGCTTTAATCTCTTCTTCGAGACCTTCGCTTTAACGCAAAAGAAGGTATCCAGGGCGTCCCGCCCTGTGCACCAGGGCGAGACGCCCTGGCTACCTACTTGTTTTGCGTAAGGTGAGTTACTAATCCTTAATTTTTTTCTTTGCGCCTTTGCGTTTAATTGTTATCAATGACTTGTAAGTACTGGATTAAAAATACGCGAAGCGCACGTTTTAAGCACTCTCTTTTGTAAATTTTCCTTTCGTATAGTCATAGACGATGACCCCACCAGTAGGAATTTCATAGTGGAGTACTTCCTCTTTAGTTAAGGTGTCGAGTTGCATCACAATGGATCTTAGGGAGTTGCCGTGAGCGACAATCAAGATGTTTTTACCGGCATCTAAAAAGGGGACGATCGTGTTTTTAAAGTACGGAATCGATCTCGCAGCTGTCATTTCTAGGCTCTCTCCATGAGGAGGCGCAACGTCAAAGCTGCGACGCCATATGTGCACTTGCTCAGCCCCATATTTTTCAGCTGTTTCCGTTTTGTTAAGTCCTTGCAGCCGACCATACATGCGCTCATTCAATTCCCAAGCGCAATAGGTGGGAATGCAGTTTGCGCGACTTTTTTCGCTAAAAATTTCGGCCCATTCCTGTTGCTTACCTTTTTCGGAATGCATCACGAGGGGAACTTTATTAGAAGAGTGGCCGATCAGCGCCAGTGTAGCGGACATTTGCGCGCGGATTAAAGTGGAAGTGAAGATGATATCAATGGGGAAATTTTTAATCAATTTCCCGACATCAAAGGCTTCTTGAATGCCTTTTTGAGACAGCGGAACATCAACCCAGCCAGTAAAGATATTCAGTTGATTCCAGACGGACTGTCCATGACGCACCATGGTAAGTTTGGTCATAGCTCTTTATCCGTGGCGCAAGCTGTTTTATCTTTGTCTATTCTTTTACAAATACAGGCGTCTATAGAGTACTTTCCAGGTCCAAAGGCAAACACAATAAGAGCGAGTAATAAGAAAGGAAAAGGAGGTTGTTCACTTAAGATAAGTGGGTTTTCAACTATGTGTTTGAGGGCATCGGCATGTGCTGTGGCCAAAGCGACAATCATGATGCAAATGATGGGTAGGGCTGCGAGACGTGACAATAACCCCAGCAAGAGAAACAAGCCACACACACATTCGAATGACCCAACAACGTAGGCTGTGTAGGTGGGAAATGGGATCCCCAGGGTTTCAAATAATTGCACAACTGAAGCGATACTTAACAGTTTAACGAGGCCGATTTGAAATAAAATAGTCCCCCAAATCAAGCGCAATACTAAGAGCAGAATGGGTTGTAGACAGGTTCCAATAGAAGTTAAGGAACGATAAAATCCACAGCTTTTCATGATAATTCCTTTTGTGGTTAAAATTTTATAAAACTCACCTTACGCAAAACAAGAAGGTAGCCAGGGCGTCCCGCCCTGGCTACCTTCTTGTTTTGCGTAAGGTGAGTTACAACAGTTACTTTCCAAGCAACAAGCACACACCCGCGGCTAGAGCAAGTATCCCAAGGATAATAACAGGCATTCCAATACTAAAAATTTCTGTGATTCCAAGAAGGATTAGATAGATCGCAAGCAGTAGCATTCCGATATTGCTTGTGTTTATATTAAACATAGTTGACTCCTAGTGTAAGAACCTGTCTTCACACAAATCATCCGATCAAAGTGTGAAGATAGCTCTAAGGTTTGAATCCGATTTATTGTTCATTTCGGAGTCTAGTCTAATTTGGGCAAAGAATCAAATATTTTTTTAGATAAATTGATTTTTTAAATAGGGGTAACGTATTTGGGAATAACTTGTTCAGGAATCACCTGATTGGATAATAGTTGAACCCCACTTGGGATATGAACGATGGTAGTGGGTGTGGGTGGTTTTATTTCAAATTTATAGAGAATGTCAATAATTTTAAGCAGAATATTTTGTTTGACTTGTCCAAACTCTGCGCTATCGATAGTTCTTACATAGGCAGAGATGTAAATATCGAGAGAATAGTGGGCAAATGTTTTAAGATAGACGAGTGTTGTTTGAGAATGATCAATATCTTCAAGTTGATCCAACATCGCTTTTATGGATTCAATAACACTTTTGATCTTAGGCGCATCCGTATATTGCAAGCTGACAGTTTCTACAAATTGGCGATGACTCATACGTGAAGGTGTCATTACGACGACTTTAGTAAAAATCGAATTGGGTACATAAATGGGACGTTTTTCAAACGTGCGCACGCGGGTCATATACCAGCCAATCTCTTCAACATATCCTTCAATGTTTTTTTCTGGCAGATTAATCCAGTCGCCAATTGTAAAAGGACGCGTTAAATAAATCATTAAGCCGCCAAAGAAATTCCCAATAATTTCTTGGGATGCGATGGCTAGAGCTAATCCACCGACTCCTCCAAAGGCAATTAATGTATTCATATTGCCTCCGAAAATCTCTAACAGAAGCATTGAAAAAATGAAGACAATGGCGAGCGTGACGAGTTTATCGAGAACGTTGATTTTTCCTTGATCCATGGTAATTTCGTGATTTCTGCTCTTTTGAAGCGTTAATTTCACGAGAAGTCCTTTCCAACGCATCAAAAACCAACCCATACCGACGATGAATGTGGCGATACGTAGTAAAGGCATGTTGTTAATTAATTGTTCAGAAAACACTTTAACCATCAATAAATTGAAAATATGCGCAACGACGAAGATCCACACCACACATGCTAGAGGAAGAAAAAGGGCTTGGACAAAGCTGTCCTTCCAGATTTTTCTCTGAGCCAAAAAGCGTTTATGCAGGACCTTAAGAACCCAACGCACAAAGAAATTGAAAAAAAGTACCAGCACTAAGAGGGAAAGGATTTCATATGACCCGCCAAGTGTGCCGTCCATTGCTAAAAAAGCGATATCAAAATAATCATCAAACATGGTTTTCCATCCTTTGTGAAGGTGTTTATGAGGGTCGAGGCTTCTGCTGCCTAGTGCTGCACACAATTTTTCTTGACAGTGTTCATAGCAGGGCGAAGCATGAAGGTAGCCAGGGCGTCCCGCCCTGTGTTGTATCCAGGGTGTTCTGTCAGGGCGAGACTCTCTGCCTGCCACAACACAGGGCGGGACGCCCTGGCTACCTTCATGCTTCGCCTTGCTATGAACACTGTCAAGAAATAATTATGTGCAGCACTATGCCTAAACGGGGTGAGCTCAGTGTCTCTTAAAAGCTCATTTTACTGCGCACCCACTGTTACAGCCATAAACTCTTTACAGTCTTTCTTGACCCAAGATTTTTTTAGAGCATCCAAACGTTTGTTGGTGATTCCACCTAAAAACTCTATCGAATGGAGTAAACGCGCACGTGTGCGGTCCTTTCCTAAAAGCTCGGTTGAGTCAAATAGGGGAAGACCTTGTGTTTTAGCCATTAAACTGGCAAAAAGCAGCGGCATGATGACTTTTTTATGGTTGACTCCAAAACAGTCAGCTACATCGCGTGAGGCTTGATTAATGCCTGTCGCGAGCCAATTTTCATTCTCATCCATGTGCCAAATGAGCGCTTGGAAAATCAAACAGGCTTGTTCGGGGGTGCAGTTTTTATTGGCAAATAGTTCGGGCGTATACCTGAGGTGATTGATAAAGAAAAAGTCACACAACTCCATGAAATCGCCAAAAGTTTTAATCCGCGCATGACAAAGCGGCATCAGTCTTTGCATAAAGGCGTCATTAAAAGACCATTCTTTGATGCGATCCCATAATTGGTCGACAGGGATGTTTTTGAGCAGATATTGCTGGTTGACCCAATCCAGTTTTTGCGTATCAAATACAGCTCCGGAGACCCCAATGCGGGTGGCATCGAATTCATTGAGTATATCTTCTAAAGGATAGATTTCTCTGTCTCCAGGCATGCTGTAGCCCATTAATGTGAGAAAGTTGATAAAGGCTTCTGGTAGGTATCCGCTGTCGCGATAGAAAAAGATGGAGGTTGGATTCTTTCGCTTAGAGAGTTTTTTACCATCTTTTCCCAACAAGAGGGGCATGTGCATAAAGATCGGCGCCTGCCACCCAAATGCCTCATATAAATAAACGTGTTTGGGCGTCGAGGTCATCCATTCATCACCGCGAATGACATGTGTGATTTCCATTAAATGGTCATCGACCACATTCGCTAAGTGATAAGTTGGGAATCCATCTGACTTTAATAAAATTTGATCATCAATATCCGCCCAGGGAAATGTACTACGGCCTTTAATCGCGTCATCATAATAGCCTTCACCGCTTAAGGGGAGTTTGAGTCTGATGACGAACTCTTTTCCGGCCTTTTCTCTCTCTTGTATTTCACTCTCGCTGAGGTTGCGGCAGCGACGGTCATAACCTTGGCGTGGATTTTGTTGTTTGGCTGCTAGCTCTCGCCTCTCATCCAGCTCTTCAGCTGTACAGAAACATTTGTAGGCTTTTCCGTTATTTAAGAGATCGTAACAATGTTTTTTGTAGATATCGAAACGCTCAGATTGTCTATAGGGTCCATAAGGGCCTCCAACATCCGGTCCTTCGTCCCAAGAGATATTGCACCAATTTAATGCCTTGTAAATGTTTTCTTCATATTCCGGGCGACTACGAGAGCGATCCGTGTCTTCAATACGCAAGATAAATTTACCCTTGTGATGGCGCGCGAAGATCATGTTGAAAAGGGCCATATAGGCAGTTCCTACGTGTGGGTCACCAGTAGGAGAAGGGGCGATGCGGACGCGAACAGACATAACGATATCCTTGATAGGGAGGTTGTAATAATTGTATTGGGGATTATAGCATGAATCAGTTGTTCAGTACAAGGGGGTTGCGAGGGTTGGAAAAAAATAAACGTAGAGGACGCGGAGAGCGCAGAGATTGGTAAAAGCTTGGATTGATACAAAATTTCATCACGATTTTGTATCAATCCAAGCTTTTACCAATCTCTGCGCTCTCCGCGTCCTCTGCGTTTAATTTTTCTCTTTTTTCTCTTTTTTTCACTACTTCGCTAGGACGGGTTTGGCCGGCTTTAGATCTTTGACGGGAAGGCCCATCAGGTAGATTAAATCGCGCATCACATTGTATGTCTCTTCTAACTGATAATCATTGTTTTCGAGTTCATCTTTCTGTTCCACCTCTTCATCTTCTTCATCGGTTGCTGCAATTCGTTTAAGGAAGTGTTGATAGCTTTTATTGGCTTCAATACGCTCCTTAGAATTGCTGACAAGCAAGGGGAGATAGGGAACATAAGTCGATACTTTGGCTTGTAAGTCAAATTTATAAAGCATCTTAATCGATGAGCGTTTCGCAAATGGTATATCAGAAAGATCATCGTCAAAATTTTCCTTGATCCGATCGTTTTCAAGGGGGAATTTAGCTGTCTTTTCGCCAATATCAAGTTCTGAAATTCCTCCGGGTACAACCACGTCGGAAATGACTCCGGTTAACTGAGGGCTTTTGCCGGAAACTGTGTAATATCTTCCTCGAGTGACTTTAAATTCTCCTTCGGGATTAACGGAATTTTCATCCTCGGAATTTAGTGTAAACGTTTGAAAGGTCCCTTTGCCATAGGAGTGGTCGTCTCCTACAATTAAAGCTCTTCCATAGTCCTGTAAGGTTTGTGCGACAATTTCTGAAGCGGAAGCGCTGGAACGATTGATCAGCACGATAAGAGGTCCATCCCAACTGATATTTCCATCGACATCGCGCAAATGCTGAATATCCCCTGTGTTATCTTTAATAGAGACGACAACGCCCTTGGTGATAAACAGTCCCGCTACATCCACAGCTTGAGAGAGAAGTCCTCCTGAATTATAGCGTAAATCAAGAACAACACCCTTCAAGTGATGTTCCTCCTTCAATTTTTTAAGTGCGGCTTCTAAGTCCTGTGCAGAAGAGCTAGTTGAATCTTGATAGAACGAATAAAGATGCAGATAGGCGATTCCACCATCTCCATATGCCATGTATTGTGAATCGTAACGCGTTTCCTTTAAAATGACTTCGCCCCTTGGAACTGTGATCGTGAGTTTTTCCTCTTTCATATCGGCGCCTTCACCCGTCTCCCGAATGACCGTTAGGTCGACTAGGGTGCCTTTTTCACCGCGAATTAATCCCACGGCATCCACGATATCCATTCCGACGACAGGTTCATTATTCACTGCGATGATGCGGTCTTTTGCCTTGAGTTGTTTGTTCTCTGCTGCAGGACCGCCATCGATGATCTTAACCACTGTAAATCCATTTAGGTCGTCGCGCAATTGTGCTCCAATTCCGAGCAAGCGCTGCTGAACACTGATCATAAATTGTGACGCTTCTTCAGGTGTGAAGTAGGCTGTATGTGAATCTAAAGCTGTTGCTGTGGCCTTAAGAACGTTTGTTAGAATGAGATTTTTTCTCTGATTGGTATCCGGATTCAAAATATCATCTTCATATTTAGCTTGGCGTTTAGCAATGCGCTGTAATGCTTTATCTTTTAATTCATCAGTCAACTTTAAGGATGTGTCGACTTGTAGCGCTCGAATACGGGTGATTCTGTTCGTGAGGTCCTCTACACTAGTTGCCCATTCCATCTTTTTAAATTCAGATGCATGTACATCCTTAGGAAGTTTGTTTAGATCGATGTTCTTTTCGATCTCTCTTCTTCTAAGGATGGCTCGGATCATCGCATCGTTAATTGTGTAAAATACTTGAAAATCACCTTTTCCATATGCTTGTAGGGTTTGATTCAATAGTTCAGGGCTGGGAACAAGCCATTGGTGGATATCTGATTCGATGAAATAGGTCTTATTTGGGTCCAATTGATCAATATAACTTTGCAAGATCCTCTCCATTAAAACAGGTGTTAGCACTTTGTATGAGGCGTGCATTTGCAACATTTCATTCGCTTTCTTATTGACTATCGCTGGTGTTAACTCGGGATACTTTGCTTCGGCTATCCAGGGTGAAATGAGAAGAATAAAAATTAAAATAATTTTTCGATTCATAATGTCCTTTCATTATTTGTTGGGTATCTCAATGTGGATCAATGGGTTGGGTGATATTAATCTATAACGTTTTGGGGTAAAAATTGCAAGTGAATTTTGGTTTTTTTGACTAAAAAACTTATAGTATTTAATTTAAAATCTCGCAAATAGCAGATAAATAAAGGCTTATGCTTTAAAGATAAAATTTTAAGCACAAAAAACTTGTATTTAATTCTTTAGTATGATATCATCGATGTTAAATCAAAGAAATAAGTTGCTAGATAAGAAAATTTTCATCGAGCTAAAAAAAAATAGTGTAAAAAAATGGTAAAAAAAATATAATAGCCCATCATTAAAACTTCAAAATGAGGTTTTAGGCGAACTGAATATAAAATCTAATTTGAATAGTGTTAAATATAAATATAAATATAGGAGATTAGATCTATGTCTAACCAAGAATGTATGCAAGAACACAATGAAATAGCTGAAGGTAAGTATGTAACGATTACTGAAGCGGCAAAAATCAATGATGTGACCCGTCAGGCTATTTATGTGGCGATCAAATTGAATAAATTGAGAGCGAGAAAAGAGACAACGAGATGGACGATTCATCTTGATGATCTAGAAGCGTATCGCCAACAAAAATATTCACGTACGAAGTCCGTTTTTAACGGGGAATTATTGTTTGATAACAACAAAGGATATTTCTCGATTAATCAAGTGGCGCGCATGTTAAAAGTGCCTGCTCAGAAGATCTATTATGCAACGCGTATTGGCTTGCTTAAAGCGTCTCGTAAGGGTGCTGCATGGGTGATTCACGTAGAAGATGTGAAATCATATGCTGAAAGCTTCTTAAAGAAAAAAGAAGAGAGTCAGCAAGCGGTTTAATCGTTTGCATCTGATTACAGCTAGAAAGTAGAATGAAAGAACGCGAGTTTTACTCGCGTTTTTTTTTGTCTATAGGCCTTTTCGAGCGATAAAGTCACCTGACATAACTTACCTTAAGCAAAACTTGTTGAACGCAAAAGAAGGTAGCCAGGGCGTCTCGCCCTGTGCCCCAAGGCGAGACGCCCTGGCTGCCTTCATACTTCGCCTTGCCATGTCTTGATGAAATGCATCATCAATATTAAACACTATCCCGTTTTAAACAAGATAATTTATTATTGTATTCGTTTAATGTCAATGATTTTTGTTGTTGATGTAGTTGACATTTTAATGATTTTCTGGCAAGCTGTACCGTTTAAACATTAAAAGGTGTGTAAATGGTTAATATTAATTATTCAATTCATCAAATGTCAGCGCAAAGCGTAGAGCAGCCAAGTTCCTCTTCTTTAGGAAAGCAAGAATTCTATAGTCAACTTTTACAAAAAATTAAATATCTAGGAGAGGAGTTTCTTGGAGAGTGTAAGTTTCATACTCGTAAATATCTGACTCACAGTGAGGTGATTGGCAACTCTCTATTTGGTCGTGTGGATTGGATTGGGAAGATAAGTCCGAGCCTATCAAAGGTGTTTCAAACATATCAAGGCTTAGTAAATAACGAAGGGCAGCCACATGGGATTGGAACGCTGAAAATAAGTGACGGAACGATCAAGGAAGGTTGGTGGAAATGTGGGGTATTTGTGAGTGCTCTGGCCCCTAAAAGTCGCAAACGAGAGCGATTGCTATTTGATTGTGGGCGAGAAATGAGTCAAGAAGCGGAAACATCTCCAAATAAGCGTGCTAGAAGCATTGAAAACAGAGGGAATAGTTTCACAAAATGTATGTCAGCTATAATGACGATTGATTTCTCTAACGGGGACAAATATGTTGGAAGCTTGGTAAATGATAAGTTGAGCGGACGAGGGATGTGTGCTTTTGCGAATAATAAAGGGGTATACGTTGGGGATTGGGTGGATGGTAAGATGCAGGGTCAGGGGATGCGTATTTACCCCAATGGTGATAAATATGTTGGCAGCTGGGTGAATGGTGAGTTTAGCGGAAAAGGGACATATACTTATGCAGATGGTAGGACATACGAAGGAGATTGGTTAGATGATTTAATGCATGGCCATGGGAAGATTATTTGCCCCAATGTTGGCCAATACGAAGGCTGCTATGTAAAAGGCCTGCCGAACGGAAAAGGAACATATACTTATGCGGATAATGGTGGGACATATGAAGGGGAGTGGTTAGATGGTCTTAGGCATGGCCATGGGAAGCGTATTTATCCCAATATTGGCCAGTACGAAGGAAGCTTTGTAAATGGTCGGGCGAGTGGACGAGGGACATATACTTATGCGAATAATGGTGGGACATATGAAGGGGAGTGGTTAGTTGGTCTTAGGCATGGCCATGGGAAGCGTATTTACCCCGGTGTTGGCCAGTACGAAGGAAGCTTTGTAAATGGTCGGGCGAATGGACAAGGGATATATACTTATGAGGATGGTGGAAGGTACGAGGGGGCGTTCGCAAATGGTGAGATACAAGGCCAGGGGACTTTTATTTATCCCAATGGTGACCGATGTGTTGGAGAATGGGTAGAGGGTAAGATGCACGGTCAAGGGAGGTATATAAATGTCAATAATGTTATTGAATACGATGGCAACTGGATAAATGGTAAACGGAGTGAATAGAGGCTTTTTCTGTTGCCATCTTGCTCCGGATCTGTATTGGCAACGAGTATTGTTTGAATTGACAACGAGCATTGTCGGTCCTGACCAGTCTCGCATCTAAACACAGCTTCTCAGGAATGCGAAGGCCCTGCCTGATGCGTATGAGGCAGGGTTTTCTCACTCCAAAATGCTGCGCATTCCTTCTTATCCTCTGTGTTTAATTTGGCGTTATTGCCCCGTCACCGGAAGAACCCTCTACAGTAGACACTTAATTTCTTGCGTAAACCTTAACAATCTAATGCAAGTTGACATCGTGATTATCTTGTGGTAAACTAACTTATTAATTAATATTAAAAAGGTGTCGAAATGATCAATAACGATTATACATCTCATCAAATTTCAGGCCAATATATAGGGCAGTTCAGCCTTCTGCATTCAAAAAAGCAAGAATCCTATAATCGACTTCTCAGGACAGTCCAATTTCTTGGAGAGGAAATTCTTGGCAATAGCATCTATTTTACTCGTAGATATCTTACCTATAGCTATCTTGTTGGTGGATCTCTATTTGGTCGCATTGATTGGATTGGAAAAATAAGTCCGAACCTAGCAAAGGTTGTTCAGACTTACCTGGGCGCAGTAAATAATGAGGGGCAGCCGCATGGAGTCGGAAGTCTAAAACTGAGTGATGGAACCATTAAAAAAGGTTTATGGGAATTTGGAATATTTAAGGGTGGTCCAATGGATACTCAAGGTTCCAGTTCATATCGATCAACCTGTGCACAAGAGGTGACAGAAGGTGGTGAGAGCGCTTCCGAAGGGGATTGTAGCGGTGAGGTTAATCATGATGAAGAGGATCATAAGTACATTGGAAACTCGATTAATGGTAAGGTTCACAGTCATGGGACTATTATTTATCCCACAGGTGATAAATATATTGGGGGTAGGTTAGAGGTCCATGTAGATATGATAGCGCATGGTCAGGGAACTTGTTCCTATTTTAGTGGGGACGAATATGTTGGGGAGTGGGTAGAGGATGAGAAGCATGGTCAAGGAAAATATACTTTTGCAAATAGTGGGGCTACATATGTTGGGGAGTGGGTGCATGATCAGATGCATGGCATAGGAACCCTCACTTTTCCTAATGGTGAGAAATATGTGGGAAGCTGGGTAAAAGGAAAGAAGGATGGTTATGGAAAACATATTTTTTCTGATGGCGATGGGATGTACTTTGGGGACTTTGTAGAGGATAAGATGCACGGTCTAGGGGTTGGTGTTTATCCCGATGGTGACGAATATGTTGGGGAGTGGGTAAACGATGAAGCGCATGGCCAGGGGACTCGTATTTTTTCCAGTGGTGATAAATATGTTGGGGAGTGGATGGATGGTGGGAGGAGTGGTTATGGAGAATATACGTTTGCCAATAATGGTGGTGAACATCGTGGGTACTGGGAACATGACCTACCGCATGGTAAAGGGACTCGTATTTTCCCTGATGGTAAGGTGTCTTGTGGAGACTGGGTAAAGGGTGTGCAGAAAAAACAAGAGGTTCTCACACCGTCCGATGGTATGATTTAGGTCTAGATGAGACGATTGCATAAATCGCAATAAGCCGAAGGCTTCGAATGCGAAGCATTTTTGGAGCGCCCAAGTAACAGGTTACCAATATCGACAAGAAGCTCAGCGCCAAAAACCCCCGAATGGGGGTTTCGTTTTTATAGCCCAGTGCAAGCGAAGCGCAGCTCTGGGTAGCATGGATAATGGGATGCACCCCCGAAGTGGGGTGCCGCAATCCAAGGTTTCCCTTAAAATATATTTTGGGGAAAATTATTGATTGCGGCACCCCACTTCGGGGGTGCATCCCATTATCCATGCTACCCAGAGCTGCGCTTCGCTTGCACTGGGCTATAAAAACGAAACCCCCATTCGGGGGTATTGCAGCTCTGGTCCCAATCCAGCTTCTCAGGAGTGCGAAGGCTCTGCCTGATGCGTATGAGGCAGAGTTTTCTCATTCCAAAATGCTGCGCATTCCTTCTTATCCTCTGTGTCTAATTTGGTGTTATTGCCCCGTCACGGGAAGAGCCGGATACTTATCCAAAATCTGGAAGTTGCGAATCATTAATTGAATGCTTTGCCCTTGGAAGTTGTTGATTTGAGGGGTGAATCCGATGCGTAGAATTAAATCTTTTTTGCGTAAAACTGTGCTTTGCCTTGCGCGGCCGAAGGCGATTCCTTCCAAAATGCGATCGCCTTGTTCCAAATAGAGCTTTAAGTGTGTTTTTCCAATGACTTTAGGCGGCCACGCTTGCTTAGCATCCGAATAGAGGATTGGCTGCGGATTTTCATTGCCGAATGGTTCTAAAAGTCGAATCGATTCCAATAGGTCAAATGTTAATTCAGCAAACTGGATTTCAGCGTCCAAAAATAATTTCGTGCGGACATCGCAATCTTGTAGCTTGTCGTGAGCCGCCTGAATAAAACGTTTCTTAAATTCTTCGATATTCTCTTCTTTAATGGTTAGTCCAGCGGCAAAATCATGCCCTCCAAAATTTAACAGAATATCTGAGCACTCCTTCAAAATCGGAAGGAGTGGAAATTCCGGAATAGAGCGCAGAGAACCCTTACCAACCCCATTTTCGATGGCGATCATGACGGTTGGTCGATTGTAGTGTTTGGCAAAGCGCGTGGAGAGAATTGCAATCACACCTGGATGCCAACGATCGGAATGCATGATGATGGCTTTTAGATTGAGAATCTCAGGATGGGCATTCAAAATATGGTCGACATCTACAGAGACTGTACGCTCAATTTTTTGTCGTTCAATATTGTTTAAATCCAATTCCAACGCCAGTTTTTCGGCGGTTACAGCATTGCGCACCAAAAGCATTTCAACACCTTTTTTTGGGTCGTCGATTCTGCCTAAGCTGTTGAGTCGGGGAGCTATTTTTGAGGCAATGGTGAATGTGGAGATGTCATTGGCATCCAATTCGCAAACCGACATCAATTTCATTAAACCAATCCGTTTGGTTTTGCGCAGTTGTTTAATCCCATAGCGCACTAGGATGCGGTTTTCCCCCAATAAAGAGCCCATGTCGGAGATTGTTCCAAGAGCGACTAAATCCAAATAACGTTTGAGATCAATCTTTTTAGGGGAGATTTTGCCTTCGCTAACTAACTGATTCGTCACACCATGCGCGAGTTTGAAGGCAACGCCGACTCCTGTTAAATCGCGGTTAGGGTAGGGATTATTAAAGAGTTTAGGATTTAACGTAGCGACACAGTGGGGGATTTTATCTGTCGGTTCATGGTGATCGGTAATGATGACGTCGACGTTGTGTTCCACAACTTTGGCGATTTCTACCGCAGCCGTAATGCCGCAGTCGACTGTGATGAGAAGTTTACATTCATTTTTTAGAGCGTATTCCAGCGCCTCAACGACGATACTTTGTCTAAGGGCACCACGATTGGAAACGAAAAAGAAGACATTCGCGCCGACGAATTGTAAAAATTCCGTTAGAAGAGCTGTACCTGTCATGCCATCGACATCGTTGTCTCCGTAGATCAAGATGTTTTCGTTGTTATAGATCGCCTTACAGACGCGATCAACAGCTTGCTGCATTTCAGCCATGAGGAAGGGATCGTGCAGGTCAGGAAGCTTGGCATAAAGATAGTCGTGAATTTCTTCAAGCGTGGTGAATCCGCGCGAAACCAAAATTTGTGCTGTGACAGGGTGGATTTTGAATTCCTTAACGATTGTTTCCTTCCACATCGGATCATGCTTCGGATAAATCCAGATAGGGTCGTCATCTGTGTTTGTGTAGGGAAGCATGCAAACGCTCCAAGTAGTGGATTAGTGTAGGTGTTTTTGTATGCGTTAGTGGTTTGGAAGTCTGTTTTTTAGCTGGTGCTCAAATCTTTACAATACATTGAATCTTAATTTTTTAAAAAGGCTATTCTGTAAGGGCTGTAAAAAAGATAACACTATAGTTCGGAAATTTTAGGCGATTTTTCTGTTGTAGACATCAGTGAATGAAGGCTAGTTCAACACTCTAAGCCGCGAATGCGGCAACAGCATATAGCCACAGGTGCTAACCTGTGGAAAATCAAGTTAAAGAAAAAAGCCGTGTTAACGGCGGCAGAAAAGGGTAAACGAACTAATATCGTATTAGGAACCTCTATGAGGACTCCTGTCGCCGTTAACACGGCTTTTCTTTTTAACTTGATTTTCCACAGGTTAGCACCTGTGGCTATATGCTGTTGCCGCATTCGCGGCTTAGAGTGTTGAATTAGCCTTCATCCGTTGGTGACAAAAAGTCGCCTAAAATTTCCGAACTATAGTGTTACACTGTGTGTAACTTTTGGTCACACTTATTGTCGGGGTCCTTAAATGGCACTGCCCGTGAAAAACATGAATATAATTCATCTTTTTCACGGGCAGTACTGTTATCGGCTGAATCCTAAGTTCTTCTTAATAAACCCTTTCTTTCTTGCTCTTTTTCTTCTCTATTGTGGAAGTACAAGAGCACAGGTGTTGCAATGAAGAGCGAGGAAGCTGTTCCAACTAGCACGCCAATCGTCATGACGAGAGAGAATGCAAAGATGGATTTTCCTCCTAAGAGAACTAATGTAAACAAGACGAGTAGCGTCGTTCCTGAGGTCATCAATGTACGGCTTAACGTTACATTAAGCGCATGGTTGATGATCTCATTGAACTTCAGTTTACGTAAAACGTGCAGGTCTTCTCTGATCCGATCGAACACAATGATCGTATCATTAAGAGAGTACCCAATGATCGTCATGATTGCTCCGACGACTTGCAGGTCAATTTGCACGGCAAATCCCATTTTATGTAAAATCGCCAGGAGGCCCAACGTAATCACAACGTCATGGGCTAAGCCAATGACAGCTGCAATTGCATACTTAAATTCAAAGCGGAAGGTGATGTAGACTAGAATGCTAAATAGGGCAATCACCAATGCCGCTAAAGCATTGTTGCGCATTGCATCTGAGAATTGTCCACTGATCACTGTCCAATTTGCGTTTAGGTTCTCTAATTGCGATGGTTTGACTTGCAAGTGACCGCTCGCTAAAGCATTCACAACCCATTCAATCCGCGGATTCTTCTGATAGGCATAGGTGAATGTGCTTTCTTTCTCCGCTACAGGCATTTGGTAGAAAGGATGATCCTTTTCTTCCATTCCGATGCCCAACTGAATGCGCAATTGATTCGGCTTGCTGAGTTCGCGGATTTGGAAGTCATTAGATGTGGCTCCATGGGCGAGCAACGCATCTGCAGCTTCTACTCGGTATGAAGGCGAATCTGGTTTCTCAACCAATTCCACATTTAATGAATAACCACCCGTAAAGTCCATTCCAAAAAGAGTTTTGCGTTGAACAACGAAGAAGTACGTTCCGATCACCATGACAATTACCGAGATGATAATGGCCTTGCGCGCTTGCTTTAAGAAATCGAAGTTGGTATTTCCAATAAATTGAGACATGTTCAATGTCTTGTTCTTTGGATTTTGTACCCAGCCTGCAAAGAAGTAGCGCGTCATAAAGAGCGCGGTAAACATAGAGGAGATAATCCCTATGATTAACGTGACGGCAAATCCTTTAATAGGTCCTGAGTCAAATTGGATTAGAATAATCGCTGCAATAATGGTTGTGATATTGGAATCCACAATCGCGCTAAACGCTTTGCGATATCCGGCTTGAATTGCAGAGGCAATTCGGCCCGATATTTTAAACTCCTCACGGATGCGTTCAAACACCAACACGTTGGCATCGACAGCCATCCCGATTGTTAAGACGATACCTGCGATACCTGGCAGTGTTAACGCTGCATCTAGGTTTTGCAGAACACCCCACATCACGAGGATGTTGAACAATACAGCACAAGAGGCGACAAGTCCTGCAAAGCGGTAGTAGGCGGTCATCGCGACCACAACTAATATCAATGCGGTAAGAGACGCAACCACTCCACGTGTACGCTCTTCTTCGCCCAATTCTGGGCTAACGTTTTGTTCGGATAAAATCTGTGGCGTAAAGCTTAGCGATCCAGCTTTTAGATCGGCTGCTAGCTGATTAATTTCTCTTTGTGAGAAGCGTCCGCTGATTGTTGCTCCATCTTTTAACGCTGCTTTTAAGGAGGGCTTGCTAATGATTTTACCATTCAAAATAACAGCCATTTCCCAGCCATGACCTTGAGAATATGACTCTTTAGGTGTTCCTACAATCTTATCTTCAGAGAATTGTGAGGTCCATGCATAAAAGTCATCTCGTGGACTGCCTGTGCCGGCATCTGAACCCTCATAGGATTTTTTGATCCCAAAAGAGAGGATGTTACCTTGAGAGGGATCATATCCGACTTGAACATTGGTCAAGCTCGATCCTTCCAGAGCGAAATTGTGGAAAATCACCACGAGTGGATTGGATTGTCCATCCCACTCCGTAAAATCCTCTCCACGCATTAGGGCAATCGAAGAGACTGTGTCATTAAACGCATGCCCTTCTGATAGCCCATTAGGCGGTGCAAGTCTTAATCCGCTGTTGAATAATAGAGAAGCTTGTTCACTGCGCGGACGCAAACTTTGTTCTGTGTCTGATCCACCTAAATGTTGCCACGCAATGGCATTGATGCTTTCCACATCTTTGCGATTCGTCACCACCGCCTCATTCCATACGTTTTGTAAGAATTGCTGAGTCGCTTCTCGTAACGTTGGATTGCGCGGACTAAATTTCTCGTTCACAATGTGGAAATACATCGCTGAGGCTTTAATCAAGTCGCTAGCTGAAAGACCTTGTGATCCAGGGAAATCGAGAATAATGTTGTTATTTTCGATGTGGATTGATCTTTCAGAAACGCCCATGTTATTAATACGGGTGTAGAGCTCATTAACCGCTTGATTCAAGTCGTCTGGATTCGTGACAGGCTGGTTGTTATGATCACGAAGTCCAATGCGCACTGTTTTACCACCGGATAAGTCCAGGCCCCACTTGAGTATTTTGCGGTCATCGCCCTTAAAGTACTTCACAAAACTGATTTTGAAGTTCTGCCAATAGACGTTTTTAGTCGGAGCCGGCACCTGATACTTAGTTGTGGCATTGAGGTCCACTTGCGCTGCATTGTATTCTTCTTTCCATTTGAGCAGATCCTCTTGAATGCGATCCGCAATTTTATTCGATGTCAAAATACGCTGTTCGACATCGGTAAAATCTAGAGTAGCGGCCCGTTTGCTGCCTTTTACGACAAAGTCTTCGCGGGTTGCTTTGAGCAGATCGCTATAATAGTCATCTAGCTCATAGATGTAGTCCTTGCGGAACTCAGTGGGCAATCCATAAGCACTACCAGAATATCCGATAAAGCCGCTTTGTTGTAAAATAGCATTGAGTTGTCCAACCTCTTCACCCATCGCTTGACTTTCAGGGGCATCTGGGGTTTGACGGTATTTTTGAATAATGCTGTCAAGTCCACGTGCAATCACATAGATGGATCCTGTGCGGAATCCTTCAATAGGTGTTGTGGCATACATTGCAGGAGCATAGACCACGAGTCCGAGTTTTTGGTCCTCTGGAGACAATGCTTTGTACTGGTCATAACTTAAAACAGGAAAACTCGTTCTAGCGAGGTCCGCTTGCTGTGGATTCCATCCGTTAAGGATATGATTCAACGTTTGATTGCTGCGTTTTTCTGCTAGATAGCCCAAATCGAATGTTAAAAAGCTTTGGGTGTTGGTAATATTGTTTAGGCCAATGGCAAACGTATTTCCATCAGGAGTAAAGCTCTCATCCGCAGCTTGTGAAACGCGCGCAATTTCGTTAATGAGGTACTGATTCAGCTGCTCTTTACGATAGACTGCTTCCTCTGTAGTGGCCGTTCCATTGCGAATGGCATCCACTTCCGGATAGAGCTGTGCGTAGACTTTATCGTTATTCCAGTCGATCACCAAAGCCTTGATAAAGGGATTGCGATTTTCTAGATTAAGCACCTGTAACTGATCTTTAGGATCCATTTTTTTCGCACTTTCAACTAGGCTAGCACGAATTGTCTCTTCATTTAAGGGTTTTACACCTGCTTGGAATTGAGCGCTGTTCTTACGCATAAACGCAGAGGCATTTGTCAAGGCGCTGATTTGACTATCCAAGACCGTAGCTAATTGCTGTTGGTTTGCATCTTCTAAAGAGCCTGCATCTTTCAATTTTTTTTGTGCTAAAAGAATGGCATCTCTTTTTTGAGTCAGAGCTGTTTTAAGTGTTTCAGCGCGTGCTAAAAACTTTGAAATGACAGCGCCTGCATCCTTCTGATTAGCTTGTGTGAAGCTGGCGTAGTAGCGTTGGGCTAGGGGGTTGTCGTAGCCTAGGCTGTTTTCGACATCCATCATCTCTTTAGATAATGTGATTACCATGTCGTCATAGCGCGCATCTTTTGGATTCTCAACAGTCGCTGCTAAGCGCGCTGCATTGACGCTTGTGCCGCCAAATCCCAGAGCAAGCTGTGTGATGCGATCGTAAACGAGATTTCTGTAATCGTTTGTAATCTGACCATTCTCTTCTTTCATTGAAAAGTGAAAGAGTTTTTGGATCTCGTCTGCATTTAGATGCACATCGATCAAGCGCGAAACCAGAACCGTGTACGCATCATTCACAGAGCTGTTTGGGTAAAGTTCAAGCTGAGCCGGAACAAAAGGAATGAGGGATCCAGCTTTCGGCAAAAAGCGCTTAAATGTTTCCGCATCTTTGGAATTTTGGAAGGTTATTTGGAACAGACTTGGATCTTCTGGTTTCAACGAAATGGAAGCCGGTTTGATCCCAAGAAGTTTGCAGAATGAGCCTAACCATGCTTTTGAATCATTTTCTAAACTATCCACTCTATCAATGATAGAGAGTGCGATGTTGTCTGCTCGAGACGCGTTGATAGGGTCCTTGAGCGGTTTTGTGTAATAAAAGATTGTGGGTAGGATGTTATAGAGAGTCAGGACAATGACTGTCAGGATCAAATATAACTGCCAACGTTTTTGTTTTTCCATGGCGAACTACTTTCCTTCTATTGATGAATGTGAGTCAAAAATCTTAAACAAGTTTTGGTACAACATGTAGAAAAATATTTAAGATCCATATTTGTGGGTACACTGAGTATATACCTATCCGGTATAAGGAAGGTATAAGAATAGCAAATGATTGCGCATTCTGTCCAATAAAATAACTCACCTTACACAAAATTTATTTAACGCGAAGGTCGCGAAGAGGTCGAAAAAATACTCGTAAAAAATTAAACACAGAGGACGCAGAGGGCGCAGAGAAAAAAAGAGAGAAAGAGAAAAGTGTTTTTATAAGGAATGCATTTTCCTACACTTCGAATACAAAAAATTAAACGCAAAGATGCAGAGACTCAAAGATAAAATTTCTTTTTGTTGGAGTAATTCCTAGGGCGTTCTGATAAGAAAGACTTGACACTTTATTATGCTCACCCCGTTTAGGCATAGTGCTGCACGCAATTATTTCTTGACGGTGTTCATGGCAAGGCGAAGCCTGAAGGTAGCCAGGGCGTCCCGCCCTGTGCATTGGAAGGACGCCTTGGCTACCTACCCTCTCCTTTTCTTAAAGACATGCAAGGCGAAGCCTGAAAGTAGTCAGGGCACCCTTCCAATGCACAGGGCGGGACGCCCTGGTTACCTTCATGCTTCGCGTTGCCATGAACAGTGTCAAGAAATAATTGAGTCCTGTAAGGACGGCATAAGGGAGAATGCGGTTGCCTTATAGTTTGCGTAAGGTGAGTTAAAAGTTTGTGTGCAAAAAATGCACAAAAAAAACACCCGGTAATCAATATTCAATAATTGATATACCGGGTGTTTTTATTTTTTTGAGAGTCTCTCAAAAACTTAGATTAGCCAGCAACTGCAGTTGCAGGTGTTGAGCTATCGCTGTTTTTTGGAGTCTTAGGTTCTGTTGTCAGAGTCAAGAACTGTCTGTTCAAGGATCTAACAGCAATCATCCATGCGACGATGATGAAGAGCATGATAATCGCTACATATGGCGTGATTGCGGCCACAGTGCCTAACCAGATCACCAAACCTTGCTGGATAAAGGCACCGCCGGATTTTCCTAAACGGGCGCCAACCACGTCAATGGCTGCTTTACCTTTAACTTTGGATTCTTGGTCAAGAGGAATGTAAGACATCTCTTTTGTTGGATCAAATAGAGAGTACTTTGTAGACTTGCTCATCACGTTTTGCATTAGACCAAAGATAACCGCCAACATCACAGGGCTTGTGCCAAGTGCTGTAATATAGCCACCTAAGTTGTCTCTGAAGATAACAAAGGCAAAAAAGCCAACGCTTGTAATTAAGATAACTGCCGGAGTAACCATCGCAGCAAATCCCCAACCTCTAGAACGAATGACCCAACCGCCAACGAATAACATGATGATCGTGGCTGCTCCGGTAATTGTTGAGAAGATACCCATGAAGGCACTGTAATCGTTCATGTTAGGGTATTGGAGTTTAACTTGGCCTTTCCAGGTTACTTCTACGAGGTTAATGGATATCCCATAAGCGATGACGAGAATCGCAATGCTCAAGATGTATTTTGATTTAGCTAAATAGGCAAAGCTTTCAATGATGCCCAATTTTGGCTTCTCTTTTTTCATTTTCTTTTCTTCGTTTGGATCATAGAAACGTGTATCGGTTAACACGTTGCGGTTGATCCACCAGTAGATAGCGATTACAGCTAGTCCTGCCAACACTACCATGGTCATAAGATAGTTTAGCGAAACCTGCCATTTATCAATACCCGGAGGAAGGTTACGGCTGATATTAGAGAAGTAATAGATTGTTGGTCCTGAAACCAACATCGCCAAGTTTGCACCTAAACCAAACAAGGTATAAAAGCGCTTCGATTCTGTGACGCGTGTAATGTCGTTGGCAAAGCCCCAGAACATTAAAGAAAGGACTGCACTACCCCATAGTTCAGATAGGATATAAAATAGGGAAAAAGTCCAGTAACGATAACAAGCGACTAAACCATGTAGTCCAAGAGGTAGCATCGACTGAATGTAGTCTGCTGAGGCAGTTGGGTGAAGCATGTCGCGGTTAGGATAGAGCACATAGACGAATAGGGCAAAGAAGGCTAGAAATGGCACGATAGCGGCATAAAACAGGTTTTCTTTGCTGAGCATGTTACTCATTTTAGCGTAGAGTAACAAGAAGATAACAGCACATGGAGCAACACCCCAAGTCTTTAAGAAGAGAATTGTTTCCGGGCCGGAGGCTGAAACAACGATTGTGTCTTTAGTGTCTCTTAAAACTGTATAGTTAAAATTGATGAAAAAGAACATAAGGAGCATAGGAAGGAGCTTTTTGAGCTCAAAAGCATATACAGGCCAGAAAAATGACCTAAATTTGCTAAATTGTGGCTGAGACTTTTCTGCCATATATAATAAACCTCAATATTGTTAGCTGGTTTTCACTGTGTTAAATGCAAAAAGAAATCGTTCTAAAAAACAAATTCTCTTTTCAGATACTAAGAGCATAAGCGCCAAGAGCGAAAATTGCAAGCGGAAAATGATGTATATAAAGATTTTGTAAACAAATTATTTTATTTATATGATGTCTGAACGAAGAAGGTAGCCAGGGCGTCTCGCCCTGGCTACCTTCTTTCCACCAATTATTGAACTTATTGTTTTTTTCTCTGCGTCCTCTGTGTGCTCTGCGTTTAATTTTTTAGGGTGCGTCCTGCGCGGTACGCGAATCTTCCGGATCCGTTCCAGGTGGGTTCGGTCAATTGACTGATGCGGGTATAGGGCATGTTGTCAGCAACTGTAGTGTGGATGAATTGGCCATTTCCTAGAGACATGCCAACGTGGGAGATTTTATTTTCGTTGGCGCCAAAAAAGATCAAATCGCCTGGTTGTAGATTCTCTAAAGCAACATTTGTAAAGCCGCTCCAGTTTATTTGATTTTTTGAGTTGCGTGGAATGAAAATACCCATTTGGCGATAAAGCATCTGCGTATATCCAGAGCAATCATATCCAAAACTTGAGCGTCCAGCCCATGTATAGGGGAGATTTAAAAAAAAGCTGCTTAGTTGACACATTTGATCGCGATTGATGAATGTGGGGTTTAAAGTGACATCACCACGCTGGATATACCCCTCTTTTCCGTCGGGTAAGCTGACTTTAATCCAGCGTTTATTAGAGGTCTGAATCTCCTCCACAACGGCTAAAAGGCTTTCAAAGGGTAACGTTAAGATAGGACCCCGTTCGGTATCCTCTTCGCTATAGAGGTGCGCTGCACAGCGATTGACTTTTGCGACGGTTGTAGAGGGGTTTGCAAGATAGGCATCAGATCTTTCACAAAAGGTGTTTTTCTTTGCCCATCCCTCATAATTATCGACTGTTGTTTTAATTTTCACCCAGTCCCCTTTATCTTCTAAAGGAATAATACGTTCAGAAAAATAGGCCTGAGAATCAACAGCTGAATGAGAGTCGGGTTCTTCGCGCATCTCTACAGAAGGCACGGTAATGTAGTAAAATAAAAGAGAAGAGTAGGCGAGTAGTGTGCAAAACATGAGATAGCCTCTTTGTTGTAGATGTGAAGGTAATGTTTCCTGGCGTATAAAGCCGCTGTGCCATCTTAATGAGATGCATCACTATTTTGCTACAAAAAAAACGTAACAGTTCAGATACCCTCAACACCGCTAAAAAATTCAACGCAAAGACGCAAAGGTGTAAGGACGCAAAGATAAGGATGAAGAGTGAGAGACGGGTTAAAGGTTGCAAAAATCTGAGATTAAATTTAAACGCAGAGGACGCAGAGGGCGCAGAGAAAAAAAAGAGAGAGGGAAATAGTTCACATACCCTCAATACTGCTAAAAAATTAAACGCAGAAAGGTTTAGGATTACTCCAACAAAAAGAAATTTTATCTTTGAATTTCTGCATCTTTGCGTTTAATTTTCTGTATTCGAATTGTAGGAAAATGCATTCCTTATAAAAACACTTTTCTCTTTCTCTCTTTTTTTCTCTGCGTCCTCTGCGTCCTCTGCGTTTAAATTTAATCTCAGATTTTTGCAACCTTTAACCCGTCTCTCACCCCTCACCCTTATCTTTGCGTCTTTGCGTTGAATTTTTTAACGGTGTTGAGGGTGTCTGAACTGTTACAAAAAAAAACATCGGTATGGGATCAAACTTAATTTGATCCCATACCGATGTTAATACATTAACGTATCAAAACTTAGCAAAGCTTATGCTAATGGATTGAATGTTGGTTGCGCATGAGCTGCTGCGTGTTGGCAAGTTACTGCTTCTACAAATGAATTCCACAAATCATGATCTGTGTTGTCATGCTTAATAGAAGCGATTAACTCTCTTTTAATCGTTCTTAAATCTTTCTTTGGTGTCAATTTGCGGATCATGTCTTTGTCGCCTGCAAAACGGGCGATGTTTAACATGCGCTCTAAGTCGGTCTTGGAGAAGAGGAGTTGATCACGGCGTTTGCGAGAACCGCGTGCCGCGCGCTGTTTTGGTGTGACTTTAGTTGGATTCTTTGGACTTAAGATGTATTTTGAAATCATGCTTTGTAAATCTTCTGGCGCTTCTGTTTTCATTTTACGCATCGTAAAATGATGGATATATCCACCGGTAGAAATTGGTAAATAACGACAGATGTCGTTCTCTTTTTTACCTTCGATTTTTTTCACGGCATTCTGAATTAAATCTTCTAGACTGATTGCTGATTTAGTGTTAACTGACATTTTTGTAACCTGCTTTGTTGATTGATGTTGTTGTTGTTGTTGTTGTTGTTGTTGTTGTTGTTTGTGCATTATAAAGGACAGACTAAAAGAAAAAGCTTATACAAGACGATTCCTTTCACGACACACTTCCTAATATCTACAAATGGATTTTTGATGATATTGTAGGGGAGTTTCAATCCATCCTTAATTTAATTAATAACAATTTAACCGTTGTATGATTTTTTTGCAATGAAAATCTTACAAAAATGAAAATTAGAGGTGAATTACCTGGGTAATCATAGTAAATTGGAGTCCATCCTGAAGTGTAAATAGATAAATTTTTAAAGCGCAATTGGTTAATAAAGAGAGAGTTGAGGTGAATTTAAGTATCACTTGAGTATAAACAGCGTATCAAGTAAAGTTGTGTTTTCGATTTTTATTAAGGATTGTTATGCCACTTCCCATGTTTCAAAAAAAAGAGTTTCAGCCGCGACCTTCGATTAAGCATGTCATTGCTATTGCAGCTGGAAAAGGGGGAGTGGGGAAATCGCTTGTGACGATTAATTTAGCTTTGGCTTTACATCAGATGGGGTATAAGGTGGGCGTTTTGGATGCGGATCTATATGGACCATCTGTTCGTCAAATGCTGCCTGAGGATCGTTTACCTAGTCAAAATGGATCGAAAATTATACCGGCGATGTGCCATGGAATACGGATGATTTCCCTCGCTTATTTTCGGCGTAATCATGAAGCAGCCGCTGTGCGAGCGCCGATTGCTAATGGATTGATTACGCAATTTGTGCATCAGGTGGAATGGGGGGATTTAGACTATTTATTGATTGACTTTCCTCCGGGAACCGGGGATATTCAGCTGACGCTAAGTCAACAGGCCAATTTGAGCGGTGCAATCATGGTGACAACACCTCAAGAAGTTGCCGTCCTAGATGTGCGGAAAGCCATGAATTTGTTCGATCAGCTGAAAGTTCCTTTGATCGGTCTGATCGAGAACATGAGTTATTATGCGCATCACCAAACAGGCGAACAGATTTTTCTGTTTGGTAAAGGTGGTGGCGAAAGATTGGCTCAGGAAAGGGGGATTCCCCTATTAGGCGCCATTCCCGTGGATCCTGTTCTTTGTCGTTATGCGGATCAAGGGAAATCCATTTTTGAAGGGGGTTCTGAGACTCAATTCATTGCTGATCATTTTATAGAAGTGGCTAAAAAAGCGATTGCCCATTTGGATCTCATTAAAGCGCAAAATAGTAACTCTCTAGACCATTTTGAAGTCAATTGGAGTCAAACAACATGAGTGCTGTTTCAGCTGTCTTGGTCTCTAAAATTTGGCAAAAAGATGCGCATTGCTTTGTCATTGAGTGGAGTGATGGAAAGATCTTTCAATATCGCCTGAGTGACCTGCAAAACCATTGTCCCTGTGCGGGATGCACTGATGATGTGACTGGAAAAGCGCACGCATCGAAAAAAACTGTCGATGCAGATGTGCAAGCTGTGCGCGTTGTTAATGCGGGTCGTTATGGATTGCGCGTGCAATTTACCTCTGGATGTTCGATGGGAATTTATAGTTTCGAGTCCCTCTACAATGCGACCTATAAAGTTGATGGAGCGCCTTCATGAGTAGGAGCTTGTATACATCCTTCCTCTGCTGCTGTTTTTGTCTGTTTTTGAGCTGTTTGATTTTTTTCAGCTGCTCAAGAGTGGACTCTGAAGGGCGCCAACAAGCGCTTCAGCAATGGATGGCAGATGATGGCAGGTTAAAAGTTTTGTCTACAATTGCGATGATTAATGACCTTGTTGCACAAGTCGGTGGAGAGCATGTCGATGCGATGGCTCTGATTCAAGGAGAGTCGGATCCGCATTCGTATCAATTGGTTAAGGGGGATAACGAAAAATTTTTGCGTGCAGACTTGATTTTCTATAACGGTTTAGGTTTAGAACATGGCGCCAGTTTGCAAAGCTATTTACAGGGTAATCAAAAGGTTATTTCAGTAGCTGACAACGTGCAGAAAGAAGATGCTCAATTGATTTTATGCGATCATGGGCAGCCTGACCCGCATTTGTGGATGGATATTTCGCTTTGGGCCAAAACGATTCCTTTTATTGTGAGCGCTCTTTCTGAGAAAGATGAGGCACATGCCGCTTATTACCGTGCGAATGGTGAAAAACTGCAATTAAAAATGATGCATGCTCATGCCGAAATTAAAAAGGAAATGGAGTTAATCCCTGTTAACAAACGGTATCTAGTGACGAGTCATGATGCCTTTAGCTATTTTGCCAGGGCCTATTTGGCGACAGATGAGGAAAAAATAACTGGAGGGTGGCAGGCCCGATTTGTGGCTCCTGAGGGGTTGGCACCTGAAAGTCAATTAAGCACGCGCGATCTACAGTTGATCATCGATCATTTAGATCACTATCACATTCACATCCTATTTCCGGAAACGAATGTCAGCAAAGACGCGATGCGAAAAATTGTTGAAGCGGGTAGAAAAAAGGGCTTAGAGTTAAGCATTGCTGCCGTTGCTTTATATGGAGATGCAATGGGTAGTCCCGGTTCAGACGGAGACACGTATTTAAAAATGATGCTGCATAATGCAGATACGATCGCTTATTATTGGACAGAACACTGAGGATTAGCAAATGGCAGAAGAAGGTTTGAAAGAAAACGTTGCTGCATTGCCTTTTGCTCTTCATGTCAGCGATCTTTCCGTTAGTTATGATCAGACAGCTGTTCTGTGGGATATTTCTTTAGAAGTGCCGCAGGGGAAGATTGTGGGCATTATAGGGCCTAATGGCGCTGGAAAAAGCACTCTTATTAAATCCATTTTAGGGTTGGTAAAACCTGTTTCTGGGAAGGTGGAATTTTTTAATCGACCCCTTAAAGAGGTTAGAAAAAAAATTGCCTATGTGCCTCAACGTGAAACGGTTGATTGGCATTTCCCTGTGACAGTACGCGATCTTGTTTTAATGGGACGCTATGGACGGTTAGGGTTATTGCGTTGGCCCGGTAAAGCGGATCGTCAAGCAGCAGAAGCCTTCCTTGATAAGGTGGGCATGGTTGAATATGCCGATCGACAGATTAGTCAGCTTTCGGGTGGACAGCAGCAGCGCGCTTTTCTTGCGCGCGCTTTGATGCAAGAGGCTGACATCTACTTTATGGATGAGCCTTTTACTGGAATTGATTTAGCGACCGAAACGATTATCATGCATTTACTGCGCGAACTCATCTCAAAGAACAAGACGATTTTTATTGTACATCACGATCTGAACACTGTTGAGAGTTATTTTGATTGGGTGATTTTGCTGAATATGCGCTTAATTGCATGTGGCCCCCTTAAAGATGTGTACAATGCGCAGAATCTTGTCGACACATATGGCAAAAACTATGCGTTGTTCAGCGACGCGTTAAAGCTGTCGCATTAATGACTCACTCACCTTACGCAAAACAAGAAGGTAGCCAGGGCGTCTCGCCCTGGTGCACAGGGCGGGACGCCCTGGATACCTTCTTTTGCGTTAAAGCGAAGGTCGCGAAGAAGAGATTAAAGCAAGGCGAAGCCTGAGAAGGTAGCCAGGGCGTCTCGCCCTGTGCACCAGGGCGAGACGCCCTGGCTACCTTCTTGTTTTGCGTAAGGTGAGTCATTAATGCGAGAGAAGTATGCCGCGCATACTTCCGTGGTCTCTGTGTTTAAAATTTTTCACATATTCGTGGATAATACTATGTGGCACTCTCCCTTACATTACTTTGTGGATCCGCTTTTGCGTGGGCCAACGATTGGATGCATGCTCATGTGTCTGGTGGCGGCACTGGTTGGGGTTGTGGCCTTTCTGCGCAAGCAATCATTGCTTGGGGAGGCCCTTTCGCATGCGGCCTATCCGGGAGTCATCCTCGGTGTGATTGTATCGGGTTTTTTAGCTTTAGATGAGGGACAGGAGGACTTGATTGCCTTTTTAGTTCTTTCAGGGGCCTTTATCTCGGCTTTTTTTGGTCTTTGGGTGATCTTCTACATGGAGAAAAAACTTCATGTTCATGCGGATTCGGCATTGTGTTTTGTCTTGTCTTCTTTTTTTGGCGTGGGGGTCACGTTAGCTAGTGATGTTCAATTCTCCTATTCTTCACTTTATCGCCAAGTGCAGTCCTATCTGTATGGCCAAGCCGCGACCATGACGGATCGACATGTTTTCATGTATGGGATCCTCGCTTTTATAGTGATTGCAGCGGTTTGTCTGTTTTATAAGGAAATCCAAATCACAACCTTTAATCGAGACTTTGCCAAAAGTTTAGGGGTTAATGCAAAAACCATCGATAGCCTCATGTTCGTTTTAATCGTATTGGCTATCGTGATCGGGATTCGCTCCGTAGGGGTCGTTTTAATGTCGGCAATGTTGGTTTCTCCTGTGGTTGCAGCTCGACAACATACGCAAAAGCTTTCGACATTATTTATGTTAGCGGCAGTTTTTGGTATCATCAGCGGTTATTTGGGAAACTATTTTTCGGTAGAAATGGATCACTATTTTGCGGAAACATATCCTGGATCCCGTCTTATTTTACCAACAGGTCCGATGATTGTGCTTGTTGCATCCGCTATCTGTCTCTATTCATTATGCTTTTCGTCTCAGCAAGGATTCTTATTGCGTACATGGAGAAGAGTGCAGGGCCAACGCCAATGGGTTTCAGAGAATATCTTAAAGCTGATTTTTCGCGATGGCGTGAATGGAGAAATGACTTTTTCTGATATAGGGCGCTATCAAAGTGTTTCAAGACTCTATTTATCGATCATCCTCAAGCGTTTGATTGCCCAAAGATTGCTTACTTCAACAAAGAAAAAGACCTATGCATTAACTTCTATAGGAAAGCAAAAGGCGCAGAAACTCATCGATATGCATCGCTTATGGGGCATTTATTTAAGCGAGCATCTAGGCGAGAAATCCATATGTCAACATATCCCTCTAGAGGAAATGGAACAATTGATTTCATTTAAACCCGATACATGATGCTAACGACACAATATTCTAACCCTTATCACGGTCAATCGTTTAGTGGATTTTTCCAACAACTCGCGCTGCGTTTGTGGGAGTTTATACAAAGTGGATTTGTGCCGAGCGATTTAGCGGCCGATGAGGTGCAATTGTTGGTGTTAATGGGGGTCGCTTGTTCTAGTGCTCTAGTGGGCTCTTTTTTGGTTTTGAGGAAAATGACGATGCTGGCGAATTCTCTCTCGCATACGATATTGTTGGGGATTGTGATCGCTTACGTGATTTCTCATATCGGACTTTTAGAGGCGGGGCATGAGGCTTTTTCTCTGAATATTTCATTGCTATTGACGACTTCAGTTTTGATGGGATTGGTCACAACTTTTTTGACGGAATTTTTAACTAAAACTCTTCGCATCCAAGAAGATGCGAGCACAGGAATTGTTTTTACTGCGCTTTTTGCGTTGGGAATTGTACTCGTGACGGTTTTGACGCGTAATGCACATATCGGAA
>Ga0207102_1014_pt1 | contig 33274 bp, 29 predicted proteins | sample Alteio_BWMinHeat_80_FD_153573 | JGI IMG/M metagenome (GOLD analysis project Ga0207102, IMG submission 153573) | Enriched cells from forest soil in Barre Woods Harvard Forest LTER site, Petersham, Massachusetts, United States -... | ecosystem: Environmental > Terrestrial > Soil > Temperate forest >... | reverse complement strand
TCAATCTATATTTTTAATAAATGAATACTGTTTAGAGAATGAAAATCAAAAAATATTATCACGATCCGAAAGTGCAAGTGATGCTTGAGAACATCATTACCAACCCTATTGATACGCCTAGAGGATATAAAAATCCATCACGTGGCATTGCATTGCGTGGGCCGCTCTCACAATTTTTTAGCAAGCGTAGCCCGGATGAAACGCTTTTTGTTTCATCCGGGTTACAATCATTCAATCCTCATAAATACTCCTAATTGTTTTATGTATTGTGTTAGATAGTTAGATTTTCTATCTTGTAATGTGACTGTGAAGAAATATGTCCCGCCTGGAATGTAGCAGCGTCGGTATTTTACCATTGGACTGTTCCTTATGTTAATAAAATGAATATTCGGTTTTGTGTGAGGGATGTGAAGATGAGAGAGATAAGAGTTGAGTTATGATATTTTAACCCCGGATGAAATTGGAAAACATTTCATCCGGGCTACGCTTGCTTAGATATTGCGAATATGGCGATTTGGCTTAAATCTGCTGCATATGTTGTAGCGGTGGACACTGGCTTTGCACATTTGGCCGCAGCATTAGGTGTTAAAACGATTTCAATTTATGGTGCGACGAATCCTCAATTTACTGGTGCGTTAGGGCCATATTCAAAACATATTTCTGCTGTATTTCCATGCGCGCCTTGCTTACGACGAGAATGTCGTTATGAGTCGCTCACACCGCCTTGTTACGAACAAATATCACCTGAGAAAATATGGGGAATGTTGAAACAGTTGATATGACTATACTTCTATTGCTCTCCTTTCTGGATTCTGGTATAAGTTGCACCCTTACGTTTCATCGATAACTAGCTGATTGATAGAGAGCTCATATGGCCAAGAAATGTCCAATTACCGGCAAAGGTCCAATGGTGGGAAATAATGTTTCTCATGCGAATAACAAAACCAAGCGCCGTTATTTACCGAATCTTAAATACAAACGCTTTTGGTTAGAAAATGAAAAACGCTTTGTCCGTTTACGTATTAGTGCTCGCGGCATTCGTATTATTGATAAACATGGTATAGAAGCCGTTTTAAAAGATATGAAGTTACTTAACCAAACGAAAGTTCAAGAAGGCTAAGGTATAGATTATGCGTGATAAAATTAAAATGCTTTCCACAGGCAAAACAAAAGCTGGAAAACCAACGGGAACATTTCGTACGACTACCAAAAACAAAAAGACAACGACAGATAAATTGAAGAAAAAGCACTTTGATCGTCGTGCCTATAACACCGCGACTGGTAAAAATGGCATGCATGTATTGTTTGAGGAAACGAAGCTTTAAATTGTCTGGTTATAGGGTCTGTTGACAATTCGCTACTAAGACACAAGTAGGTGTTAGCACTTTAAAAGGAGATGTCATGTCAAAAGTAACCAATTTCTTTTGGCTTCTCTTTTTGTGAAATCAATATGACACACTGGGATCAACAAGCTAAGAAATGGGAAAAAATCGGGCCACCTTTAAAACCAAGTTCTATTGATATTCAAAATCATCTTTCGTGGATCAAAACATTTAATGAAACTTTTCTTCATCCTCTCAATGTTTTAATACTTGGCGTGACGCCAGAATTGATTAACATGCCATGGCCTCAAAAATCCACGCTTTATGCACTCGATAATAATAAAAAGATGCTTGATCTTGTTTTACCTAAAGAGACATCAACTATAAAACCCATAGGTATTAATGGTGATTGGTTGGTGAGTCCTTTCAAAAACCAATCGTTTGATATGGTGTTAGGTGATGGTTGTTTTTCTTTAATACATCAAGAAAATTATGCGCGATTATTAAAAGAAATACATCGTATATTAAAGCCAAATGGTATGTTCATTATGCGTTTTTTTATAAGACCCTCACAAAATGAATCACTAGCAATGATTCATGATGATCTTAAAAATGGTAGCTTAACAAATTTTCATGTCTTCAAATTTAGAATCGCAATGGCATTACACACTGATTTGAGCCTTGGTATCTCACTCAAAAAAGTGTGGAATTGTTGGCATGATTATTTTAAATCTGATGTGTTAAATCTTTTAAAGACATTGAATTGGCATGATGAAGAGATTGATACAATTAATCATTATAAAGATTCAGATGTTCATTATACTTTTCCAACACAATCTGAAATTGAAGCTTTACTCTCTCAACATTTCATACAAAAAGATTTGTTTATTCCAGGATATTATTTTGGCGAACGCTTTCCAACTTTTAAATTATTTCCTAAGGTTTCAGCATGAACATCATTCGAATCGCGACAGATAAGCTCGAAACAAATCAAAGTTACAAAAATATTCCATCAAATAACGCAAAAACATTACTGACTTTAATTGCAAAACCGCAATTATATAAAGGCTTTGTAAATGGTTTTCGACAATCAGTTGCAACGTTAAACTTACAAATAAAATCATTTAATTTGTCACAAATGCCATCATTCCAAAAAGCATTGAATGATTATTTTGAAGATTATGAGATGACATTTAAAGAAATTCAATGTGAGCTCGATCTTGTTCAGTGTCTAGGTGAGGTGGTTGCTGCAATGCAAAAAGCAGCTAATTATCCTATTTTCGAAGCTATCCATGTTGATGAATTGTCATATGATGATGCTCGTTATCAATTGTGGATTCCATATTTACATGAAGAATGTTTTCATCAAGCGATGGCATTTGCATTGCAATTATTTTTAGAACTGCTTGCAATGAGAGAACCAGTCATTAATCCATTGATCGTGAATGAGATAGCCGATTTAATTCAATATTTAAAATCTCAGGGTATAAGAAATGTAAATAGCTTGCATTTACTCAAAGTGGCGCATCAACAACAAATACCTTGGAATTTCTTGGCGCAAAAAACATTCCAATTTGGGTATGGAAGACATTCTCGTTGGTTTGATAGCACTTTCACTGATCTTACTTCTCATTTAGGTGCAAACATCGTTAAAGATAAATTCAGCGCCAATCAATTGCTAAAAAATGCAGGTTTTCCTGTGACATCACAATATGTTGTCAGAGATGAAATGCATGCTATCGACATTGCTTATCAAATAGGCTTCCCCATTGTTATCAAACCTGCTCATTCTGATGGTGGCTATGGCGTGAGTGCCAATATCATCAAAGACCATCAAATTAAAAAAGCATTTGCACTTGCAAAACAATTTTCTAAAATTGTATTACTTGAAAAACAATTTGTGGGTATTGATTATCGTTTATTTGTGTTAGATCAGAAACTCGTTTGGGCGGTAGAGCGACAACCAGCAGGCGTCACGGGAAACGGAAAAAATAATATTTCAGAATTAATTGAAATGACCAATCATGAACGTCGTGGAACGACGCTAAAAAAAATTGTCATCACTGATGAAACAATGGAATATCTTGGCGATCAAGGGTTCAATTTAAATAGCATACCTTGCAAAGATCAATTTATACCTTTGTGTCGAATTGCAAATGTTTCTCATGGCGGCGTACCACGTGGCGTTTTTCATGAAGTTCATCCTGATAACATACGATTGGCGGAAACCATTGCAACATTGTTTCGTTTAGATATTGCAGGGATTGATTTTATGATTTCTGATATCAAAGAATCTTATCTCAAAACACCGAGTGCTATCATTGAAGTTAACTCACAACCACAATTAGGATTGGTGACAGCTGCGCACCTTTATTCTGAAATTTTAACGACACTCATCCCAAAGCATGGTCGCATTCCCATTATTGTCATTTGTAGTCATCATAACGCGAATGAAATGATTCAGAAAATTCAAAATAGATTAAAAAATCGATTTCAAAATATTGGTATTGTGAAAGACCGCGTAGCCTATATTAACGGCATTCAAATTAATCCTACGACAACAAACTTTAATGCAGCTATTTGTTTGCTGGCAAATCCACTTGTTGATGCTTTGATTTATTGCGTTCAACATGCAAATGAAATTGAAAATCATGGCTTGCCATTTGATGCTTATGATTATTTGTTTATGCTTGATTTTGCGGACATTCATAACCATTCACAATCATTATTGAAAAATACACTGCGTAAAGCTTGTCAGCGCGAAGTATTTAATCAGCATCAATTATCAAATGATCTTGAAAATAATTTAAATAAAATTTCTTTACTGTGAAAACCCCGCACTCGCCGCATCTCCATGTCTATACTTCATCAAATTCAACACATGATCATGAAATACATCAACACTAGGATGATGTCCCACACTGATAATTGTGCATGCAGGTAAACGTTCTTTAATTAAATGATAAAGTCTAGTTTCATTTTCAGAATCCAACATCGATGTGCTTTCATCTAAAAATACCCAATCAGGTTTATGTAATAATACACGCGCGAAAGAGACACGTTGTTGTTCACCAGGAGATAATGTCTCTGCCCAATTATCCATGTCATCTAATCTCTTAATGAAAGCTTCTAAGTGACAAGCATTCATAACATCTTCAACTTGTGCTTCGAATTCAGGATGTTTTTTATCTGGAAATAAAATCGCTTCTTTTAATGTACCCATAGGCATATAAGGTTTCTGTGGTAAGTACATAAATTTTTGTTTGCTTGGAAAGATCACTTCTCCGCTAGCATAAGGCCAAACACCCGCAATCGTGCGGATAAAAGTACTTTTACCGAGTCCCGATTCACCTTTAATGACGTAATGCTCACCATGTTGAAATTCTAAATTAATATCATCTAATAAAGGTTTGTTATCATAAGATCGAATAGAAAAATCTTTTACGGTTAATGTATTATTTGCTTGCGTGCTGCGAATGACTTTATTTGCAGATTCAGCATTCTGTTCTGATTCATGTAAATGGTTGATGAAGCTTGTTAACCGGTCTGAGATGGCTTTCCATTGTGCAAGTTGTGTATACGCGTTAACAAAGAAAGATAATGATTCTTGAATTTGACTAAATGCTTTTAAACTTTGCATCAAGCCACCTAACATAAAAACTTTACGGAAATAATTCGGTAATGTTGCCAGCAAAGGAATAAGCACAGCCGCTTGATTAAATCCAACGGTAAACCATAATAATAATTTTTGACGCAACACAATCGCATACCAATTTTGTAACACTTTAAAAAAACCGTCATTCAAGATTTGTTTTTGATGGTGTTCACCTCGATATAAAGCGACTTGTTCAGAATGATTACGTAAATCAATTGCTGAAAAACGAAAAGTGGCTTCAAGTTGTTGCTGATCGAAATTTAATTTAATTAATGGATAACCAATTTTAAATGTGATCCACGTGCCGATGAGGTTATAAAGAATAGCGACCCAAACTAAATAACCATGAATTTCTAAATAACCCCATGAACCTAAAGGAACATAAATAATGCCTGATAAACTCCATAAAATATAAATAAAAGCGGGGACGGTTGTGATGGCACTGATTAATCCTAAAGTAATACTGACAAAGTTGGTAATTAATCCATGCACATCTTCTTGAATACGTTGATCAGGGTTATCAGTGCGTTGATCAAATTGTTCTAAGTAATAATAGCCACGTTTTTGTAACCACCGATTAATGAATTGTGTGGTAAGCCAGTTACGCCAACGTAATGCAAATAATTGTGAAAGATAATATCGATAAACAGCAACAACCATGTTGCCTGCTGCTAGAAGAATAAATAGACCGACAGCTTTTAAGACAGAATTTAAGTCATAAGCTTGCAAAGAATTGTAAAAATAATTGTACCAATAAGTGAGAGCAACATCGAAACCAACTAACACAATCGTTAAGATGACTAAAAGGATATAAAACCAATAAGCCCAAATTTTATATTCTGATTGCCAAAAAAGTTTTATTAATTCCCATGCGGAATAACGATGTCGTTCGATTAATAATGGTGACTTACTGTTGACGCGCAAATCCATTGCGATTCTCTCCTTTCACATGCTGACAGTGTACCATGTTCGTCAATCACGCTATAATCCCAAAGAATTTACAACGGATATTCCTATGAAACGGAACACTCATTACATCATTTTTTTAATCATCATCAGTCTTTTGACTAGCTGTTCATTTAACCCATTCAATCCAAGTGCCACTAAAGAAACAGGTTCGCCGGTTGGTGCTGCAGTTGGTGGTATTGTTGGTGGCACAGGCGTTGGCGTTTTAGGGGGTTCTAAATTTATGATAGGCGTCGGCGCACTGACTGGTGGTGTGATTGGTTATTATGTGACGACGCTACGTTATGATTCTGGCGGTATTCTCCAAGTTGGTGGTAAGGTTTATCAAGTTGGAGACATGATTGGTATCTACATTCCAAGTGATTATTTATTCGAACCGAATTCGGATGACTTTTATCCGCAAGCAAGACCAATACTTGATAGCGTCATTGCTGTTTTAAAACGTTATCCTGCAAATAACATTTTAATTTCGGGTAATACCAGTGGTTTTTATCGTGCACGCTGGGAGCAAGACATTTCTGAAAGACGAGCACAAAAAGTCGCAGCGTATTTATGGCATGAAGGGATTAATAATTTTATCGGTAATACACTAAATATGCGTCAATTAAATTATGTTGGTTATGGCGATTATTTCCCACTGTCATCTACACTAACGAATAAAGGCATACGAGAAAATAGTCGTATCCAAATTATTTCTTATCCAAATAATTGTGACTTAGGAATTGATAAGCGTCATGTTGCGGTACATAACATCGCAGGTTTAGATTCAGATGATAATATTGCTGATGCGCCTGCTGGGTGTTTGAAAGGTGAGTGTTAATTGTCATCCCGCGGCGAAGGCCGCGGGACCCAGCGTCTTCTAAGCTCCAGAGTAAAGACGCTGGGTCCCGCGGTCTTCGCCGCGGGATGACAGATTATCGAATTCCTTTAGGGTCGGGAACATTTACATAAATATCTTTAAACGATACATTCTTACAAGGTCGGCCATTGACTGATCCTACATTACACGTGCCTGACACATTGCCTGTGTTATCAAATTGAATATTAAAAAATGCTGTAACGCCAATGGCTCCAGTAGATGTCAAGACAACTTGGCAGTTATTTTGTGCATCTGGTGTTAAAGGATAAGACGCAGGTTTACGATTTGGATTCGCATTTGCTGGAATGCCACAACCAGAAATACTATCCCAACCTGGCGCAAGATTAATATTGCCAACACCACCAGATAACTTAGCCAAATTCAAATTCGTCTTTGGTCTATCTTTCTTATCAAGACTAATATAAGCGGTTTCTCCCGTATCAATTGCTGAAAGATTCGCTTGATCACAATATCGTTGTAATGTTCCCGTTGAATTTTGCTTACAATAAGCATTATCAAGTTTCAAACCTTGAACTTGTTGTGATTTACCAGTGTAACTATCAGTAACGGTTCTCAATGGCTCTTCACTTACTCTAAACACAAGTTTTGGTTGCGTGTCAGCTGTCGTAAACATTTCAACATCGCAATCCATCTTCTTACCATTCTGCCACATGGAAATGCGTGAATTACTTGCTCGTTTATTAATTTCTATTGTTCTGCCACAAATCGTCGCATGATCCCAATCGCCACCTGGCCATGAAACATAATATTGTTGGTAAGCATCAAATGGACTTTGGTTTGATAATGCAGAGCCACCACCGACATCGATAATGAAACCAGTACCAGCATCTCTAAAGTTTCCGTATTTATCATCAATTGAGAATGAATAAGCAACGGCATCAATACCATCTTTATGATTATGAATTAGTCTGGTAAATGGATTGAGGTTATAAGCACTATCGACTGGTGCCCAGAATAATAACCATTTGTCGTATTGATATTGTGGTTTACCACTTTTTGGATCATTCCAAGGGACGCCTCTCATGATCGCTTGTACACTTTCAGGTAATTGACCACCGATAACATGCGATTTGTAGCCAAACACAGAACTTAAATTATTGAAATTACCCCAAACAAATTTCACTGTATTTCTAAAGTCATGACAAAATTCATTAGCATTTTGTACTGGTGAATCCGATGCAGGCGGACATGCACTTCCCTTTAACCAGTAATTCCATTTTTCAGTAATATATTCTAGTGTTGGATTACTTGGTTGACCTTTATCATTAACAGTTAAATTTTCAATTAAGAAAGATTCGCCTGTCGTTTTGTAAAGTGAAGAAGTCGCTTTTGCAATCACATTTTCAACGACATTATAACCACCCATGGTATGCGGCATTCTTTCTGATAGAAGTGTATGAAACACATTTTGATTCCAATTTTTCTCGGTATAAGCTGCAAAAGAAGACCATATATTTTGATTATTTGATTTTTTACTGAGGAATTGGCTAATTTGATCTTGGAAATTAATCGTCGGCGTTATCTGTGATTTAACAGCTGAACCTTTATCATCATATGGAATAATCGTACCCATATAACCTGCCAAACCACCATTATCAATAGCCATGCTGATCGGTAAATAAGTTTCATCGACATAAGAAATATCAATGTCTGTCATCAATCTGCCTTTATCAGGATCTGGCGATGGTTTACCAGTATCTGGATCATCAGCATCAAATGTATATTCGGTTAATTGCGCAGGACTATCTAATGGATAACCAGCACCTGCAGTACCAGCATCACAAGTAAGCTGTGTTTGAGTTTCAAATTTACCTGTTTCTGGATTTTTCACTGCTTTATAACATTCAGCAGAACCAGTTATTACTGTTTTTTGATTAGCATTACTAGGGGGTAATGCCTCTTCGAATTTTTTGATATCAGCAAGAAAAATGTATAAACGACCTGCGTTATACCAACAATGATCAGGAAAGCTACCTGCATTATGCAAGTTGATTTGTACTGTGTTACCAGAAGCAACGCCAGAAGGGAGCCTAATTCTTTTTACCGTTGTCTTCTGGCCGCAATTATTCTCATCAGTTACAGGCACTTCAACAACAGGGTAAATGGTTTTGCCAACCATATCATTACGGATGATGATGTAGCGGTTAACAGCTGATGCACTACCGATATAACCTGCACATAACAGACTACAACCTAACAGTAGGCTCGCTTTTAACTTCATAAACTACTCCTCGTTATTCTTTTAATTAGTGATCATAATTTAGGTTATATCAGAAAGTATAGTCATTTTTAAAACAAACAAGTGGCTTATGGTAATCTTTTTAAAAATCAATGTATTATCTTTGCGCAGTGTTGGCAAAATGGAACGTTGGTGATATCGTTACACCTAAAAATTAGGGAACGATATCTCATGACTAACCAAACCACTGAAAGAAGTAATGAAGTCAGATCAACTTTCATTTATGAAGCAGGTATACAAGTTAAAATTCTAGATGCGCGTATCGGCACCGATTTTCCATTACCTCGTTATGAAACAGAAGATGCAGCAGGTTTAGATTTACGTGCGTGCATTGATGAAGCATTGGTAATTGCACCAGGTGAAACTAAATTAATAGCTTCGGGCATTGCCATTTATGTGGGTAATCCTTATCTCACAGCAATCATTTTGCCGCGTTCAGGTTTGGGACATAAACATGGCATTGTACTTGGTAATTTAGTGGGATTGATTGATGCGGATTATCAAGGACCATTAATGGTGTCATGTTGGAATCGCGGCGCCACTTCATACACGATTGAACCAGGTGATCGCATTGCACAACTTGTTTTTTTACCAATTGTGCGCGCTCAATTAGATGTCGTTCAAGAATTTGCAGCAACTGAACGTGGTACGGGTGGCTTTGGACATTCAGGAAAAAATTAAAAATTCAGGAAAAAATAAAAATGGATACCATCACAACAATGATCCAACCTGCTATTTTTCGCACTTATGATATTCGTGGCTTAGTAGGTGAAGAATTAACAGAACATACGGTTTATTTAATTGGTAAAGCACTGGGTTCTTTATTGCGTGAATTAGGTGAGAATCAAATGATAGTTGGACGAGATGGTCGGTTATCAAGTCCAATTCTGATTAATCAATTATTAGGTGGCTTGCTCGCAAGTGGTTGTGATGTTTTAGATATCGGTATGGTGCCAACGCCCGTCTTATATTTTGCAACCCATTTATTTGTTGAGCATTCTGGCGTGATGTTAACAGGAAGTCATAACCCATCTGATTACAATGGTGTGAAGATGGTGATACAAGGAAAACCTTTAGCAGAAGAAGGTATTCTAGCGCTTTACGAACGCATCAAAAATCAGCAATTCACAGAAGGCGTTGGCACACATAAAAAATTAGATATTCAGCATTATTATATTGAAACAGTTGCTAATAATATTCAGTTAGAAAAACCATTAAAAATAGTTGTTGATGCAGGCAATGGTGTGACAGGACATTTAGCGCCACAAATGTTTCGCGCGCTCGGTTGTGAGGTTCTTGAATTATTTTGTGACATCGATGGTTCATTTCCGAATCATCATCCTGATCCTTGTTTTGCAGAAAACTTAAAAGATTTAATGTTAGCGGTGAAAGAGCATGAAGCTGATATTGGTTTTGCATTTGATGGCGATGGTGATCGTTTAGGCGTCGTCACTCATTCTGGTGAAATCATCGCAGCGGATCGTTTAATGATGTTATTTTCTAAATACATTTTAGAAGAACATCAAGATGCAAAAATTATTTTTGATGTGAAGTGTAGTGATCAACTGCCTGCACTGATTAAAGCACATGGTGGCGTGCCCATCATGTGGAAAACAGGCCATTCTTTAATAAAAGCAAAAGTTTTAGAAACGAATGCCTTATTAGCAGGAGAGATGAGTGGTCATTTGTTTTTTAATGATCGTTGGTATGGATTTGATGATGCACTTTATGCTGCAGCTCGACTTTTAGAAATTTTGGCAAGTCACACAGAAAAAAGTGGCGTCATTTTTTCAGAAATTCCATCAAGTAGTATTTCACCAGAATTAAAAGTCATGGTGAAAGATGAAGAAAAATTTCAATTAATGCAGGAACTTTCTGAGCGTATGACTATTCCTGGCGTTAAAGAAGTGAATAAAATTGATGGCTTACGTATGACTTTCGATCATGGTTGGGGTTTGGTGCGGCCATCAAACACGACGCCGTGTTTAATTTTACGTTTTGAAGCAATTAATGATGCGATGTTAAGTGAGATACAAACTTTATTTCGTTCATGGATGTTATCGATACGTCCAAATTTAGAATTACCTTTTTGAGGTTTGTGACAAATGCAATGTGATATCGCAATTGTTGGTGGTGGCATGGCAGGCTTGACGATGGCAGCAATGCTAGCAAAGCAGAAGCAAATGTCCGTCATGTTGTTTGATGCTAAACCCAAACGTTCTCATTTTCATGCATCATTTCAAGATCATCGAGTGAGCGCGTTTTCACTTTCCTCACAACGTATTTTTAAAAGCTTAAATCTTTGGGAAAAGATGAGTAAAGAACGTGTGAGTCCTTTTGAGCGTATTGAAGTATGGGATCAATCACGCAATGGACATATTACATTTGACAGTACTGAAATTAACGAACGATTTTTTGGGTTTATCATCGAAAATAAATTGGTTGAATCAGTACTTCACGATCATTTAGAAACAACTGATGTCAAAATAAAAACGCATGTTGAACTGCAAACTTTAGATGATCATGATGATGCTATGCATTTAACATTATCGGATGGCACATTCGTTAAAGCGCGTTTAGTGATTGCGGCAGATGGCGCCAACTCTCTAATAAGAGAATTGGCTAAGATAAAAGTAACGACTTATGATTATCAGCAAAAAGGATTAGTCGCGACCGTTTCTCATGAGAAACCGCATGACCGCATTGCGTCGCAATATTTTTTAGCTACAGGTCCACTTGCTTTTTTACCATTACAAAATCCGCATGAATCATCAATTGTTTGGACGCTACCAAATGAATTAGCAGATGAGTATCAACATCTATCACAAGATGAATTTAAAAGTTATTTAGAAACCCTTCGAGACGGTCGCATTAAAAAACAATGCGACCTCCTCAGGGCGAACGGTGATAAGGAATTAGGAAAAATAGTTGAAGTTTCTGAACGTTTTTTATTTCCATTTGTTTATCGCAATGCGCGTCAATATGTTAAAAATCGCGTGGTATTAATTGGAGATGCAGCACATACAATACATCCAATGGCAGGTCAGGGAATCAATATGGGTTTGTTGGATGTTTTGAAATTAGTTGAAGTATTGAGCGCCTGCCAATTTGATTTGTCGCAGCGAATACATCGCACCCTTCGTCAATATGAGCGAGCAAGAATGACAGAAAATAGCTTGATGTTGGATGGCGTGCATTACTTGCAGCGATTGTTCTCGACTGAAATGAAGTTGATTAAGCGTCTGACGTCAGTCGGGTTGAATATGACGAATGGGTGTGGGTGGTTGAAGGCAATGTTTGCAACTCGTGCATCGTTGTGATGACCCGCGTCCGCTGGTGTAGGGTGGATTAGGCGTTTTTTGCCGTAATCCACCATTATTATTTGTGGTGGATTACGGCAAAAAACGCCGTGCCACCCTACACATACCGCCTTTTAAACGCTATACTCCGAATCCAATAGCGCTACCCATTCAAAGGTTATTATTCATGGCTAAACGTACCCCTTTATATGATGCCCACGTGCAAGCAAAGGCAAAGATCGTTGATTTTGCTGGTTGGGACATGCCACTACATTACGGTTCCCAATTAGAAGAGCATCACCAAGTAAGAAAACATGTTGGCATGTTTGATGTCTCACACATGGGTGTCATCGATGTGATCGGATCTCAAATTGTTCCTTTTTTACAACATGTTTTGGCTAATAATGTTGCAAAACTTGCTGAAGGCCAAGCACTTTATACCTGCATGTTAAATGAAGCAGGTGGGGTGATTGATGATCTAATCGTATACAAATTAGCCGATGAATTTTTTCGTCTTGTTGTGAATGCTGGGACGCGAGAAAAAGATTTAGCTTGGTTGCTACGCGAAGCGGCTCAGTTTGATGTGAGTTTGCATGAGCGTAATGATCTTGCCATGATTGCGATCCAAGGTCCTGAAGCGGAAGATAAAATTCAAAAATTATTTCCGCCTGAAGCCTTACAAGAAATCAAAGAATTAAAACCATTTCAATTTACAACTTCAGATGTGATCTTCGTTGCACGTACAGGCTACACCGGCGAAGATGGTTTCGAAATTATTTTACCAATTGAAGCAGTCGTTCAATTTTGGAATGCTTGTCTCAAGTTAGACATTTTACCTTGTGGTTTAGGTGCGCGTGATACTTTACGATTAGAAGCAGGTCTTAACCTTTACGGTTCAGACATGGATGAAACAGTCACGCCGCTTGAATCCAATTTAGCGTGGACGGTTGCTTTTGATCCAGAAGAGCGTGCATTTATTGGCAGAGATGCGCTTATAAAACAGAAACAAGCTGGTATGACTAAACGTTTAGTCGGATTAGTATTGGAAGGACCTGGTATTATTCGTAATCATCAGCGTGTTTTTGTTAATGACCAAGATGTCGGGGAAGTAACGAGTGGCGGTTACTCACCAACGCTTGAAAAAAGTATTGCATTAGCCAGAATTCCTGTTAATGACATACAATCTTGTAGTGTGGAAATTCGTAATAAACAAGTTAAAGCGCAAGTAATCAAACCACCTTTTGTTAGATTGGGTAAGCAAGTTTTTAGGAGTAATTGAGATGAGTAACATACCAGCAAAACTTCAATATACGAAAACACATGAATGGGTAAAGAAAGATAATGAGCTAGTCACCATAGGCATTACCGATCATGCACAAACCATGTTAGGTGATTTAGTGTATGTTGAATTACCTGAAATCGAAGCAAGCCTGGATCATGGACAAGAATGTGCAGTCGTTGAATCTGTCAAAGCGGCAGCAGATGTTTATAGTCCTGTTGCAGGAGAAGTTGTCGAGGTTAATAGTGATGTCATCGAAAATCCACAACTAATTAATGAAGATCCTTATGGTCGCGGTTGGCTTATTCGCGTGCGTCCACATGATAAAGCTAACGCTAGTTTATTAAATGCTGATGAATATTCAAAAGTCATCGCATCTGAAGCACATTAATGGTAAGCGTTCACGCTGCGCTCATGAAACCACAACCGTCTGCCTGTGAGGCAGATTTGAATGATTATTAAAGTGAAAAAGCGCAGCATACACAGACGTATGTGAGCATTTTTCACTTTAATAATCATTCAAAGGTGCCCACAGGCGGGCGGACCAGAACGAAGCCTGAACGATTACCATTAATGAGGGTGTTTTATGCCATTTATTCCACATACCGAGCAAGATGTTAAGGAGATGCTTGAAAGAATAGGGATTAATTCAATCAACCAATTATTTGATGAAATTCCTGATTCATTAAAGCATGCACCATTAGATGGTGTTCCATCCGGCATGTCGGAAATGGCTTTGGGTCGCATCATGCGTGAACGTGCAAAGCTTGATGGTGGCATGACGTGTTTCATTGGAGCTGGTGCCTATGAACATCACATTCCAGCAGCCGTTTGGGATGTTGCCACACGCGGCGAATTTTATACTGCATACACGCCATATCAAGCAGAAGCAAGCCAAGGTTCATTGCAACTCATTTATGAATATCAATCGATGATGGCAAGTTTAATGTCATTAGATATTTCGAATGCTTCACTTTACGATGGCGCATCTTCGTTAGCTGAAGCAATTTTAATGGCAGTGCGTTTATCAAAAAATAAAACACAAATATTAATGCCATTATCCATTTCACCTTTTTATCGCGACACAGTTAAAAGTATTGTGAGTCAATTGCATATTGAATTAATTGATATTCCATTTAATGAATCAACAGGTACAACAGAAGTTGAAACACTCGCAACTTATCTCAATGAAAAAGTGGCAGCACTTGTCATTCCAAATCCAAATTTTTTTGGCGCACTTGAAGATGTTGATGCACTCACGAATTGGGCAAAGCATGCCGGTCTTTTAACGATTGCAGTGGTTAATCCTCTCGCGATGTCATTATTAAAACCACCAGGAAAATGGGGGAATGATGGTGTTGATATTGCTTGTGGTGAAGGCCAAGCACTTGGTATTCCACTGGCATCAGGCGGTCCTTATTATGGTTTTTTATGTTGTAAACAATCTCATGTCAGACAATTACCAGGACGTATTGTTGGTCAAACAGTCGATTTAGAAAATAAACGTGGTTTTGTATTAACGATGCAAGCACGTGAACAACATATTCGTCGTGCAAAAGCCACTTCAAATATTTGTACTAATCAAGGATTGATGGTGACGGCATCAACGATTTATATGAGTTTGATGGGGCCATATGGCTTACGTCAAATTGCATTGCTTGCTCATGAACGCACGCGTGAATTAAAAGAAACGTTATCAAAAATCGCAGGAGTCGAAGTTGTTTTCGTATCACCATTCTTTCATGAAGTCGTTTTACGTTTAAATAAACCAGTTGAATTCATTTTAAAAGAACTTGCAAAAGAAGGTATTCAAGGTGGTTTTTCACTTAAAGAATATTATCCACAATTAGGCGAAAGTATGTTGGTATGCGCAACAGAAACAAAAACACAAGAGGACATCGCTCAATATGCACATCACTTACGCGATGTATTAGAGAGGAGAAAAGTCGCATGACTAGTTTAATCTTCGAATTATCTCATCATGGAAGAAAAGCGCATTCGCAATGGCCAACTGAAGAAGAAATCGCATGTGATGATATTCCATCAGCCATGTTAAGAAGTGATGTGCCAGCTTTGCCACAAGTTTCTGAATTAGAAGTTATACGTCATTACACGAATTTATCTAAGAAAAACTTTTCAATTGATACGCATTTTTATCCACTTGGTTCTTGCACCATGAAATATAATCCGCGTGGCGTATTAAAGCTCGCATCATTGGAAGGATTTTTAAATCATCATCCATTATCGCTTGAAGAAAACAGTCAAGGATATATGAGTTGTGTTTATGAATTACAAGAAATATTAAAAGCAGTGACAGGCATGAAAGGTGCAGCGCTTTCTCCGATGGCAGGTGCGCAAGGTGAGTTTGCAGGTGTTGCGATGATACGTGCGTATCATGAAGCTCGCAAAGATGATGCAAGATGTGAAATCTTAGTACCGGATGCGGCTCACGGCACGAATCCTGCTTCTGCTGTGCAATGCGGTTATAAAGTTCATGAAATTCCAACTGGACCTGATGGTAATGTTGATATTGAAGCGTTACGTGCCGCAGTTGGTCCGCAAACGGCAGGTATTATGCTAACCAATCCTTCAACACTGGGTGTGTTTGAAGAAAAAATTCAAGAAATTGCAAAAATCATTCATGAAGTTGGTGGTTTACTTTATTATGATGGCGCAAATTTCAATGCCATTTTAGGAAAAGTGCGACCTGGTGACATGGGTTTTGATGTGGTCCATCTTAATCTTCATAAAACGTTTGCAACACCTCATGGGGGTGGCGGACCAGGCAGTGGACCAGTCGTTGCCAATGAACGTTTGCTCCCTTACTTACCCATTCCACAAGTTGCAAAAGAAGGTGATCGTTATCGTTGGTTAACAGAAAAAGATTGCCCGAAAACAATTGGTCGCTTATCTGCATTTATGGGTAATGCGGGAATTATATTACGTGCTTATTTATACGCACGTTTATTAGGAAAAGAAGGATTAAAACGCGTTTCAGAATACGCGACTTTAAATGCGAATTATTTAATGGCACGATTAGCGCAAGCTGGATTTACCTTGGCTTATCCAACACGTCGTGCAAGTCATGAATTTATTATTACTTTAAAAAATGAAGCGAAGAATTTGCATATTAGCGCATTAGATGTTGCGAAACGTTTACTTGATCTTGGCTTTCATGCGCCGACCATGTATTTCCCATTACTTGTTCCAGAATGTTTATTAATCGAACCAACAGAAACAGAAACCAAAGCTGTTTTAGATGCATTTGCAGATGCGATGATTCAAATCATTGAAGAAGCAAAACAAGATCCAAATAGGTTAAAGCTCGCACCTTACACCTTGCCAGTGAGACGGTTGGATGAAGTGAAAGCGGCGAGAGAGTTGGATTTGGCTTGGAAGGACCTCCTTGGGTAGTTGAGTAGGGTGGATTAGGCGCGTTTTTTGCGCCGTAATCCACCATCAAATTGTTGGTGGATTACGACGCAAAAAACGCGTCTAATCCACCCTACAGATGTTTCGCAATATTCGCTGCAACTAAATAAGCAGTTGCCATTGGACTACCATCCATATTAATTGGCACGACTGAATCATCAGCCACAATAAGATTTTGTACGCCATAAACATGTCCTGTATCGTCAACAACGCCACCTTGATTGAGCGGTGCCATACGACAATGACTTTGAAAATGCATATTGGTACCAATTTCTTCTTTAATAAAATCGGTTAATACTGTGAGATCATTTAAGATAATTGGATCTGGAAAAATCATTTGATAACTTGGGTCTATCACTTGCAACTGGTTATTAATATTTTGAATATAATTTTGAAAGCCACTGATATAGAGATCAAGATCATCAACATTACTTAATACACCTAAATCAAAAGTGGGTTCTGCAAAAGGATCTGTACTGTTAATCGCAATTGAACCACGACTCAGAGGTTGGACAAGATCAAATAAAACAATTGTGATACCAGGAATAGGCGTAACGGATGCAAATCGCAAAGTACGTATTGTTGGATCACCACCTGGTGTAGGCAACCATGCGATTTGTGTAAATAAACCATTTTGTACATTTACGTTTGTACCGATTGCAGTAATTAATGCTCGGCCCAATGTTGTATCTGAAAGTGCAGAAAGAATTTTACCTGCGATTTTAAGTCTAAATGAAGAAGGTGTGTCATCCGGATTGCTAGTGTAAATCATCACAATGTGTGGCTGATCAGCTAAACCACTACCAACATTCGGATTATCATAAACAACAGGAATATTGAGTGATTGCAGTAATGATGCAGAACCAACGCCAGATCGCATTAAGAATGAACTGCTTTTGATGCCAGCGCTAACAATAATTCCTTTTGATGCGTAGAGCAGATGCGGACTACCATTTCGATAATACTGAACGCCTATTGCTTTATTCCCATTCCAAATCACTTTGTCAGCAGTTGCATTAAAGACCACATGTAATTTTCTACCATTCACACCATTACCGTTCGCGTCCATCACATCTTTATTCAAAAAAACAATGGCACTACTTGCCCGTAATGCACCGTCTGGTCCCATTTGTGTGTATTGCACTTGAGTAGAAGGACCAATGGGCGTATTCGGATCGTTGTAATCTAAAACAAGAGAGAAGCCAGTTGCATTCGTAATCGCTTGTGAAATTTTCCTTGAAACAGTTGTAATTGTCGGGTTTGGTTCTTGTCGAATTGGAAGCGGGCCATTAAATCCTCTTGCAGAAGGGTTAGTCGTTTCGCCATGATAATTTTCTAATTCTATATAAGTATTTTCGATAGCGGTTGTAGACCAATTTGGTCCTAATAATGCTTCCCATTGCGAGTAAACTTGATTCGTGCCACGACACCAAGCGCCAGCGTTAACAGAAGATGCGCCACCAAGTGGAATGGCATAAATCCAATTTAAGATACGATCATTAATAAAAATTTGTGGAATGGTTTCACTAATATTATAAAGTGGCGGACCAATTAATCCTGATAAAACGGTAATAATGGCATTCTTAGATAAATTGATGAGAGGATCATTATTGAGATCTGGGCCATTATGCAAAGCGACAACCATATTTTGATTGCCATCACTTAATTTTTTAGTGATCACAGCGCCTGCTGTGCCAACACCAACAACAATGTAATCAGGATTTTTAATTGAAATGGCAGCAGGTTGCGTGTCGCTGACTGTAAACATGCAAAAGCCATTGCTTAATGGCGTACAACTTATTCCAGCATTCGCAATACTATAAAATGGCGAATTAACTTTAATGCCAGCGTAATGGTAAGTATGATCGCTTGGCGTTGTTAAAATAGTTAAATTCGTTGCTGATACGAAATAGTTTTGACAACTGAGCGGGCCCTTGGCATTCAAGCATAATGTAATGCTAACTTCAGTCGGATCACCTGACGCATTCACATTAAATAATAAACCTGAATCTGCGAAATTAACTTTGCTAAATAATAACGTTAACAATAAAACAATGGCGATGAAATTCCTTTTCATACGTCCTCCGATTAAACTGAGTTGTCATGCCAGCATGCTTTTAGCTGGCATCCAGTGTCTTTAATTAAAATTATTAAAGGCTGTGGATGCCTGCTAAAAGCATGCTGGCATGACAGGCATTAAAAACGATCTTTCCACTTCCTTAATTCAGCAAATTGATTGATATCACAACGTAAAAATGGATTGGTTAATCTTTCTAATTGTAACGTTGATGGCACGGTTGGTATACCCTGATCGCGGAGGTTTTTCACAAATCTAATTCGGTTTTTAACATCTTCGTTATGCGGTTCAGCAACTTCAGCAAATTTTAAATTGTTAAGTGTGTATTCATGAGCGCAATAAACTTCTGACCCTTTTTCACGATTCCTTCCTTTATATTTTGTAATCGTTCAGGCTTCGTTCTGGTCCGCCCGCCTGTGGGCACCTTTGAATGATTATTAAAGTGAAAAATGCTCACATACGTCTGTGTATGCTGCGCTTTTTCACTTTAATAATCATTCAAATCTGCCTCACAGGCAGACGGTTGTGGTTTCATGAGCGCAGCGTGAACTTACTATATTTTTGGCCGTATTTTATAAAATATGGCCGTATTTTCATTATTTTGGCCGTATTAAATGGATTTTTGGCCGTATTATATGCTAATATGGCCGTATTCATAAAAAATCTGGCCGTATGATATGTCAAAAAAAATAGATAAAGAAACGATACTTAATATACTAAAAAAGCAAGACACAGCCGTTTCTATTTCTGAGTTATTAAACGAAGTAGGAGATGGGTATCCTGATCGCACTGTGAGGAGATGGTTAGGAGAATGGGTAGATAAAGGGATAGTTTTAAAAATAGGTAAAAAACGCGCTACCCGTTATTTTTTCAAACAAGAAACTATCACAGAACCAACTATCTATTTTAGTGAAGCGAGTCAAAAAGTAATAAAACAAATCAAAACGATTTATGATCTAAGAAAACCAGTAAGCTATGACCCAAATTGGCTAAATGAATACCGTCCAAATATCGATTTTTACTTTTCTGCTTCACAACTTAAAGAGTTAGATGAAGTGGGTAGTCGGGCAAAGAAATATAAGTCGGCCGGAACCTATGCTAGACAAATTTATAATCGTTTGTTAATCGATCTCTCATATAACTCATCAAGATTGGAAGGAAATACTTATTCATTATTGGAGACGGAAAAGTTAATTCTTGAAGGAACTGCAACGCCAGGTAAATTAGATGAAGAAAAAACAATGATATTAAATCATAAAGAGGCAATACGATTTTTAGTTGATAAATCTGAGCAAGCCGTCATAGATGAAACAACGATTTGTTCATTACATTACTTGCTTTCAGATGGTTTGGTTACGCCTGAGTATGCAGGCAAAATACGCGACTATGGTGTACGAATTGGCGGCTCAACTTATATGCCTTTGGAAAGTCCTAAATTATTAAAAAAATATTTAAACGTGATCTGCAACAAATACAATCTAATAAAAAATTCATTTGAAAAAAGTATTTTTTTATTAGCACAGATCGCTTATTTACAACCATTTGTGGATGTTAATAAACGAACATCGCGCTTAGGTGCAAATTTTCCTCTTTTTCATGCAAATCTTGTTCCGCTTTCGTTTGAAGCAATAAAACAAAGTGATTACATCGATGCAATGATTGCTATTTATGAATTAAATAACATAAGACCATTAGTTGATTTGTATATTCATTCTTACAAACGTACTGCTTTAAAATACGATGTGACAATAGAAGCAATTGGTTTTGATCGAGTAAGAGTACAATATCGACAACAACGCAGAGAAATGATTAGGCATATCATTACAAGACATTTACATGGTAATGAACTGGATAAATATATTAAAAGCGAGGCTAAGAAGATTCCAGATTCAAATGATCAACCACAATTTATTAGAAACATTCAGGAGGATTTAAAGCAATTAGGGCCACAAAATATTATTGGAATAGGTATTACCATCAAACAAGTTGAGGATTGGCGAAAGAAGTAAAGTAATCGTTCAGGCTTCGTTCTGGTCCGCCCGCCTGTGGGCACCTTTGAATGATTATTAAAGTGAAAAATGCTCACATACGTCTGTGTATGCTGCGCTTTTTCACTTTAATAATCATTCAAATCTGCCTCACAGGCAGACGGTTGTGGTTTCATGAGCGCAGCGTGAACGCTTACGAAGTAAAAAAGGGGTCGCCGGCATGACAGGTGTTAAAAACGATCTTTCCTCTTTCTTAATTCAGCAAATTGATTGATATCACAACGTAAAAATGGATTGGTTAATCTTTCTAATTGTAATGTTGATGGCACGGTTGGTATACCCTGATCGCGGAGGTTTTTCACAAATCTAATTCGGTTTTTAACATCTTCGTTATGCGGTTCAGCAACTTCAGCAAATTTTAAATTGTTAAGTGTGTATTCATGAGCGCAATAAACGTCTGTATCTTCAGGGAGCGCATTCAGCTTCATCAATGATTGATACAGCTCATCATATGTTCCTTCAAATGCACGGCCACAACCGGCTGCAAATAAGGTATCGCCACAAAATAACTTGTTATTAATGAGATAAGCGATATGTCCTTTGGTATGTCCTGGAATACGTAAGACTTCAAATTCAGGGAAATGATTTAATTCAAAATGATCATTGTCTGAAAGTGGATTGGTTAAAGCTGGAATGACTTCATCTTTTGGACCAAATACAGATGCGGGATGTTTTTTAATAATATCTTCAATGCCATTGGTATGATCCCAATGATGATGTGTGATCAATATTGCAATTAATGTTAATGAATGTTTGGCAATAAATTTAAGAACAGGTTGTGCTTCGCCTGGATCAACAATCACAATGTTTTTTTGACTGTTATCAATTAATGCAAAGATATAATTATCTTTGAGCGCAGGAATGAGTTCTACTGTGAAATTTTTATTTTGCATGTTTCCTCTCATCTTGATTCTGAATCACTTAATTCTGGATCTCGTATGTTATGATTAATATGTTGTAGCAATTTAAAATTAGCATCAAGCATTAATCCGGAACCATATAAAGCTTTTCCATAAGCTAATAGTTGGTTGTCATCAGTAATGACATCGCCATATTGTGTATATGAATTTAATTCAGCGCTATTAAATATGATGTTAGCTTTGATATCGGTTGGTGATAAATCACGTGATCTGTCATTGCGAGGAGCGCTAGCTTCTCGCAATGACGGCTCTGATTTTTTCCAACCAATTAAAATACCAGAATGTGAATCTGGATCTAACCAAAGTATGGCGTTAGGAAAAACTGTCGTAAATGTTTTTGCAATTGAAGCAGAATAATAAGGGCCGACGATATGTAAAGGCAGCCATTGTGCAATCATGCCATCTGCTTTTAATTTATTTTTTGCAAGTTCATAAAATTCTTTTGAATAGAGTGCATTGACGTTAGCATTATTCGGCGGCATGGGTTCAAGCGTAATGACATCATATGTTTTTTTAGTACGACGTAAATAAGCCCGTCCATCCATGATCATGGATTTGACGCGAGGATCATTTAAAACATTTTGATTCGATCGAAAATAATGTGCCAATTTGAAAACGCTAGGATTGATATCAACAATGTCGAGTGTTTGTGGCGATTCGTTTCTGACGGCATTTGCAGTTTGACCTGTGCCAAAACAAATAACTAAAGCATCTTGTGGATTAGGATGAAGAATCATTGGTAAATGACCCATCCATGCCATGTAATGTATGCTCTTGTCTTTATGCGTGCCCGATTCCCATGCCGCACCAACACTGTTAATTAATAACACTCTTGAAAGATCCGCATACTCGACAGCTGCAATCGTAGCTTCAGGATCCTCATGATACGCAAGAACTTTAGCAGGCAAACCGTTATGATCTGTCCCATAAAATCCTAACACGCGTGTTTTACCAATTCCTGAATCAAAAAAAATAGCAACAAATAATGCGATTAAACTAATGACTGCCCATGCGATACGCTTAAGCCCTCGCATGGTGACAGATAACCCGATGATGATAACGATGATGCCAGAGAGACACGCTGTTTTTGTAAACCCTATGGTTGGTAGTAATATCCAGCCTGCACTGAGTGAACCAATGATGGCAGCAAAAGTATTGATGGCATAAAGTCTGCCAACATGACGTGTGCATGATTGATGGTCAAGTATCCACGGGAATGCAAGCGCCAATAAACGCAATGGCGGCACCAGAATAAAATATAAAAGAAAGCAACGCATCATCATTTGCAGGGCATAAAGACAAGATGCCATCACATTAACGTTAAAGTTTTTGTTAAATAAGAAATCGACAGTAGATTGATGAAGAAAATTTTTCGTATTCGAGGATGTTGCAAGGCTCAGTTTGGAATAAGCAAAGTTAATATCAAGTCGTTCAATCAATGGGGTCAGTAATAAAATAAAAATCCCAGCGAGGATTAATTGTGTAGACAACGATTTTTGTTTGCTTTTAAGAACCGCAACATCTTTTGCAGCGAGACTTATCGCCATCAATGTGCAGGCAAGTATGATTGCAAACACATCGGTGGTATTTGGAAAGATATCTGTTAATGATCTAAACCATGCAACTTCAAGGGTAAACGTTGCAAAACCAGTCACAAAAACGAGTAACGATGCTTGCAACACAGAGATATTTAAAGGGAATACTTGTTGTTCGTGAGCAGTCGTTTTCGTGAAATGATTTAAAGGTAATACCCAAGTCGTCAAAAAAATAAAAAAATTGATAGCAGCGATTAACCAAATCGTATGTGTGACACCTAAGCTCGGAATGAACAAGAATGCGATTAACAAGACACTGATCACTGCCCCAAAAGTATTGATGCTGTATAACTTTGATAAAGGAAAATCTAAATGCTTAGCGAAAATGTTAAAGATGGGGATAGTCGCACCCATGGAAAATGTGGGTATAGAGAGGATTGCCATTGCACCAAATAAATAAATGAATGTCGTGCTCATTGGCGCTATCGCGTAAGCTAAAGTATCAAATTGCTCTAATAATTTAAATTCTTGATACAGTAATAAACCACTAAGACCAATTAATAATTCTAATGTGCCATAAAATCGTAACGCAAAAAGTAATGATTTCTCAGAGAGTAGACGACCCATTAAAAATGAACCCAAACTCATGCCACCCATCATGGTGGCGAGTGTGAATGCAGTACCTAATGATGAAATACCTAGTGCAAGCGATAGTTTAAGTTGCCAAATGACTTCCCACGATAAGGTTGCAAATCCTGATAATAGGATCAATAAGAAAATGAAAGAATGTGTTTTAGATTTTTGTGCGATATTATTTTGCTGCACGCTTCCTCTCATGTTCCTTCAATAATTTCTTACGCACACGAATAGATGTCGGTGTGACTTCCACTAATTCATCATCTTCAATAAATTCTAAAGCTTGTTCAAGTGACATAATAATCGGTGGGGTTAGAATAATATTTTCATCAGAACCTGCCGCGCGAATATTCGTTAATTGTTTTGCTTTGCAAACATTCACAACCAAATCATTATCACGCGTATGCACGCCAACAATCATGCCTTCATATACTTCTGTTTGTGGACTAATTAACATGCGTCCACGTTCTTGCAAGTTAAATAATGAATAAGCAAGCGCTATCCCTAATTGATTAGAAATCAATACACCATTTAAACGATGCGGCATTTCACCTTTAGACATGGGTCCATAATGACTAAAGATATGATGCATGATGCCCGTGCCGGAAGTGAGCGTCAGAAAATCTAAATGAAAACCAATGAGAGCACGTGCTGGAATGACATAATCAAGACGCACACGGCCTTTATCATCAGGAAGCATTTGCTTGATCTCGCCTCGACGACTGCCTAATTTTTCCATGATCGCACCTTGATATTCTGTTGGTACGTCAATCGTTAATGTTTCATAAGGTTCATGTAACTCACCATTAATCATTTTTGTAATGACTTCAGGACGAGAAACTGCGAGTTCATAACCTTCACGGCGCATGTTCTCAATAAGAATTGATAAATGTAATTCACCACGCCCTGAAACACGAAACTTATCTGGATCTTCAGTATCTTCAACACGTAACGCGACGTTATGAAGTAATTCTTGATATAAACGTTCGCGAATTTTACGACTGGTAACATATTTCCCTTCTCTACCAGCAAAAGGTGACGTATTGACTTGAAAGATCATGCTAACAGTTGGTTCATCAACGGTTAATGGTGGTAAAGCTTCGATATGCTGTGGATCGCATAAGGTATCAGAAATATTTAATGCTTCAATACCAGTGATAGCGACGATATCACCAGCGTAAGCTTGAGGCACTTCACTACGATCTAAACCTAAATATTCGAGTACTTGTAAAATTCGTCCGCCTCGTGTTGCACCTTCACGATCAATTATGGTGACGGGCATATTTGTTTTAACTTGACCGCGAGTGATGCGCCCAATACCAATCATGCCAACATAACTTGAATAATCGAGAGTACTAATTTGCATTTGGAATGGACCATCAGAATCAACATCTGGTGCAGGAACATATTTTACGATGGTCTTAAGCAATGGTTCCATGTTATCGCTTGCTTGATTCAAATCGAGTGTTGCATATCCAAGTAATGCAGAGGTATAGACAACTGGAAAATCAAGTTGTTCATCTGTCGCACCTAAGTTATCAAACAAATCGAATACTTGATCCATGACCCAATCAGGTCTAGCGCCTGGTCTATCTACTTTATTGATGACAACAATGGGCCTTAAACCACGTGCAAAAGCTTTTTGTGTAACAAAACGTGTTTGTGGCATAGGACCATCAACAGCATCAACTAATAATAAAACTGAATCAACCATCGATAAGATTCGTTCGACTTCACCACCGAAATCAGCGTGTCCTGGCGTATCCACAATATTGATACGATAATCGTGCCACTTAATCGCAGTGTTTTTTGCAAGGATGGTAATGCCACGTTCTTTTTCTAAATCATTACTATCCATAATGCGTTCGGTATTTTGTTTTTTGGAAACGCTAGCAGTTTGTTGCAACAGTTTATCAACCAATGTTGTTTTGCCATGATCAACATGTGCAATGATGGCGATATTACGTAATTGTTCAATCACAGTAGTTACCTAGATAATTAATAATGATGTTAGATGACATATTGAAAGGATTGCGCTTCATCGTATTCTTCTTTGGTATTTATTTCTAAAGTTTTTTCATTTGTCAGTGTGACACGTATCCGATGCCCATGCTCAATCACACGCAACTGTTCCAAACATTCAGAGCGTTCAAGAGGTGTGCTCGAAAGTGTTGGATATTGCATAAGAAAATCATAACGAAATGCATAAACACCAATGTGATGATAGGTAGGTGCACTTTCATTAGGAACTCTAAAACATGGAATAGGTGAACGTGAAAAATAAATCGCATGACCAGTTTGATCTAAAATAACTTTAACCGCACCTTTATCATGATATTTAAGATTCATATCAAGTGGAAAGCCAAGTGTGGTCATGACTGGTGTTTCACCATTTAAATAAGGAGACACTAAGGTTTCAAGCATGCTTGGTTTGATAAATGGTTCATCACCTTGTAAGTTGATGACAATATCCATATCTCTAAACTCTTTTGCAACTGAGGCAACACGTTCTGACCCAGTTGGTAAATGAGGATCAGTCATCATGGCATGACCACCAATGTTATGAATACAGTCAGCGATTTCTAAAGAATCAGTTGCAACAATGACTTGAGATAGCAGAGAACATCGGGATGCATTCTCATATGTCCATTGAATCATAGGTTTACCTTGTATGGGTAACAATGGTTTTCGAGGCAAACGTGTTGAACCTATCCTACTTGGGATAACGCAAAGTATTTTCATAAAGTGAAATCCATTAAGTGCAAGCGATATTGTAATTATGCGCGTCTTATTTTGGGATGATGATAATCAATCTGTCATGATGAATCAAATTGTTTGGGGACTTAAAAAAGAAAAGGGCTTAATTTCTTAAGCCCTTTTTTTGATTTTGATTAGGTAGGTTTAAGCTGCTTTTTTCTTTTTACGATGTGTACGTCTTTTTTTACCTTTCTTTGCAGTTTTCTTCGCTGCTTTTTTACCTCTACGCTTTTTAGCAACTTTTCTAACTGCTGCTTTTTTACCTACACGTTTCTTAGCGCTCTTCCTTGCTTTCTTACGTGGTTTTGCGACTTTCGTTGCTGCTGCTTTTGCCATGACGTAGTTTCCTTTCAATTGTTAACAATAAGTAAATTAACATTAGCAATAAAAAAAGTATAGAACTATTAGGGATATTACTAACTTATATCATGGGGTTACGTAACTTTCATTAGTCATTAAAGCGTAAATTTTTAGATAGTACTAATAAAAAAATTTAAAAAAACATCGAGAAAGTAGCTGTTTTTTTGCAATTTTTATTTGTAATTGTAACGTAACAACATGATTGATCTTTTTATTTTTGATGTCACACTTTGCAAATAATTTTAAGATCTATCTCTTAAAAAACGTTCTTGGTACACTACGCGCCATTATAAAACTAAGTTAGAGAATAATGTCATGATCATTCAACCTAAAATTCGTGGATTCATTTGCACAACAGCTCATCCAACTGGATGTCGTGAAAATGTGAATCAACAAATCAATTATGTTAAATCACAAGGAACGGTTGCAGGACCAAAAAATGTTTTAATCATTGGCGCCTCAACTGGTTATGGACTTGCAAGTCGAATCGTTGCAGCATTTGGATATGGCGCAAAAACCATTGGCGTATTTTATGAGCGGCCTTCAGAAGATCATAAAACGGCTTCCCCTGGTTTTTATAATTCTGCTGCTTTTCATGAGTTTGCAGACGCAGAAGGACTTTACGCAAAAAGTATTAATGGCGATGCTTTTTCTAATGAAGTTAAAAAGAAAACTGTTGATTTGATTAAAGAAGATTTAGGAAAAATTGATTTAATCATTTATAGCCTTGCATCACCTCGCCGTAAACATCCCATCACACAACAAGTTTTTTCATCAACATTAAAACCAATCGGTGAGCCTTTTCATGGTAAAACGATTGATGCATTTCGTGGTGAGATTAAAGATATTCAAATTGAACCGGCAGCGCCTTCAGAAATAACAGACACCATTGCTGTTATGGGTGGTGAAGATTGGGAAATGTGGATAGCTTGTTTATCAAAAGAGAATTTGTTAGCGAAAGGTGTGAAGACTGTTGCTTATTCTTATTTAGGTCCTGAGCTCACCCATGCGATTTATAAAGAAGGAACCATCGGGCGAGCGAAAGAACATTTGAAAATCACAGCTGATAACTTAACTCAAAAGTTACATGCCTTAGAAGGTGAAGCAATTGTTTCAGTTGATAAAGCAGTCGTGACGCAAGCAAGTGCGGCCATTCCTGTCGTGCCACTTTATATTTCTATTTTATTTAAAATTATGAAAGAAAAAGGTTTGCATGAAGGTTGTATCGAACAAATATACCGTCTCTTCACTCAATATCTTTATGCGAAATCACCAAAAAGTCGTGATGAAGAAGGTTATATTCGTATTGATGACTTAGAAATGCGAGATGATGTGCAAGCAGAGGTTAAGAAAATTTGGCCTGAAATCACATCAGAAAATGTGAACGACTTATCGGATGTGAAAGGTTATTGTGATGAATTCTATCGTTTGTTTGGATTTAACATTGCTGGTGTTGATTATGAAAAAGATGTGAATATTTCAGTCGGTGAACCATTCTAAAAATACATATACCCAATTGAAAAACATTTAAAGTTCACTGCAAGATTGGATGTTATAATTCGCATCTTGAGGTGTAATGGGTATATATATAAGTCTTTGAATTGACAATCAAACAGAAACTTTAAATCATCTTGCCTATACTTAAAAGAGTAGATAAAACATAAGGGTGGCAAGATGCGATATGCAGTGCTGCTAGAAGGTCAAGAATTAATTATTATAGATAATATTAAGCACTACTTTGCGCAACAATATTTTGAAAAATATTTAGAAGAAAAAGAAAAAAGAAAAGAAAGTTTAACCGGTGAGTTAGTCGCCAAAAATACACTAACTTTTAAACTCATTTATAACTTAAATTCTGGTGTTGTGACTTTACAAGCAAAAGAAGATAAAAAAAACGTTAAAGAATATTTTAACTCTCAAGCTTTTTCTGATTATACCGTTCCGATATTAGAAGCGATTAAATGGTTATCCAAACTATGCATGGTCTATCACATTTTCATGCAAGGTGATAAGGACATTAATAAATTAATCCTCAAAGCGGAGTTAGTAAATAAAGAAGGTAAGATAAATTATAATGTTAATGAACCGCATCTCGATCAGTTGTTGGTAGCGATCGTTCGTAAGGTGAGTCCGCGTGACCCATCAAAGGTTCAACGTTTCTTTGGCTTATTTGATAATACTAATAAACAAAATGACGAGAAAAAACCAATCTACAAGGCAATATATAGCGGTCTTATTAATCTTATTAAAATGGATATTGATACAATTTCATCGCTAAGTCATGTTGATGAGTTGGTGAAAGCAATGGAAAATCATAAAAAAAATACGGCGAAGACTGCTCAACCGCCCGCTACACCGCCTGTTACACTCAAACGACTTTAATCAAAACCGGTCCAATCCCTCGATTAACCAAACCAATTTTTTTTGCAGCAGCATAAGAAAGATCGATGGTGCGATTGCGTATGAAAGGTCCTCTATCATTGATTTTAACAATGACATATTTGCCATTTTTTAAATTAGTGACTTCTACATAAGTGTGTAGCGGTAAGGTTTTATGAGCCGCAGTCATTGAATACATATTAAAACGTTCACCACTCGATGTGCGTTTACGATGGAATTGTTTGCCGTACCATGATGCTGTACCAATTTCATGATAATGAGTTAATTTCTTTTTATTTTTTGCGATTGAGATTTCTGTGAAAGAAAGTAGGATTAATAAGATTATAATTATTTTTTTTATCATGGGTGATCTCCAGAAATGTCATGTCGTCATTGCGAGGAGCGTAGCGACGCGGCAATCCAGGCACAAGTGCGCAGCGTAAATTGTGCCTGGATTGCCGCGTCGCTACGCTCCTCGCAATGACGACTCAGGATGACAAAGGTCGCAACTATAACACACAAACATCAAAACTGAAAATTTTTTGACTGAACAACATTAAATCCATAGTATGTTATATTGTCTTTGCAATATTTTGATAAGGGCAATCTATGTTAAAAAAGACGGCAACCATTGTATTGATTGCTTTCTCAATGACCTCATGCGTGAATGTTGCAACAACGGGTGCAACAATTGTTTATAATCGCCACAACATCGAAAAAAATCTTTTTGACCATTACCTCACGATGCAAGCTCATCAAGCGTTATACATTGATCATGACGATTTTAAAAATGCAAATATTGTGATAACAACTTATCAAGGCGAAATGTTGTTACTTGGTCAAGCGCCAACGGAATTACAAAAGAGAGAAGCAGAAGGTATCATTAAAAAAATTCCGGATATCAAAAAAATCTATAATCTTGTTGAAATTCGTAGTCCTTCATCTTATTTAACTCGCGTCAGTGATACATGGATTACAACAAAAATAAAATCAAAATTAATGGCAACTAATGATGTTGATGCGACTAAGGTAAAAGTGGTAACTGAAAATGGAATCGTTTATTTACTAGGAACGTTAGAGGTAGCAGAAGCAGAAGCTGCTGTAAACATTGCAAGACAAACTGACGGCGTACGCCAGGTTATGAAAATCTTTTCATATGTCACAATCAGCAAAACATTAGCCTGAATCATCTAGCGCCAATATTACCAAATGCTTTACAACAATAACCACGGCTGATGCAATTAGTATAAGAAGGATAGCTGCAAGCTGGATCTGTGCATTGGCATTTCGTTTGATAATAATCGCATATTTGTCCTTTGCCGCAAGCTCGTTGTCCACAACCAGCATAAGCATAAAAACCAAGTGTAAGTGAGATAATAAAAAGAAGTGATGCAATGGCTGATTTCATAAATGATCTCCTTATCATGTCACTCCATTATATCATTGCTTCACTTCTTATTGGATTAAGATTAGGGTCTGTTGACAATTCGCTGTCATCCCGCGGCGAAGACCGCGGGACCCAGCGTCTTTACTCTGTACCTAAAAGACGCTGGATCCCGCGGTCTTCGCCGCGGGATGACACAGCGCAACCCAGGTTAACTTATTGATTTCAAGGATATTCGATCAGAATTATCATCGTTAATCGTCATCTTACTTTTTGCAAATAATGAGAAGGGTAATGATAGGTGACATAATTGTAATAGGGCTTTCTTTAATGCACGCCTCTCATCAGATGTTAACTCATCGTTAAGTTGTTTTGCTGCGAATATTAAATCTTCTTTATGTTTAATCAAATAAATGAAATCAGAGCATGTCATTATTTTTTTAATTTTTATGTGAATATTTGCTAGAAAATAAGCGACAATTTGCCAATCCTTATTTTTCAAAGCTAAATGGAATGACTCGAGTTTTTTATCCTCAGTATTAAGATGTGCCTGATGTGCTATTAATATTTTTACGCATTCAAGATGGCCATGACTTGCCGCATAATTTAAAGGGGACCATTTTTGATTTTGTGACATTTCAGCATCATGTTTTAATAATAATTCGATAATTTTGTGATATCCGCTATATGCTGCCGTTTCTAAGGGCGACATTCTGGTTTGATCAATTCGATTTGGATAGGCCCCTGCTTCTAATAATTTGTTAACGGCAAACGTATCACCAGATTCACAAGCAATATAAAGATTGCTTAAATCTTTAAAACCAAGTTGATTTAAATCGGAAGACCCGCTAATCAGCTCATCGTAAATTTCTTCGTTAAGCTGTTCGGTACAATGGTTTGTGTTTTCCAAACAGTCTTCTTCTCTTAAAGTCACATTGATTTGTAATGGCAATAATTTCAAAGGATCATTATTTTTAATTAAGCAATCGATCACTTCATTCGAGAGCGTTGCTAAATCATTAAAGCTATGGGCATGTCCATCACTATAATTTGGATCAAATAAATGATATTCATTATTTTTTAACATCACACCTATGGTATGCGTAGGGCCCGAAAGACTGATCATTTCATTGGGATGAATGATTTTAGTTAACGTTTTAAAAAAAGTTTCTTGATTAAATAAAAAGGAAATGGAAACAGGTCGTTTTGATTCAAGTAATTCATCAACATCGAGTTGATTCAAATGATCATCATACGAAGTTGAATTTTGCAGCCATTCAATATGTGAAATTAACTTTTCAACATCGTTGTTGATTTTTTCAAAATCTTGATTTGTTTTACATTCTGCTAAGCGGTGGGTGGTTTCATAAAACCATTGTTCTTGATTGCTCGCCATGCAGTGTAGCCACAATAATGAAAATCCATGACAATAACCATATTTTAAATTAATAGTTCTATTATTTATTTTTAAATATTGATTAATACGATCAATCAAAATATCTTGATGATATTTCATGGCTAACCCTCCTCTGGTTTTCGTCGTTTTGTGTTTTTTATGGTTCTAATTTAACGATAAGAGGTTTAGATTAAATTAACATTAAGTGAGGGAGTGGGGTTTGCCCTAATGTCTGTAGGGGAGCGTCATTGTGAGCCCTTCGAGACGGCGCAAAAAGCGCGCCTCCTCAGGGTGAGCGGATTTTTCCTATGTCCGCTCACCCTGAGGAGGCGCGCTTTTTGCGCCGTCTCGAAGGGCTCGCAATGACGTGGGATCAACAACAATTCTTTCATCAAACACAAAGCAATCACCTTCATAATATGCGCCACCAACTTCTTTAAAATAATTTAAAATACCACCATCAAGTTGATAGACATTTTCATAACCAGACTCAAGTAAATGTAGCGCTGCTTTTTCGCAACGGATGCCACCTGTGCAAAACATCACAACAGGTTTATTTTCTGGAATGTGATGCATTTCATGATGAAGATCACTAAAGTCATTTAAATGAAGATTGATAGCATTTTTGAATGTGCCAAATTCGATTTCATATTCATTACGAGTATCTAAAATGGTGATGTCGCGATTTTCATCTAACCACTTTTTAAATT
>Ga0207102_1013_pt1 | contig 33556 bp, 25 predicted proteins | sample Alteio_BWMinHeat_80_FD_153573 | JGI IMG/M metagenome (GOLD analysis project Ga0207102, IMG submission 153573) | Enriched cells from forest soil in Barre Woods Harvard Forest LTER site, Petersham, Massachusetts, United States -... | ecosystem: Environmental > Terrestrial > Soil > Temperate forest >... | reverse complement strand
TATTCCTATATCGCTCCAGGCCAAGAAACTCTTCTAACCACAACGTGCAAGATCGAAGAAGAAATCGTAAAAACACTTTTTACGCCCATTGACAACACGTTTTATTTTGCAGGGGAGCACACGTCGATCCTACAAGACGTACCAGGAACATTGGAAGCTGCTTGTGAATCAGGAGAGCGAGCAGCCAGAGTGATTGTTAAAAGGCTCTAAGATGTTTACCTGACGAAAAATCAAATACGTTGAAAATCTATCAATTGCTCTAGTTCTATGCGATCTTCACAAAATTTCTTGAAACATTCTTTGTGATATTTATCGATTGCTAATGTCGATTTCATTGCAACTTCTCGAGAATGAGCAAAATTTTTAGCTTTCATGTAATAAATTAAATAATAATCACTACCTTGTTTGTCTAAAAATGCCGACTCAATGATAACACCCTCATTTTCTAAAGATAACAATACCTCACTCTGTCTTTCACATAAGGTTTGAAACCATTTACGAACATCATCTAGAGATCCTTTTTTCAATTTTGTCTTGATACAAATCGTTTCCATAAGTTCCCCATTCATTAATTTGATAAATCAATTTTAAGTGTACAATCTCTTACCTTCGCTTTTAGGTGGCGATCAGCTCAGAATTTGGATATAGAGCACCTTAAGGATTTTTCTGCCTGCCGCTGTAAATATCCAAAAAGGGTGGGTAACAGGACGTGAACCTTATTAAGTCTTATCCCGACTGTTGCTTTATGATGGCATAGATATATCTATCCACTACTTTATCTTTAAAAATAATGGTATTTTTTGAAATACCCTCACAGACAAACCCTGACTATATGGAGTTAATCAATACTCTTGATATTCCCAGCTTGTTGGTTATTGGTGGTGATGGCGCAGTCATCTCTCCTCTAGTAGCAGAAGAACTTGCCAGGCTTAATCAATGTTTAGAGATCGTTCAGATCAGGGAAGCTGGTCATGGGATTCCCTACGATCAGCCCGATCGCTTTTCAGCTGTAGTTAAGGTTTTTTTACAATCGGTTAATGCTTGATCCGTATCTCTTTCCAAATGAAAGAAAGGTACCAAGAATCATTCTTTTCGATATCCAATGGAATGATCTTCTTGGACATCGCTGACCCACTTATCTTTATCCCATGAAGAAAGAAAGTTTTTTGTGATAGGTAATTGCTTTTCTAATGGGTTTCCTACTTGCCATTTTCCAATTAGCTCAGCGAACGGAATTTTAACTGTAAAGGGAACATCACCCAATCCACCTACAGTGTAAGGTTGAAAAACTAAAATAAGAGATTCATGATCTACTACAAATGTCTTAATCAGTTCTTGGTCTAGGTGATTACATAATGGATCAGATCCTCTAAAATAGCTATAATCGCCATGATGCTGGAAAAAGCTTTCGCAATAGCTCCGTAGAAATTCCTTTTGACTGGGTTGCGGAAATAAATCATTTAATGAAATTTCTTTGAAAGAGCTGTTTATCTTGACGTATGTTTTGCCTTCGTATTGCGTCCAACCATGTGGTAAATGATCAAATACAAAAACATCTCCCATAAGGCTTACCACGTTATCTGAAAATAGAATGGCTCTTAAATGATAATTCATTTGAAAGGGCCCTTCATCTAAAACGCTTTCGGTTAAAATTGTGGCGATAAAATCTTTTTTGATTTCCTCAATATTATCCAATCTTTTATTTGAATCTGAAGAACAGGCTGTTAAGATAAGAAACAAAAAAAGATAACGTATTCTCATAAAACACACAATTTTAAGTGATAATAACAAAGCCATGTTGACCGTATTCAGACCTTAAATGCAGATTGGCTTGCGAACATAAGTCCAGTTAGAATGACAGCAAAGCCAGTCTTTTTTAATAAATTTTTTTTCACAAGAACTCCTGTTTCTATTGTGTTTCCTGTATATTTTACTAGTTATCTCAAGATGTAAACCTTAATGATTTGAGGTAACTTGTCATAAAGTGGAGGTAAAACCGCTGATGGCAGCAAATAACAGCCCTCAAGGTTTGTTGCAGGAGGGGCTTTGAAAATACCCTAACTTTATGAGAAATTTCAATCTGAGTCAATTTATTTTAATCACATTTGTCAATGTAAATTGAAAAAAAAGCTAAAAAACGGAACCTATGGCCTGCTTTCTCGATCTGTACAACCTCCAAGCGTTGATTGAGCCCTGCGAGTTCTGCGGCTATCTCAGAAGAGACGACTGATCCAACATCACCGATGACGAGTAGGCTCGGAAGATTAAGAGTGGTGATCAGCTGCATGTGATCGGGGTTTCTACCAATTTTCTACAAAAATCTACCAAACTGGTAACTCACCTTACGCAAAACAAGAAGGTAGCCAGGGCGTCTCGCCCTGGTGCACAGGGCGAGACGCCCTGGCTACCTTCTCAGGCTTCGCGTTGCTTTAATCTCTTTTTCTCGACCTTCGCTTTAACGCAAAAGAAGGTAGCCAGGGCGTCCCGCCCTGTGCACCAGGGCGAGACGCCCTGGCTACCTTCTTGTTTTGCGTAAGGTGAGTAAATTACTCTCAGTGCGTAAGGTGAGATGAAAAATCATGAGAAGGCCGATCAAAATTTCTATATTACGGCGAATATGGTCATGAATTTGGCGGCTCGGGCTAGGGAAATCTTCGAGAGTTCTGAAGTGGACGAAAAACGGGAATTGTTGAATTTGGTGTTTCAGAACTTGAAATTAGAGGGTAAAAAAATGGCTCACGGAAGCCCGTGAGCCATTTTCTACTATGTTGGATATAAGGACTGTCCAACCAATTGGAGGTGGAGAGAATCGAACTCTCGTCCTAAGCAAACTACATATAAACCACTACATGCTTAGTGTTCTGTGTTAAGGTCATCCCGATGCAGAACACGCCACTAGGATGCACTTGCTCCTGTTAATCTCGAAACAAGGTGCCTATGAGCTGCGGCACGTTTGAATCATACTAAGATTGTTACGGTCGTTCTAATCTCCTTAGCCTAAGATTAGGCGACCGCGGCACTTAATCTATTAGGATTAAGCAGCCATAGCAGCGTATTCCATTTCGCTATAAGCTACTTGGAAGTCGCTGATTGAAGTTACCTTCGATTTTGCATTTATTTTTGTACCGGATGATTTAGGAGGCCAACCGATATCCTCCGCATGCAATCTATACTTCACTTCTCAGTCGAAACCATGACACCCCCTTGGGTAGTCATTCTTATTATACCATAGAAGAGCATTATTAAGAAAGGGGTCATTTGAGGCGGCAGGGCACAGGAAATTAGAACGATTTTTTGAATGCTAGCCAATTGCTAAGTCCCCCTTATCCGAGACGATTGCAAAAGCTCGTAATAAGCCGAAGGCTTCGAATGCGCAGCATTTTTGGAGCACCCAAGTAACAGGTTACCAATATCGATAAGAAGCTGGATTGAAGTTTGAATTGACAACGAGCATTGGGGTCTGGATTGACAATGTTGACAATCTTTAAGAAACATCACAAACGAATGAAAAAACAGATTTCTTAAAGATTGTCAACATTGTCGGTCCTGACCCCTCTGTGAAGAAGCTTTTAGGATCTTCACAAACTTCAATAAAAATAGTCGTTTAGCACCTGTTGTGATTGATATTAGTTGAGGGGTCAGGACCGACAATGTTGACAATCTTTAAGAACTCTGTTTTTTTATTCGTTTGTGATGTTTCTTAAAGATTATCAACATTGTCAATCCAGACCCCAATGCTCGTTGTCAATCCATACGCCGATCCAGCTTCTTATCGATATTGGTAACCTGTTACTTGGGTGCTCCAAAAATGCTGCGCATTCGAAGCCTTTGGCTTATTATGACTTATGCAATCGTCTCATTTGGGGTGTTCCTGTGCTCTGTGAGGCGGGCAGGCTCATAATATTCCAAAAAATTTGGCTGCGAAATAGGAAACAGCACCTATGCCCGCAAAGAGAACCATTTTCTTTCTAAAAGATTCCTGAGCTGTAATTTTACCGCGCAGTTGGTTGGTGTTGATGACATGCACTTCACGGCGATTTTCAGCTTGAGAGAAATCTTCTGTTTCCCGTTCTTGTAAGTCTATTCCGCCAAAAAGATTGAAATACTTCGCCGTCATTTCCGGTGTCCAGCGCTCGTTTATATCGATAAATTGATCAATGGAATCGAGTGTTTGATGCAACTGATGTTGGGTTATCCAGATTCCTTGAGATGTCTCTAAGGGTTGAAAAGCGAGGAATTGCTTAAGATCAAAAGCACCGAGATAACTAAAAAAAAGACGATACTTAAATGCATTATTTTCAATTCTTTTTTCCTCTATGATAATCCAATGGCCGATACTTGTGCTATGTCTATTTGAAGCCTTTGGCCCTTGAAATCCACACACAAATAGATTTTGATCTTCTTGGCATAGCAGGCTTCTCAAAAAGGCTGTTGAACGCGTGATCGTTTTCTCCTCGGCAAGCTCTTTTCTCACGAAATCATCAGTGTTGAGAAGAATATTTAAAAACCGGGTAGGTGTAGCTTGAGAAAACACTTTTCCTATTGCAAAAGCGGGTAATTCACACGAGGTAATCAATGTCGGATAGAAGTATTCTATTTCCTTTCCTTTTGCCTGTTGCATGCTTTGTTGATGTAGATTTAAATCTTCAGCAATCTGAATGATTTTTAAGAGCGTTGCATCAGAATTGCGCTCTGCATGTTCTTTAATGCATTTGATCCGTCTATTACACCAAGTCGAATGGTAGTCCATTGTTTGGCGAAAGGGAATCATCAGCTCTCTTATTTTTTCAATAAGAGTAAGCGTAGGTAAGAAGAGAGGAGAGGCGGCGGGTTGTGAAAATTCTCTTTCAATTTTACCAACTTTGGTTAATAAACCCATAACACGGCCATATTCCCTAAAAGTTATCTTAGAGATCTCTGTCGTGTCATCTATTTGAAGTTGGTGCAAGCGTTGCAATTCTAATAACGTTGATTCCAGAAAAAGTTTGGTGGCTACAGCTTTCTGCTCTGCACGACTATCGGGGCCCCTAAATAATTGAGGCGCTCCTAATAAGCTAGTCAACTCTGAAGATAATTGTAGTGCGGACATCATTAACCTTTTGTTTATGTGAAAGTACTAGATTTATATCATAAATTAATAAATAAATCAATTTTTTTATAATGATAAAAATTAGATGGGTATAAAGTTGTTTAAATAAGGGTGTGTTTTCGGGATGGAATTATTAAAGGCGAAGCCTTTGTAGTTTGGGCTACAAAGGCTTCGCCTTTTCTTGCGGCTGATCAACGTTCAAAGTGATCAGCTCGACCCAGAGCTGGTGGCGCCATTTTTCGAGGAGTTGGCCTCCGCCGACCACATCTACTTTGTAGGTGACAATGCCGCCGGTCTCGTAAAAGGTGGCGTTCATAAGGGCGTAAACCGCTTCGCCGTCTTCGTGATGGATGGGAATCGTGCGCCGTGTTTCTTGGCGATTGCGAAAACGCACGGTGAGTTCAAGATGCAGATCTGGATAGTCCAGGTAGGTTCGTGGGAGGGACCACTCCATTAAGATGCGTTGGCCAACGGGGGGATTATTCAATAAGGGGTCTGGGGTGTTGACGTAATAGCTAGCTAAGTTGTTGCGTCCCACATATTGACTAAAGATGACTAGGCGCTCTTTGGCGCAGCTCGTTAGGAGTCCAAAAGCGAGGCTTAGCAAGATAAACAGAGGAAGCCATAAAGTGAAGCGACGGGGGATAGAGTTCATGTCGGATGATCGTATTGCATTAAAATTAAAGTGAAATCAAGCAGGAGGTGCGATTTTCTGTTCGGAGCATTTCCGCCCCCCATTTTAATAGCGTTTCTGTTGCTGGCCAATCGAGGCAGGGATCGGTGATCGATAGCGCGCCATCTAGCTGTGTTGGATCATCCGTCATGATCTGATTACCTGCCAGGAGATAACTCTCTAAAATCATCCCGCGAATTTTGTCATTTCCCTCTACAACCTGATTAATAACGGACTGAAAAACGCGGCACTGTTCTTCATATTTGCGCAAAGAGTTGCCGTGGGCGCAATCGATCAATAAACGCAAGGGAAGACTAGCTCTTTCTAATTGCTCAATAGCTTGGGAAATGGAATAGGGGTCGTAATTGGTTTGATTCTTTCCTCCCCTTAGAACGATATGAGCATGTGGATTCCCCTTTGAGTGCATCGTGCTGATCTGACCGGAAATGTTAATGCCAATATAGGCGTGTGGTTCTGAAGCGCTTAGGACGCTATGGATAGCCGTTTCGACATTTCCATCCGTATTGTTCTTGAAAGCTATGGGCATGGCAAGTCCCGATGCCAATTGTCGGTGAATTTGCGAAGAGGTTGTGCGCGCTCCGATGCACCCCCAAGAGACGAGATCTCCTAGGTAGGATGCGATAGAGGGATCTAGAAATTCAGTGGCGATAGGCATCTCTAAATGCGCTAAATCTAGCAAAAGTTGTCGGCTCCAGCGCAAGCCTGTTTCAATTTCGTGAGACCCATCGAGCAAAGGATCGTAAAGCAGTCCTTTCCAGCCCGTTGTCGTGCGCGGCTTTTCTAAATGAGCGCGCATGACGATGAGGAAAGAATCTGAGAGCGATTGAGATAGCTTATGTAGTTGTGAGGCGTATTGTTTTGCAGTTTCAACGTCGTGAATGGAGCAAGGACCGACAATCAGCAATAGACGAGGATCCTGACCATCCAAAATATTGCGAATCTCCTGGCGTGTCTTTTCAATGAACGTTTTTTGGGAGAGAGAGGTAGGTAGCTCATGTAAAATTTGAGACGGGGACGGAAGGGGGTGGCCCTGTAATACCATAGCCTGTGATTCCGAAGTCAGTTGAGTGATCATGAAGATCTCCTAGATCTTTTTTGAAATTATTCTATGATTCAGCTATGATGAGCAGAACACACCGCTCTCTACGCGTAAGGTGTGTTATAAAAATACATTAACAGACTAATTGATTTAAATCACCATACGATGAAAAAAAATAACGCTTCCCTACATGCTCTATTAGGTGAAAAAAAACCGCGTTTTGACTTGAGGCCTCTTTGGATCAGGGGGGAATGCGAGGTGGCATTGACGTCGAATGTGACTGTTACTGTGCCTCAGTTTATGGTCAGCGATAAAAAACAGCCTATAGCACATAGAGATTTAGAATTGTTTTGTGAACGCCTACTAGAGTTAGGCTACAATAGCATCTTATTAGGCCATCGTAAAGGGACTTTTGTCTCAACGATCTCTTCCAGTGAGGCGACGATCGATTTTGATGCGATCTGCTCGGTGTTTCACGACTATCAGATCAAAGTCATTTTAAAAGCGCAGATCTATTTCTCGCCCGCACAACGCCAATTTGTGCGCTCCGCTTTGGATCCGACGTATCACGCTTTCATCCAGTCAACGCTGCAAACACTCATCAAGTCTGTACCGCATATCGATTACCTATTTTGGGAAGGCGATCCAACTCAACACACTTTTGCGAGAAACACACCTGCGTTTGAGGCGACAGGCTTTGAAAGGTTGTGTGCAGAGGTGAAATTGGTTGAGGAGTCTTTGAACGGGCTACCTTTAATCTATTTTCTTCCGACAACCGATAGACAACAGGCAACTCAGCATGCCACCTGGTTGGCAGACCTTTGCGATGAAGCGGGGCAGACGACAGTATTGGCTTATTCCGCCTTGGCAGGCGATCCATGGCTAGATCATCTTTCAACGCATCCTTTTTGGCAAGTACTGCAGAATAAGTCGGCTGTATCCTATACCCCCTTGATGCCGATCCTCAATATAGGCGGAGTCTCACAGGGTGAGGGCCTCTGGCCCGTATTGACGATGGATTTGCTTGAGGACTATATCAGCCGTTGCACGCATCATTGCTTTGCCGGGGCCATTTCGTTAGTCAACCATTTGCCGGCTTCTGGTACGTTTTTAGATTGCAATCTTTGGGTGACTTCACAAGTTCTGTGGAGGGAGTGTTCGGCTCTTATTTCGACTGAAACGTGGTTTTCTACCTTCCGACCGGATCTGGATTTCAATCAGTTGTTACCCGTATTGCGAAAGGTGCGTGAGATTGCTATCGAGTTGAGTTTTTTGCGCGCGTTAAAGAATGAAGGGCATCGCGATTTGATTTCGAGCGAAGAGTGTCGGCTGATTGCCGAAAGTCTATTAGCTAATCTCAAGTACCTACAGTTGCGCTTGACGCGAGATGCGGGAGTAGCACTTAAAAAAGAGCGCCCCCATTTTTTCGATTACTTCACCTGTTTTGTGCGCGATGCCAGACGCATTATTGGCCATTTCCTGCAGTGCTTTAACCAATCGTTACCGGAAGCGCTTTTAGGCAAAGATGACGTGCAGGAGGGGTTTTGGACCGCGCCGCCGAAGGGGGCTTTTCTGGGGAAAACGTCTGATGGCAAGCTTGCCTTTTTGGATGTCCCTCAAAGGGGAAATGCTGGGAGCGTCATGGCGCAAATATTTGATGAAAACCGGCGGTATTAGGTGCGGAATGCTAAGGCGAAGCCTTTAATTTTTTTGGCATCTGATTTGTTGTACCAATATTTCAAGATACAATTTTTGCTGAGTGGCGATAATTAAGAAGTTGGACACCTCCGACCTGCATCACCTCATCACCGCTATAGATGAGGTGAGGAGTAATAAATCGATCGGGAACCATCTTTGTGATACTTTTAATTCCTGAAAGCAATGAAGGATTGAATGTCCTGGACGATTTAATCTCGATGGGAATCAATTCATGTCCTCGCTGATAAATGAGATCAACTTCATTTCTACCTGTAATCTGATAGAAATAAAGACGAGGATCTAGCCCTTGGTTATATCGAGCTTTCATGAGTTCATTGACAACCAAATTTTCAAAAAGATGTCCCCTTAATGGATCTCTAGCCATCTGTTCTACTGTTTCTATCCCTAATAGGTAAGAGACTAAACCCACGTCGCAGAAATAAATTTTAGGAGATTTTATAGCTCGCTTTCCAAAATTATCAAAATAAGGAGGGAGTCGGTATACAATGTAGCAAGCCTCAAGGATTGAAAGCCAATGCCCAATCGTTTTGGAAGAAACCCCAACTTCTCCAGCAAGACTATCTTTATTAAAAATCTGCCCCACTCGAGAAGCTGATAACATCATAAATTTTTGAAATAGATCAAGATTTTGAACCTGTAAAATCATTCGAATATCCCGTTCTATATAAGTACGTACATAACTTGCGTAGGTTTTTGTGGGGTCCAATTGATCAGCGTGCACTCGCGGATAGCATCCTGCATAGAGAATTTCATCAACACTTTTATCGATGCCTGCCATCATTAATTCCTCAAGACTTAATGGAAGCAAGTGCAGTATCTCCACTCGCCCTGCCAAGGATTGAGAAATTGCAGCATTGAGCTCAAGCTGATGACTTCCTGTTAGAATAAATTCCCCTTTCCGTCCAGAAACGTCTACCCTAACCTGTATGTAAGAAAGCAATTTGGGCACTTCCTGAATTTCATCGAAAATCGCCCCTTCTGGATAGCGTTCCAAAAAGGCAACTGGATCGCTGGTAGCAAGTTCTCTAATGTGAATCGACTCCAAATTGACGTAGGGTTTGTCCGGAAATGTCTGTTTGACCAAGGTTGTTTTTCCAGATTGTCGAGGTCCCAATACGGTGACGACCGGGATCGTCTTTGCCGCTTTTGCCAATTCTTTTTGCATGAATCGATAAAACATGTGACCTAAAGTCTTAGGGTTGTGAAAATCAGGACTTCAAGTCCGGATAATCACATAATAGCCTGTTATTGGCAATTTTTAGCAAGCATAAAAAGTTAATGGAGCAAATATTTAATAAAAATCGGTGGTGTTGGGTTGCAAAGGTTTCGCCCTCTGTGTCCTCTGCGTTTAATTTTTTATCTAAACTTATTCAGAATGAAGTATTTTTCTAGTGGGCAATGTAAACGCACAGGCGTAGCCGCCATCCCAACCTTCACGATTGGGCACAATCGTCTGCTGGTGCCGTATCTCTAAACCAAACAGCTGGCTCGCTCTTGCGGCTAACTGTTCGTTCTCGCGCTTTAGGATGCTGCAGGTCATGAACCAGAGCTCTCCTTTAGGGGATAGTAGTTTTTTTGCATTTTTAATTAACTCTAATTGTTTGTCTTCAAGTTCCTTGATGGCTGTCTCGGTTAGGCGCCAGCGCGCTTCGGCGCGCTTGTTGAGCACCCCGGTGTTGCTGCAGGGAACATCCAAGATGATGAGATCAAAGCTGTGGGGTGACGTGAACTGCTCGCCTGGTCCGGAGGTTAATTCAGCGGTGAGGCCATATTTCTGGCAATTTTCATGAAGCAGTGCGATTTTTTCCGGAGTGAGGTCATTGGCGTGTAAGTGAGCTTCCGGAAAGAAGTCATGTAAGGCGATGAGTTTGCCTCCGGGGGCGGCACAGAGATCTAGAATTCGGTTTGGATTCATCGTTTTTTCTTTTAAGAGTCCATGCAATAGGCAAACCGGTGTGATGTTTTGGATATAGAATGCAGGGGAAGCGGCTAGTTCCGGCAATGCAGCGGTCTCTTTCAGCTGCGCGACTCGATAGGATTGAGGCTCCATCCAGACTAAGGATTCGGGAAGGGCGCTATCTTGATCGGCACAGCGCACGCGTAAAGTTGTCGACGATGGGTGGTTTCCTATTTCGAGAATTTGGTTGGCTTTAGCGCTTCCATAATCCTGGATGATTTCTTTAATAAAAAACGAGGGGTATGAATAGCGTATGGAAAGATCTTCTAAGGAGTCTCCCGAAGGAGTATTCGGTTGGGGTTGTTCAGGTAGCTTGCGCAATACGGCGTTGAGGTAATTGGCAAAGATGCGGTGGCAATATTTTTTGGCTAGAGCGACGCTGTCATTGGCTATGGCATAAAGAGGAATGCGATCGAGAAAATAGTATTGGTAGAGAGCTGTGCGTAGAAGGGCCTTTTCCTTGAGTTTTAAGGAGAGTTTTTTGTGCTCTGCGAGTTGCTGGGCAAAGAAATCGAGTGTGAGTGCGCGTTGAGCGGAGCCTGTTGCAATTTGCTGGGCGAGATGAAAGTCTTTGGGTTGTGGATTCGCCGCTTTGCGCCAATCCTCCAAAGTATCTGCAATAAATTTTTCTCCTTTTAGAGAGGCCAGAAGGGCGAGATAGGAGGCTTCACGCGCTGTGATTTTTTGCCACGAAAATGCTGTTTGAGTCATGAGGGATAGATCCATTGACGCAAGGTCCACGATTGGAGCCACTCTTGCAGGTGGGCTGCGGCTTCTTCGCATACGGCGTTCGGTTGCTCTTCCAGCCATTGACAGGCTTGATCAATGGTCTTAGCGCTCTCAAATTGGCTTAGGAAGTGCAGTTCGGCAAAGGTAACTTTTTTGACTTCGCTCGATTGATGGCTGTTGCGATATAAAACAAAAGTACATTTTTCTTTGGGAGGCAGCTTGGGAAAATCATTCTCAACCCAGTATTCAGCTGGATGCTTTAAAAATTCCTCGCGCAATGCGAAGAAGTCGCGTTCCAGTGTAAAGAGATGCACATGGGGTTGCAGAGTCATGGGTTGATGCAATAAATCATCGGGATTTTCTGCTTTAGATGCATCTAGGGGTGGGTAATGTGCTGTAAAGAACTGGTCGTTAAAGGCCCAATCGATTTTAGCTAATTCATGGACCACCTGCTTGTCTTTAGCGTGATACTCCTCTTCTATCCAATTCACCAGGCGATCACCCAATTTATTTAAAGACCAGTGTTGAGGAGGGTACTTATCCAGATAGGGTGTTGCGATCACTTGATTGAACTCGAATGATCCAAAGAGGCGTAAAAGTGTAGGAAAGATATCCTGCAGGATGCCCATCAAACGCCACCAATATTGTTGGTTGTAAATCTGAATGCGTTCGGCGGGTTTAAGCGTGGGGCTCGGGACGATATATGTGGAGGCTTCTTGATCCATCGGAATGCCCTTTGGCGAAAGAGGATTCATCTGATTGTTTTCATCGATAGGACGTGAAATGATCGCGCCAAACCAGATTTGAAGCTCTTTTAATGCTAAAGGAACCTTTGCGTCAAAACTCATCGCAGTGCCTCTGCAAGAGATGGCTTCTGGATAGGTTCATGGACAGGGATGCTCTTTTGAAACTGTTTGGCTTTTAACGCCTCATCCCAGGTTTCCTGAAAGCTAAGTAAATTGTCATCCCACTCTAGAAGTGTGGAGACGCCACCTGTTTTGGGATAGATATCCGCATAGAGCGCCCATACGTCGTCTCTGACGTGATTATCGTGAGTATCTAAGACGTAGGTGCCGTGATCGCTATGTCCTGCTAAATGAATCTGTAAGACGCGATCCAATGGCACATAGGAGCAATAGGTTTTTGGATCGAATCCATGGTTGCGACTTGAGACGTAGATGTTGTTGACATCCAACATCATATAGATGTTTGCCTTCTCGACAACTGCTGTATAAAATTCCCATTCGGGCATTTCATCGTTGCGATATCCGACATAGGAAGAGAGGTTTTCTAGGGCGAAAGGCAGTTCTAAGTAATCCTGTACGATGCGCGCGCGGTCAGCTACATAGGCAATCACTTCCTGAGTGTAAGGAAGGGGAAGTAGGTCATGGTAGTGGGCTCCCGGAAGACGACCCCAGCAGAGGTGGTCGGAGACCCATGGCGTTTTGGTGAGCCTTGTGAGAGCCTTCAATTTTTTGAGGTAATCAAAATCTAGAGGGTCCGGACTGCCGATCGCTAAAGAGACGCCATGCTGGACAACCGGATAGCGTTCAAGGATGCGTTTGAGGTTTTCAATCGGCTTTCCCCCATCAACCAAGAAATTTTCACTAATGATTTCAAACCAATCGATATTGGGTTCCGTGCGAAAAATCTCTTCGAAATGAGGGACGCGTAAGCCGATGCCGATGCCGAGATTAGGGATATTTGCTTTAAGGTTTGTCATAAGGGGAGCTCGTGGGGATTAAAGACTCGGAGACAATTGCACAAGTCGATAATAAGCCGAAGGCTTTCGAATGAGAAGCATTTTTGGAGTGCGGAGATCCTGCCTAAGATCTATAGTTCGGAAATTTTAAGCGACTTTTTGTCATCAATGGATGAAGGATAATTCAACATTCTAAGCCGCGAATGCGGCAACAGCATATAGCCACAGGTGCTAACCTGTGGAAAATCAAGTTAATCAGAAGAGCCGTGTTAACGGCGGCAGAAAGGTAAACGAACGCCTTATATCCTATTCGACACTTCTATGAAGACTCCTGTCGCCGTTAACACGGCTTTCCTCTTTAATTTGACTTTCCACAGGTTAGCACCTGTGGCTATATGTTGTTGCCGCATTCGCGGCTTAGAATGTTGAATTATCCTTCATCCATTGATGACAAAAAGTCATCTAAAATTTCCGAACTATAGCGCTTAGGCAGGGCCTCCGCACTCCAAAAATGCTTCGTATTCGAAGCCTTCGGCTTATTAGAACTTTTGCAATCGCCTCATTTGGTCTGTGTTATTCTATTTTTGTTCTTGTAGCTGGAGGCGTTTTTTTGCCATTTTATCGGAGACTAGTTTCACAGCTAAGTTTTTGTCTCCAATAGCGCAAATGCTCGTTCCTTTACAGGTGTTTTTGCCGGCACAATCATGCTTGTCGTTTTTGCAAGAGGCGAGGCCTGCGCATTCATTGGTGCCGTTGCAGCGCTGACTTGCAACAACGCGTGCGAGGCGCTTGCCTTCAGGTGTTAAGTGCTGATACGTCTTCGTTCCTTCATCATTTAGTTCTAAGAGGAGCTCATCCTCGTTCATTAGGTGGTAACCGAGATTTCCATCGTTTGGATCGAGGGCCTTTGTTTTGGTGGAAGTAGCGGCATGGGTTGACGCCGGCGTTGCAGGTTGAGTGGCGCCGAGGTTATTGGAAACGAAAAGACTACTAGTCAATCCCATTAGGGCAATTTTGGTTAATTCATTCTTTTTCATTTGTAGCTCTCTCCCTAATAAATCTTGAGGTCTCTTATTTTGTCTTATGTATACGTTACGCAAAAAGGATTTAAAAAGTCTATCCCGAAATGCGCAGTGCATAACGGGATAGATACTTTATATTCTATTCAAGTCAACTACTCTGCTGATTACCAATTGCTTGGTTTTCCTTGATTCATGTTAGCAGAAGTGTCTGGCTCAGGAATATAATTGCGTGCGTTCGCTTTGGTCGGCATAGGAGTCGATGACTGACTCTGCTGCATCTGTTGCTTTTGCTGGTTCATACGAGCCACAGCAATTTTGACCGCCTGATCCTTATTTTGGATATTGGGCTGACCCGCAAGTCTTAACGCAAACGCTTTACCATTGTCATCTAGACTTTCGTACATCGCTTTGCCAGCATCACTAAGTTTTGTTAACAGCTCAGTTTCTGTCATTGGGCGATTGTAGTCTGGATTGGATTGAACGCTTGAAGATCTGACTTCTGGAACCGCCGAACCACTGTTCGCATCACTGTCCATACCTGCATCAGCAGCGTAGCCTTTAGATGGACGGCTGCTATAAGATACTTTGCCTGCTCCTGTAGCTCCAGTTGCTCCTGTAGCTCCAGATTGAACATCTTCGCCCATGTCTGCAGTATAGGATCTGTTGCTAGATGCGCGGCGTGATTGCATTGCACCAGTTGCACCCGTTGCACCCGTTGCGCCAGCTGCATCTGCTGTATAGGGGCGATTATTCCATGAGCGTGCTCCCATTGCTCCAGTAGCGCCTGTTGCTCCAGTAGCGCCGGAAGGCATCATAGAGGAATCATCAGCATCCGCTGTATAAGAGCGGCTGGCCTGAGGATGAGCACCACAAGAACCTCTGTCGGCATATGTTGGGCGTTGCTGTTGTTGAGGGTGAGCGCCGCAAGAGCCTCTTTCAGCATATGTTGGTTGTTGCTGTTGTTGTGGATGAGCACCGCAAGAACCTCTGTCAGAATACGTTTGGCGTTGTTGTGGAGACGTGTTGTAAGAGTTTCTGTCGCCATAGCCTTGTTGCTGAGGTTGACCACCAGCAGTGCAAGAAGCTCTATCGTTCCCGTTTTCGCTGTAGGCTGAGCGTGTTTGTGGAGCGCGACTTGGGGCTGCACAGCCGGAATTATTCCAGCTTAATTTGCCTGAATTAGCACCTGTTTGGCCGCTTGGCTGCATCGGTTCGTCAGTTGAAGCATCCGCTGTGTAACTCTTGTTAGAGTTGCTTCTTGCAGCATTGTTTTGAGGGGCTGAATTGCCATTGCACTGATGACCACATCCTGCAGCTAGAAAAGTACCTGCGTTGGTGTTATTTACAATTGCTGCATCAGCTTGGGATTGAACAGAAAGTACTAAACCACCTGTCATTCCTAATAAAGCTAATTTTTTGAGGTTTTTTTTATCCATAAAAATTTTCTCCTATTCGTTTGATGATTGTTTCAACGAGCAAATTTGCTTCTCTTACGAAGAATAGAGGTCAGCATATTGGTCGAAATCAACCAAATTACTCGAAAAATGATGTTTGCTGCCTGAATTAATGATTTAACAGGTATGCGCGCAAAAGGCAAGTAATTTTTATGAAAGAACGTGGATTCTTGATGGATTTAGCTGGTATTTTTTACGGCTTTCCCTGTAAAAATGCTATTGTGTATCTAAAAATAGTGACGTAACAGGATTTTTAATATGAATAGAGATAAAAAACCGAGTGTTGGATTTATTGGCTTAGGTCAGATGGGTTTTCAGATGGCGAGCAATGTGCTGAAATCCGGATTTCCCCTACAGGTATATAATCGATCAAAAGAGAAAGCCCTTCCTTTAATCGATCTGGGCGCTAGTTGGGCCGAGTCCCCTGCTGCGATGGCGGCAACTTGCGATGTAGTGGTTAGCATGGTTTCCGATGATCAGGCATTAAATGGGATTGTTGAGTCCTCGAAAGGACTATTGAATGCTCCAAAAGAGGGATTAATTCATCTCTCCATGAGCACTGTTTCTCCTGCGCTGCTCGAGTCGCTGGCAGTAAAGCATCATGAAAAAGGAGTGCATCTACTAGCGGCTCCGGTTTCGGGACGTCCTGAGCGCGCAAAGGATGGAGCATTATGGATCTTTTTATCGGGGCCTATAGAGGCAAAAAATCGTGTAGAGCCGATATTGAAGTCGATGAGTTGTAAAATTTTTGACTTGGGTGAAGAGCCAAAGCAAGCAGCGCTCTTTAAGTTATGCAATAATTTTATGATTTTAAGCTTTATTGAATCGTTGGCTGAAGCGTTGGCGATGCTCGAAAAAAATGGCATAGCTCCTGAAAAAGCGACAGAGGTCTGGGGACAATCTTTATTTGATGCGCCTGTAATGCACTCTTATCGCGCGATGATGAGTCAGCGCACCTTTGAAAGCGGCGGATTCGCACTAAAACTAGGATTGAAGGACATGAGGCTATTGCAGACCTGTGCAGATCAGGATCTGGTGCCCATGCCTATTTTGTCAGAGCTGCATGAGAAATTGTTGGAGAGCATGATACTAGGCAGAGAGAAGTTTGACTGGTCAGGCATCGCTCTGTTAACGCGTGAGCGAGCAGGGTTAGAAACAGGTTAAAATAGGGCGAAGGCTTTAGTCTAGCCTACAAAGGCTTTGCTTTTTATTTTCACTGCTACCTCCAGGGAATTCTTTTGTTGGCTTTTTCCATGACGAGGTAGAGGCTAGGCGTAATGAAAAGCGTGATCAGCTGCGATAGGCAGAGGCCCCCGATGATCACCAGTCCAAGGGGTCTGCGCGATGCGGCGCTGGCGCCGAATCCAAGGGCGATGGGTAGGGCTCCGAAAATGGCGGCGACTGTGGTCATCATGATGGGGCGAAAGCGCGTTAAAGCGGCATCGTAAATGGCCTCGCGTGGAGACATTCCCTTTGTTCGAATATTATCCAGTGCAAAGTCAATCATCATAATTCCATTTTTCTTCACGATGCCGATCAAAAGGATAATCCCCAAAAAGGAGTAGAGCGATAGAGGCATACCAAGGATCCATAGAGTCAGTAATCCGCCTAGTGTCGCCGGTGGCAGAGTACTTAAAACTGTGATGGGATGGATAAAGCTTTCGTATAACATCCCTAAGATGATGTAAATAGAAAAAATTGCAAGGAAAAGAAGGAATCCACCGTTTCTGAGTGATTCTTGATAAGTTTGGATGGCACCAATGGGTTGAACCACGATGATGGGGTCGACATATTCATTTTGCAGCTCTTGTAATCGACCAAGGGCCTGCTCTAGAGATGTCCCTTTAGCGAGATTAAAGTTGATCGTTACGGAGGGAAACTGGTCGATGTGGTTGACGCTTGAGGCACCTAACCCCTCCTCCCACTTAGCGACGGCTCCCATAGGGATCAAATCACTCGAAATACTCGAACGCATCCAAAGAAAATTAAAGATATCCGAGTCCATTTGGTACTTATTAAATAGTTCCAATATGACATTGTATTGGTCGATTGCTGTTTCGATGCGCGTGACATAGTTGTAGGAGTAGCTGTACATAAAGGCGTTTTCAATATCCGCTGCGGTGATTCCAAGGGAGGCTGCTTGGTCTCTTAATATGGAGACATTGATTTGCGGAGAAGTAATCTCCAAATCACTATTCACCCCTTGAAAAAGAGGATCTTTTTGCATCGCATCAATGAGTCTTTGTGCGGAGGGATATACCTTATCGGCAAACATGCTTTGCATTGCTAACTGGTAGTCCCCTCGACTCTCTTGCCCAGTTGCCAGGTCAATTAAGGGAATATTTCTGATAAATGATTGGATTCCAGGAATTTGAGCCAGGCTTTCGTTCAGTTCATTGATGGTCTCGGCAATGGGGCCTCGCTGGTTATGCGGTTTTAACACGACTAGGTTTTGTCCCTTGCGGTATTCGGAATAGGAGCTCATGGCGATGATTTTATCAATCGCTGGATGCGCTTTCAAAACATCTGCTACTTGTTTTTCGTAATTTTGCATCCGGATCGAGGAGCCTCCCTCCTGCTCCTGAGTATAGACAACAAAAAATCCCGCATCTTCATCGGGCAGAAAGTCTGTTGGAATCACATAGAAGAGCCATACGGTCAAGACGAGGCAGATCGCTCCGACCAGAAGAGCGACGTTGTGCCAGTCGATAACTTTTGTCAACATCCTTCCGTAGGCATCTCGCATTTTTGTATTCATCTTATGTGAGAATTTAAAAAGTCGTCCCTCATGATTGTCCTGCGCTAGAAAACGACTGCAAAGCATTGGTGTAAGGCTTAGAGAGATGAGTCCTGAAATGACCGTAACAGCAGTTAATGTGATGGCAAATTCACTCAATACCCTTCCCATTAGACCCCCCATGAGAAGCATTGGAAGAAACACGGCCATCAGAGATAGCGTCATCGAAACAATTGTAAAGCCAATTTGTCCAGCCCCGTTTAAAGAGGCTTGTATGCGGTCTTCTCCGGCCTCCTGTTTTCTGACAATGTTTTCAAGGACAACAATGGCATCGTCGATGATGAATCCGACGGCCAACGTGAGAGCTAAAAGCGAAAGCGTATCCAAGGTGAATTGATAGGAATCCATGACAATAAAGGTTGCGACGATGGACATCGGCATGACGATCGATGGAATGATCGTATCGACTATTTTTCCTAAATAGAGTGTAATCACCAAAACAACCAGAATAAGGGCGATCAAAAGCGTGAGTTTTACGTCGTCGATTGACTCTCTAATTGACTGGGACCTGTCGTAAAATACGGTCAATTCGACAGCCTGAGGAAGTTCTTTTTTAAGCGCATCCAAAAGATCCAAGATCTCATCGGAGATTTTTACTGCATTTCCAGAGGGCTCTTTTTGAATGGCCAGTAGAATAGTCGATTCCGTTTTGTCTTTATCAACATACTCAACATGAATTTTGTCATTTTGAAAGCTTTCAAACGTTTTGCCTAAGTCCTGAATGCGAATCGGTGTGCCATTTCGATAGGCGACAATTAGAGGATCCCATTGCGCTGCAGTCACAAGTTGCCCATCAACAGAGATGTTTGGAGCCTCTATAAGGCCATCTAACTGGCCTGTTGGCTGATTGACATTTCCTAATGCAATTGCCGTTGCTAATTCAGCTAACGAGATGTCGTTGGAGACCATTTTAGCAGGATCCACTTGAATGCGGATGGCCAATGGAGACCCGAAAACATTGACCTGGGAGACCCCAGAAAGCATCGAAATACGCTGTCCGATGAAGTTATTGGCGTATGTGTAGAGGTCGGTAAGGCTAAATGTTTTAGAGGAGATCCCAATGTACACAATCGGGAGCTCTGCCGGATTCACTTTGCGATAAGTGGGCGCATAGGGGAGGCCAGGAGGAAGGGTTGGAGTCGCTGTAATAATGGCAGATTGCACATCCTGAGCTGCTTCCGTGATGCTTTTATCGATATTGAATTCGACGACAATGCTGCAGCTTCCTAATGTGTTATTGGAACTAACAAGAGTGGCTCCAGGTATTGCCATGAGTTGTTTTTCGAGGGGAAGTGCGATGGCATTTGCCATGATGTCTGGGGTCATTCCTGGGTACGAAACGCTAACTGTGATCGTTGGGTAGGTGACATTTGGCAAATTGCTAATCGGCAGACGCGAATAGGATAGCATCCCTGCAAACAGAATCGCGACCATCAGGAGAGTGGTCATAATCGGACGTTTAATAAAAGGCTCAGACAAGTTCATATAATGGTTCCAAAGAATTCGTCGTTATTATTGAGTAAAGTATGCGCAGCATTATAGTAGCCCAGACTAAAGAGGTGATTCCGTAATTCGAAAATTGGCCTTTCCCCCTACCGAGGGAAAGGGCTTCTAAGCTAATGTTAGTTTCGAATTACGGAATCACCTCTTTAGTTTGGGCTACTAATGCTGCGCATACTTTTTTAGTTCCTAATTTTTAATCTTTTTATTTGCAAATTTTTCACTTAAATTTTCTAGTCCTAAATAGAGGATGGGGGTGATGAATAGAGTAATGAGCTGAGAGATGCACAATCCTCCAATGATCACGAGACCTAGCGGACGGCGGGCTTCGGCATCTGCACCAAATCCAAGGGCTATTGGAAGGACTCCAAATATCGCTGCCATGGTCGTCATCAAGATGGGTCTGAATCTCACCAGACACGCATCGATAATTCCCTCCCGAGCATTCATGCCGCGTAAGCGTATGTTTTCTAGGGCGAAATCGACGATCATGATTCCGTTTTTTTTCACAATTCCTATCAGTAAAATAATGCCCAAAAAGGAGTACATGGAGATGGGCATCCCAAATATCAGTAAAACAAAGAGTCCTCCAAATGTGGCAGGAGGTAATGTTGTGAGGATAGTAAGCGGATGAAGAAAACTCTCGTATAGAATCCCCAAAATAATGTAGATGCAAAAAACGGTGATGATCAGCAAGTAGCCTGAAGAGGTGATCGACTCTTGAAATGTTTGTGCGGCTCCGATCGGTTTGGCGGTAACACCCGATTCCACAAATTCTTTAGTGTATTTATCTAATTTTGCCAAGGCGGTTTCCAATGCGATTCCAGGAGCCAAATTAAAGGATATTGTAGCTGCGGGGAATTGATTGATATGGTTGACGCTGGTGGCCCCTAAATTTTCATCTAATGTGATGAGTGCGGACAAAGGCACGAGTTCTGATGTTAGAGGCGAGCGCAGCCAGATGTGATTTAACGTCTCTATCTGGCGTTGTAGCTTAGGATCAAGCTCTAAAATGACGTTGTATTGGTCGATAGCAGTCTGGATGAGCGAAATCAGATTTCCCGAGTAACTGAAATTAAATACGTTTTCGATATCTTTAGCAGTTAGCCCATGTTGAGCCGCCTGATCGCGCAATATTTTAATATTAAATTGCGGCGTATCAATTTCAAGGTCAGTATTGACCCCTTGAAAAAGATGGTCTGCATTCATTTTTTCGAGAAGTTTTTTAGCAGACCGATAGACGCTCTCTGCATGAATGCCTTGAAGGGCGAACTGATAGGCTGATCGGGTCTGTTGTCCTATTGCGAGGTCGATTAACGGTAAATTTTTGATAAAAGATTGAAGTCCTTCGATAGCTGTTAGTTTTGTGTATAATCTCTGGATGATTGCATTCACAGAGTCTCTCTGATTCCTCGGTTTAAGATGGATGTAATTAAGCCCCTTTCGATATTCGCCAATAGAGCTTAACGCGACAAAGGTATCAACACCTGGTTCATCTTTTAATATTTTGATGACCTGGTTTTCATAGTCAAGTAATCGCGCAGAGGATCCCCCCTCCATTTCTTGTGTCGAGATGATAATAAAGCCGACATCGTCATCGGGAACAAAGTCGGTTGGAAGATAAGAGAGTAGAAATACTGTCGCAACTAAGCTTCCCAAGGCGATCAGCAATGCCGTTAGCTGATGATCAAAAACTTTGAGCAACGCACTGTGATAGATGTCGCGTAGGTAGGAATTAAACGTTTCAGATAGCGACTCCATTTTCGTTTTGCGATAGTTCTGCGTGTTGCGAGGGGGAATAAATTGGCTGCAAAGCATGGGTGTTAATGTTAAGGAGATGATTCCGGAAAAGATCGTAATGGTTGCGAGAGTAATGGCAAATTCACTAAAAATTTTTCCGATTAATCCTCCCATAAACAGCATGGGAATAAAAACAGCTAAAAGAGACAGAGTCATCGAGACAATTGTGAATCCCACTTCACGGGATCCATCTAAGGCGGCATTTAAAGGTGTTTCTCCCTTTTCTACACGGCGAATGATGTTTTCCAAGACAACCACAGCATCATCGATGATAAATCCCACTGCAAGTGTGAGAGCTAATACGGATAGGTTGTCTAAAGTAAAGTTCAGGTAGTACATCACAATGAATGTTCCGATCACAGACATGGGAAGGACAAGCGAGGGAATAAGTGTATCGGCTATTTTCCCTAAAAAGGCATAAATCACAATCACTACAAGAAATAGGGCGATAATAAGGGTTATAAGTGCGTCGCTGATGGCCGCTCGAACGGGAATGGAGTGATCGAAAACAACATGCGTTTCAATAGCAGGAGGGAGCTGACTCTTCAGCTCATTCATTAATTTATAAATGCCCTCTGCAATGGCGACGGTATTGGCTGAAGGCTCTTTTTGAACCGCTAAGAGAACAGCTTTCTGTGAGCCATTGGCATCGACATATTGATCCAGTATCTTGTTATTTTGAAAGTTTTCTATAGCATGCCCTAGATCTTGAATGCGAACGGGTGTGCCATTTCGATACGCTACGATCATTTTCTCATAATCGCTTCCATGGACTACTTCTCCATCTACAGCAATAATAGGAGCTTCTATACTTCCGTCTAACTGACCAGTGGCTAAGAACACGTTTTCCCGTTGGACAGCGGTAGCAACTTCGGCTAGGGTGATGTCATGCGTCACAAGTTTAACGGGGTCTACTTGGATGCGTATAGCTAACATGGAGCCATAAGTCGTCACTTGAGAGACGCCCTCCAACATCGAAATGCGCTGGCCAATCAGGGTGTTGCCATATGTGTAGAGATCTCCCAATCCCATTGTTGGAGAGGTTAATGCGATAAAGATCACTGGTTGTTGGGCGGGATTCACCTTGCGGTATACCGGTCCATAAGGAATGCCTGGCGGTAAATAGGGTAGGGCAGAGGAGACGGCTTCTTGTACATCTTGAGCCGCCTCTTCCATGTTTTTATCGATGTCAAATTGCAAAACGATGTTTGTGCTTCCCAGGGTGTTGTTTGAGCTGACAATGCGCAATCCAGGAATCGCCATGAACTGCTTCTCTAAGGGAAGGGCAACGGAATTGGCCATGGTATCCGGTAAAGCCCCCGGAAAGGTTGCCTTGACGTTAATTACCGGAAAATTGACATCCGGCATATTGCTGATTGGCAATAAATAATAGCAAATCAGACCTGCACATAAAATGGCGACCATCGCTAGAGTTGTCATGACGGGGCGTTTTATGAACGGGGCTGATAGATTCATGAGTGGCTTTTTGATGCATCGGTGACTGAAGAACCCGGAGCAATGTTAATTTGACCATCAACGATCACAGTATTTCCTGCAGCGATCTGATCAGACTCGATTGCGATATAGTCTTCGGTTCTTGTGAGAACCGTCACATTTGTGGCTTTAGCTTTCCCATCTTTGTCAATTGTGTAGATATAGGCGCCATCTTTTCCCATCAACACAGAGCTAGGAGGAACAGTTAATGCCTTTTGAGCCATTCGGTAAAGGACTTTGACGCGAATGAATTCACCGGGCCACAATTCCCAATTCGCATTAGGCAACCTTCCTTTTAAAAGAATGGTCCCTGTATTTTGATTGAGCTGGTTGTCGATGAAATAGGTTGTTCCGTCAAAGGAGGTTTTGGTGTTTTCCGGCAGAGTGGCAACGAATTTCCATTCTCCTGAATCTCCTTGAACGTTTCTGATGAGTTCAAACTGCTGTTGAGGCAGGGAAAATGTGATGTCTATCGGGGAGAAGGGGCGGATAACCGTCAACTGGCTGGGATCATCGATTGCGACAATATTGCCGACATCGACGTTATAATAGCTGATTTTCCCTGAAACAGGGGCAACGACTTTGCAAAAGTTGACGTTTATTTGCGCCGCTGCAATTGCCGCTTTATCGAGTTCCACTTGGCCTAAAGCTGCCGCCGCATTGCTTTCGTACTGCTCGTAGTTCAGGATGGAAATGAAATCATCTTCCACAACTTTTTTGTAGCGAGTGACAGCTTGGTTTGCATAATCGAGTAATGCTTGATCATGTGCCAGTTGGCCGATGGCCTCATCTAGAGCTGCTTGATAGGGTCTTGGATCGACTTCGTATAGGAGGTCTCCCTCATTTACAATTGAACCTTGTTGGACATACACGTTTAATAATTTGCCTGCTACCTGTGGACGTATATTGACAGTCACAGTTGGAATGACCTGACCAATGGCATCAATATAGATTGGTACATCCTCCTGCTTGATGATCGCTGTTTTCACAATAGCAGGAGCTTTAGGTTGCTTCGATTTTTTTTGCGAGCATCCTGTAAACAAAATAGGTAGAAATGCGATTAGCAGTAAAAAAAGGAACTGTTTTCTACTCGGTAATAGGTTCATTGTTATCTCTTAGTGGAAGTTCATACTGTGTAGGCGGCCCCGGTACCCATTGGCCACTTGTGTCCTGTAACGTGCCGACTGAAAATGCCAGATTTGCCAACGATGCAGCCCATTGCGTTCGCGTTAACACCTCTTGAGAACGCGCATTGCTTAATGTCGTCAGAGCATTGAGCACATCCAATATAGAGGCGCTTCCTGTCTTATATTGCATCACATATCCCCGATACGCACGTGTGCTATACTCTACAGCTGCTCTACTGGATGGCAAAGCCGCTTCTGCCGAGGTAAACGCATAATAATTCGTCACAACTTGGGTAGAGACTGCAGCGACCTGCACATCTAAATTGGCGAGAGCTTCTTCAAGTTGTGCGCGCAATTGTCGTTGCTGGTTCATGTAGTAGAATCCCTGAAAGATAGGGAAGTTCAATTCAATAGATGCAGATTTATTGTACCCAGAGGGGGCTCGAGGAGATAGGAAACGCACTTGGTCCCAGTTTCCATTGGCCGAGAGCTGAGGCATGCTATTCGAGTAGGAAATGGCTAGCTGTGCCTCTTGCTGTTTAATCGCTGCGATGGCAATCCCTAAGTCGGGTCGCTTCTGCTTAGCTAGTTCGAGTAAGCTAGACAGATCCCCCGACACCTCTATTTCAGGAAGATATTTGGGTAAATCTTCTATGGAGATGTTCGCATCCGGAGGCAACCCAACCGCGATCAAAAGTTCGCCAATCGACGTTTTTTCCGATCCCTGAGCTTGGATCAGGCTTGTGCGCGTTAGTTCTAATGTGGACTGTGTTTGAAGAACGTCGGTTAATGTCGATAGGCCAGCTGACCGCATGACTTTTGCGGCGTCTAAGGCTGTCTGAGCATCTTTTAGGTCTTGTTCATAGGCCTCGACAAGTCCTTTATTGCCCAAGTAAGATGTATAGGCGTTCAACACCGAAAGCATGACCTGCTGCATCGTATAGTCATGTTCCCAATTGGAGGCGTAGAGCACTTGCTGAGCAAGCTCTGCAGTTGCGCTACGGCCACCAAAGTCTAATAATAAATAATTAAGGGTTAATGTATTGACCTGATTTGTTGATCTTACTGTGGGTGGTGTAGCTCCTGTAGGACCTGGAACAGAGACAATGCCTCCGCCGGAGGCGGAATATCTGGTTCCGCTGTTTGTTTGAGCATTTAAGCTGCCGGTATAGACAATTGTCGGGTAATAAGGACTTAGGGATACGCGATAGGCATAGGCTGACGCACGCGCAGCATTCCAGCTGGAACGCGTGGAGGGGTTGTTATACAATGCCATGTCCAGCAAAAGAGGCAAAGACATAGTCTCTGAGAGGTCCGCTTCGGTGAAAGGGTTTTTCTCGGTTTCTCTCACGATAATCGGTTTTTTATCCCAGACAGATCCGGGGGATGTAGGAACATCCCCAACGTCTACAGGGTTATAGAAAGGTTCACACCCCCAAAGGAATAGAAGGAGGAATAGAAATATCCCTACTAGAGCTCTATATTTGATCTGTTTCAAGCCAATCGTCATGTCAGGTAGTTCCGATTCTTAACCGTTTTAACTCAACTTACGCAAAACTGATTTAACGCGAAGATGGCGAAGAAAACGCGAAGATCTTTTTATACACAAGTTGCTAATCCAATTTCGTTAAGGTTAAATAACTAATATAGGCCCGGATGGGCCAGCAGCTGTAAGACCACGGTGAGCGATTAGCGAACCGTGGGTAAAGACAAAACAATATCGAGTCGCGGAGCGGCGACACTCATACGATCGTTATCTTTACAAATCTTTTGGCCGACCGTAAACGACCAAGAAGCCCACCATAAGTGCCGCCGCTCCGCGACTCGATATTTATTTGTACATGATCCACAGTTCGCTAATCGCTCACAGTGGTCTTACAGCTGCTGGCCCATCCGGGCCTATATTAGTTATTTAACCTTCGTGTCTCCTTCGCCTTCTTCGCGACCTTCACGTTAAATGAATTTTGCGTAAGGAGAGTCAATAATTCGAAGTAAATTGTGTTCCAAATGGCAAATAGTATTCCAAAGAAACCAGATTCGCATTTTCGGGGAAGTTGTAGGCGAATACGCGGCGCGCGTACTGGATGCTCAGGGTTCCCCAGCACTCTGTCGTATAGCCATAGCGTATTCCTACATCAACAGATTTATGTCTGATCTTGCCATATCCTTTAAAGTGATGCTCTCTAATATTATTTTTGCCCATTCCCCATAATGTATTGATAAAGGTTCTCAATTGGTGGGTCTCTTCATGATTATACTCACAAGCGGCATCCCCTCTGACCCAAGGAGAGCCCACATCGGATATTCCAAACCCCACAACATTCCACCAGCGGAATCTGTATTGATTGGTCGTTGGGTATCCATATTTTTTCCCAAAGGACAGATGGGCTTCCCCTTCGATGTGACCGTGGTGAAACGAACTGATATCATGGAGGGCCCTTGAATAGGGTTCTGTAAAAGTTAATCCCGTGACAATGCTGAATGGATCCCCTTCGGTTTCATTGAGCCATTGGTAACGTCCGGTGAGTCTAAAGTTATCCCAGCCGCACCGTTGATGGCGCGTTAATGCGCCCGTCGCTTCGAATTCTCCGCAGTATCTTCCAAATGGGTAGGCTGCACTCAACGTCATGAAACCATCATTTTCAGAGTGTTTAAAGCTCTTTGAGTCGGGAACCTCTACCTTATTGTATGTCTGTTGAAGAAGAGTCGCGCGCAACTCCACTTCGTAATCATTTCCAAACCAAGGCTTAAGCTCCGTCGCCATACCAAATAGAGGCAAAAAGAGGAGTAGGAGTATTGTTTTGATTTTCACCATCTATTGAACCATCCAAAAAAACTTTAGTAATGCTTGTGTTTTATAGCATTCGCGAAAAAAATATGCTATTTGTTTTTAGGATAAGTTGGGGTATACTTACCCAAGCGCTCTGTATGGAAAGTTTTAAGCGTAAATTTTTCATACAGAGCACTAGTTATGTAAACAATCTTATATTTTTTTAGGAACGCTATGTTTTTACGTTGTTTTGGTTTGATTTTGAGTGTGATCTTTTTTGCAAATGATTGGGAATTAGATGGGGTGGAGGCTCAAGCGCCTAAAGCCTCATTATCGTCTTCTACCCAACGCCCTGCAGCGTTAGATCCAGTGGTGAGTAAATTGAAGATGCGCCAACCGAATTGGCGTCTTGAAATCGTTGAGACTTTTTCAAATGGAAGTCCGCGTAAAATTGTCTATTTTGAGCCCGATAGCGATTCCCTTAAAGGAGACAAACCCGTTAAGCAGCTCATGCTTTCTTCAGAGGGTCTTTTGATGGAAGAGAGGGATCTGCAGGTTAATGAGGCACATGAAAAAGATGAAAACGGGAAGGCTTCCTATTTTTCACATGGTCCTTGTCTTGCCTATACCGCTGACGGATCGATTCAACAAATCGCCTTTTATTGGCATGGAAGGCTGCATGGCCCTGCAAAAACGTTTGATGAAAAAGGGAATGTGCAGAATTTAACCACGTATAAAAAAGGTCTTCGCGAAGGTATTTTTGAAAACTACTTGTCAGATGGAACTCTGATTTTAAGCAGGCACTATCAGGCGGATCGATTGGTTGGTTCTGAGGAGCATTTTTTTGCAAATGGGGCGTTAGCTGCACAGCTTCAGTATGAAAATGGTTTATTGCAGGGCGAAGCCAATGAATGGCATGAAAATGGGAATCGCAAAGCCACGCGTTTTTATTATGGAAGTCTACTGCACGGAGACCATGCGCATCGCGCTGTGACGCTCTATCATCCAGATGGCCATTTAGCGGCAATAGAGGACTACCGCATGGGTCAGCCGACAGGAACGCATGTCCATTACTACGCAAACGGGAAAGAGAGTTATCGCGTGGTCTATCGAAAAGGCGAAAAGCAGGGATTTGAGCGCTCCTTTAGCGAAAATGGTGCGATCTTGGCTGAGGGAAACTATGAGGCGGGTCAACCGATCGGAGAACACGTCGAGCGATTTGACAATGGACTCATTGCCTACCGAGCTGTGTACGATAACCGAGGTGTCTTGCTGTCCCCTATTATAGAAAATGATGAAGCGGGGCGTAAAAAACTGGTCTATTCTTTAGAGAATGGGAAGCTTCAGGGTGCCTATTCCGAGTGGTTTCCAAACAATCTCTTAAAGCGTGAATATCATTATGCGAATGGGGAATTGGAGGGGATTCAAAACGAATACAATGAACAGGGCGATCGCATCTTTTCTTGTCAGTATCGGGATCAGCACAAAGAGGGTCTTTCCGAGTCATGGTATGCGAATCGCACTTTAGCTAGTCGCTTTGCCTTCAAAAATGGATTAAGAGATGGTTTAAGCCTTGAATGGTATGCGAATGGCAAGCCAAAAAGCGAGGCGAATTATCAGAGCAATCTGCTCAATGGAGTGATGCAAGAATGGTTCGAGAATGGTCAGTTGAAGCATCGGACTGAATATGTCCAGGGACAAAAGCAAGGGTGGGAGCGCAAATGGGATGCTCAAGGGCAATTAGTGGAGGAGGCCTTTTATCTCCGGGATCAGCCTGAAGGAGACGTTAAAGAGTGGTGGTCATCGAATCAGCTGAAAAGTCAGGCGCACTATGTCAAGGGCTTGTTAGAGGGCAAAGAAGCCACTTTTTATGAGAATGGTAAGCCGGCAAGTCTCGCTTATTATGATCAGGGACGCCTAGATGGGACTGCGACACTTTGGTTCGAAGATGGCTCTTTAAAGAAAGAGGTGCACTATGAATTGGGTAAACCGATTGGCATGCATCGGGAATTTCATGAAAAAGAGGCTGGTCAAGAGCGTATTGCGCAGGTATCGCACTATCTTGACGGAAAGTTAGATGGCGAGCAGCTCAGTTTTTATCCCGATGGATTACAAAAAGGGGTCGTTACCTATCAAGCGGGGATTTTAAACGGTAAACGCGCCTTGTGGGATAGTAAAGGGGAGTTAATAGAGGAGGCCAACTATGATCAAGGAGGATTGGATGGATATTATTTTATGCGAAAAATAGAAGGGAAATCCTTTATTTCGCATTATAAGAACAACCGCTTGGAAGGGCTGCATCAAGTTTTTTATCCTCCGAATAAAGAAGGGGTCAAAATTAAATCCTTTGAGGCTATCTTTGTGAATGGTTTGATTGAAGGCGAAGCTGCCGAATACAATGAAATCGGGATTAAGATCTCCAGTACGTTTTACCGACAGGGTTTGAAGGAGGGCATAGCCAGCGTGTATGCCCCAGATGGACGATTGCGTATTTCAGCGGAATTCAAGCATAACAATCAGAATGGACTTGCCTACGAGTATTTTCCAAATGGAAACATTGCGAAGGAGGTTCGGTTTATTGAGGATCTTAAAGAAGGTGAGGAAAAAATCTATTTCGATAACGGTCAGTTAGCCGCCTCCAATATCTATAAACAGGGAAAACGCGATGGACTCAGCCGCGCTTGGAATGTGAAAGGGCTGCTCGTTTTCGAAGCGGATTACCAATCGGGCAAACGCCATGGTAGGTTCAATAAATACAATAATGAGGGGAAGCCCTATGCGCTGCAGACCTTTGAAAACGACAAATTAGTCAAGAAAGTGCAGCCTAAAATAAGCGAATAGCTTAAGTATGCGCAGCATTTTTGGAGTGCGGAGGCATGGCCTCCGCACTCCTGAGAAGCTGGATCGGGGTATGGATTGACAACGAGCATTGGGGTCTGGATTGACAATGTTGACAATCTTTAAGAAAGATCAAAAACGTATGATAAAAAGAGTTCTTAAAGATTGTCAACATTGTCGGTCCTGACCCCTCAACTAATATCAATCACAACAGGTGTTAAAAGACTATTCTTACTGAAGTTTGTGAAGACCCTAAAAGCTCGTCCAGATAGGGGTCAGGACCGACAATGTTGATAATCTTTAAGAACTCTTTTTATCATACGTTTTTGATCTTTCTTAAAGATTATCAACATTGTCAATCCAGACCCCAATGCTCGTTGTCAATCCAAACCTCAATCCAAACCTCAATCCAGCTTTTTGTCGATATTGATAACCTGTTACTTGGGTGCTCCAAAAATGCTGCGCATACTTAAGCTACTCGCTTATTTTATTGCCGCTTTTTTTCGGTATTGTTGCAGGAGGGCTTTGCCATTTCGGCGTATGCTAATTAGCTCGAGCGTCGTTAATCCCGAAATGGGAGGCTTCGCCTCGGTCGCATCTTCGATAAAAAGGTCTCCCGATTCCACTAAAAGGGAACTTTCATCGATTTTTTTTAAAATGAGATTTCCGAAAGAGACCCTCTCTTCACCCGCTGCAATATAAGTATCATAAGGTGGATCCGCATAAATGATGTCATAGGATTCGCCTTTCGCGGCTAACCGATCGAGCACTTGAAATACATCTCCAAAAACGACTTGGACCTGATTTTCTGCGTGTAATAACTGCGTGTTGTGGCGAATAGCGTTCAGGCTCTCTTTGTGATTGTCGACGAAAATTGCTTGGCGCGCGCCGCGGCTGATGGCCTCTAGTCCCATGGCCCCAGAGCCGGCAAAGAGATCGAGAAAGCGAATCCCCTCAATATAGCCCTGACAAATGTTGAAGAGCGTTTCGCGTAGGCGTCCCGATGTCGGTCGCGTCGTCAGCCCCTTTGGAGTCGTTAATTTGCGGCCTTTGTGCGTGCCTCCAATGATCTGCATAGGCTTATTATACCTTTAAAACTTGTAGAGGGATTTCATTGACAGTAACTAGAGCATCGTTATCGTCGCATTTTGTGATTCTAATTCTTAGATTTTCTATCTTAGTGAGGAATTTATATGTATTGATGTCTGGATTCAAACTTTTCTCAGCTATACAAGCAACCGTGTGTAATTCTTCTGTTTTGGTATTAGCCCATAGGAATGTGAGTTGTCCTGAACTTCCTTTATCTTCTCCACAAAGCAAAGTTCCATCTTGGTTAAATCCGGCCCAAACGACTGCAAATTTAGGAGACTGCTTTATAAAATTCGAGATTTTGCTTTGACATGCCTCTTCTAATGTCTTTTTTTGTTGGGGTTCTGGAATCGGTTGAGGTCTCAGAATGGGCTGAGATCTCATAAAACGATAGACTTTTTGCCCCTGTAGTAGTCGTACAGGCTTCTGAGTGTCGATATAATATTTTATTGGATTTTGCATAGAAGAAGCGTGCTCATTTTTGCTAATTTCTACGTAGCCCTCTTTTGATTCTAAAGTGAGATAGCGACAGTCAATAAGTGTAGCGCGTTGATAGTTGTAGTGACCCATTGGGGTTTCGGTAGCCTCCATGACTTGAAGACCTTTGTAGATAAAACTAAAAACTGGAATTTTTTGTGGGTATCTCTCTTGGAGTGATACCTCAACGATGGCTGAACCCTGGGTGTAATCAAAAATAACGCGATCACCTATAACATGCGTTGCTAATTCTAATGTTGTTAATGGTCTTGGAACACCAAGGGGTATTGTAGGGATGCAACTTTGGCAATCGCAAGAGGGGGGAGCGACTGCAGCAGCAGCGTTAGCAGCTGTAGCGGTTGAAAAGATAGGACCACTTATTCTACTTGATGATGAAGCGGCAGCTGGGTAAAATGGCTCAGCAGTCCTTGATAGTGCAGACATAAAACTCCTGATTTAAATGGGTAATAAATATTAAAAATAACGGCTATTCTATATGAATCGTTATATCATCTCAATATTTATTCGTTAATTCAATTATTTAATATAATATTTGTTGTATTGTTTGGTAAAGTAAACAGTAGTTCAATTTCACCGCTTTGAATAACGAGCCTTTTCTCTTCTTTAAAAACCATCTGTTTTAGGATGCGCTCTGCAATTTGATTTAAATAATCGGGGACCGCAGAAGAAAATTTGGGTTCCACCCAAAAGATCTTTCCATTTTTGCTTTCGATTTGGATGGCATATAGGAGCGAAAATTTTTCTAGTGAACTTGGCGGCAACGGTTCATTTGGGAGAGTTTGTAGCCAGGTGATCCCTTCTGTGCCATCGGAGATTAACGTATTTTGAGCGAGTCCACCCGACAGATGGATGTGCAAAGGGGTGTAAAGGGTTGCCATGGGGGTGTGGTTGAGTCCTTGATGCTGAACCTCTTGTTCGAATGCTAAAAAGGGATTTTTTTGAGTAGACTCTTTCTTGGCTATTTGAAATTCTCTTTTTAAAGCGCCACCTGGAAGGGATGGAATGACGGGCACAGAGCTAGCTGGCTCTAAAATCCATTTTAGAGGAACTTTTTCTTCTTCGATGTGCGTTGAAATAACGCTCTCTTTATCGCTAGGCTGTTCAAGACGTGACTCCACAAACGTGGGCGGTAAAAGTCCCTCTTCTCGGTAATTCACAAACTCCGCATCTTGCGGTCCTAGGCTGGGTGAGATACAGACTAAAAGATTGCTCGGATGACACTGATACGCTGTTTGCATCAAGCGAATTACCTCTCCATAAATGTTGTGTACGCTGCCTCGCCAACCACTGTGCACATTGGCTATCACCTGCCGCACGGGGTCATATATGATGGCTGCTTGACAATCGGCGTGATGAATCATTAGACCCACATCTGACAGAGTCGTAATTAAAGCATCAGCTGCAATAGCGTGTGAAGCCATCTTTGGATCGCTGAGCAGCATGCAATTTTTGCCATGCACCTGCTCGACCCAGCGCAATTGTGGTATGCGTAACAATGTAGACACTTTTTCTAAATGGTATGCGACGTTTTCTGGCGCATCGCCCACACGAGTGCCCAGATTAAAGCTATTGAACGGCTGAGGGCTTTTACCTCCTTGTCTCAGGAAAATCCCCTGTTTGATACGCGAACACTCCTTTAATTGCTCAAATTCTAGCCATTGGATGCCATCTTTTTCGTTGCGCTGCATTGTGTGATCTCCTTATGCTTTGAGATTATCCGCATTTCATGTATTCTAATAATAGTTTTCTATATTCACAAGTGCATTAAAGGTTTAGAACCAATGCTTTTCAAAACAAATCTCAAGACCAACCACAACTTGATCGATCTCACCCCTCTGGTCGATGTCATCTTCCTCATGCTCATTTTTTTCATCGTCACATCCGACATCCTACCCCTAAAATCACTCAATGTCGAAAATCCCACAATTGATCGCCCTTCCGACCCCTTAACAACCCAGATCATTGTCATCATGGATGCGCAAAATGTGATCTATGTCGGATCAAAAAAAACCATTGTCGACCTCGCCTCTCTTAAATTTCACCTGCAAGACGCCATCGTACAACTCAAAAAACAGCAAACGGGAGTTGAACCCACTGTCGTACTCAGTATCGACCGACGTGTCGATTATGGCTCCTTTTTACGCCTGTTTTCCATCGTACAGGAAAGCTCGCCGCGACTCAGACTGGTCTATCGCCCTGAAGAATTCGGCGATACAGACGATACTTCAGAGTGATGGA
>Ga0207102_1012_pt1 | contig 34673 bp, 22 predicted proteins | sample Alteio_BWMinHeat_80_FD_153573 | JGI IMG/M metagenome (GOLD analysis project Ga0207102, IMG submission 153573) | Enriched cells from forest soil in Barre Woods Harvard Forest LTER site, Petersham, Massachusetts, United States -... | ecosystem: Environmental > Terrestrial > Soil > Temperate forest >... | reverse complement strand
GTTGTCAATCCAAACATAAATCCAAACCTCAATCCAGCTTCTCATCGATATTGGTAACCGGTTACTTGGCTGCTCCAAAAATGCTTCGCCTTCGGCTTAATACGACTCTACGCCTCATCCTCGTCATTTTGCTGTTGCTGCTGTTGTTGTTGCTGCTGCTGTTGTCCTCGACGCCCTTCTCCTTGACCCTGTTGTGGGTTGTCTTGATAGAAGAAGTTCTGGGTGGGTTCGGCTGCAGTTGTCATGGTCATAATGTGCACGACGTAGTCTTTTTGCGCTAACGATTGCGTGAGTTGATTTTGGTTTTGCATCATCAAATCTTTGGCTTCCTGAGTCAGATTTGTAAAGGAGATGTTGTACTCCCTCGGCGCATTTTCATAGGCTGAAAGCGTCAATGTCACGCCGCTAAACATGGGCGGATTCTGCAGGGTAACAACGGTATCCGTCTGGCCACTCTTTTCAATTGTGTAAATCTGATCCACAATTTGATCAACCAGTTGTTGGATAACCGGCGCTCTCACAGGAGGCGCTGTTTCACTATTCACTTCCACCGTTCCTACAACTGGTGGCAATGTCCCTGAAAAGAGAGCTACCTGTCTCTTATCGTCGAGATCCGTGCTAACCGGATCACTTTTTATCTCTGTTTTCTTCATCTTCCAAGGAGAGGGTTCCTGAGGAGAGGAGACTCCACTAATGGATAAGTTGCTATTAAGAGGTAGAGAGGGGGATTTAGGCGCCGCAACCTGCCCGCTATCTTGCTTTATGAAATTGACCGTTTGCTGAGCATCCAGAGGAGCCTGAACCTGATTTTGTTGAGGAAATGATGGGATATCCCCTTTAGTCTGACCTCTCGGCGTAAATGTTGGAATACTCGCTTCATCCTGGCCAGGCAGTGTCAGCGCTGGGGCGTTTGCCACGTCCTGATCCTGATCCTGATCCGTTGATATAGGTGCTGGGGTATCTGTCTTTGTTTGATTCTGACCTTTCTGAGTCTGTACTGGTGTCTGTACTGGCGCACCCACTTCAACATTGGTCTGTTGAGTCAACTCTCGAGACCCATTCCTAGGCGGAGCCATCTGTGGGGTCGTAGGAGTTCCTGCATTAAAAGTCGGAGCTGGACTCGAAGGGTCTCTAGTTAGGATCTGCGCGTTCTGTTGTCCAGAAAAGGTTCCTTTTCCTGAAAAAGAAACAGTGGAAGAAGGGCCTCCATCAACGAGATCCTGACCGAGACCTTGGCCACTACCCGAACCTTGACCTTGACTGCCCCATTGCTGTTTCCTTTGCGTACGACCGAATAAAAGAAGACCTGGTTCCAGTGACGCTGACGTCCCTTCGTTAAGGGTGGCATCTGCACCCAGATCCGTCACATCGGTCTCGTCGTCCTCTTTCCCTTTCTTATCGAATACTTGGTTTTTTTTGCCACTACCGCCATTCTGCTCGTAAATTTTTCTAAAATTACTCGTGGTATTAGGCTGATTGGCAGGAGCAGGAGTCTGTTGCGCATCGTCACTAGAGTTATTGCTCTGAGACACCTTCCAACTTGGATTACTCTTTATTGTTGGATCATTATCATTAATCATCTTAATCTCCTTTCCTCATTACAGGATATATATCTAGCTTCTTTGACGAGCACTTCTGCGGCGATTACTGGTATAAATCATTTCGCCTAACTCGTCCATCGCTCTTCCATCAATAATATATTGCTCTTTACGCATCTCCGCTTCCCAGTCTGTGCGGTGCGTCTCCAATTTATCCACTTCTTGGCGTTTGAGACGCAAGACCTCGCGCGCATCTTCCCACTCTTTAATGGCTTGATCCACTTTAACTTGCTGCTCTTTAACCTTTTTCTCTTCTACTTTTAACTTTTCATCTACTACTTTTAAGTAAGCCTTCATCTGCAAGACCTTAGGGCAATATGTACCCTGATCAAGCTCATCGCGCAACTGGTCTATTTTAGCCTGCTGATGCGTCTTCACTTCATCGCGTTCGGCTTGGCGTTTAGATAAGGTCTCTTTTTCCTGATTCACGAGCGCAAGCTTCTGCTGCACGACTTTTTCAGCCGCTTCTACACGCTTTTTCTTGATCTCTAGGACATCCATCAAAGGATAGATAATCTCTGCCATGATGTAAACCAGTATCCTATTTAAATAGGGAACGCAACAGCTGTAGCGTTTCTTCGTAACTACATTTTTCTTCCACACCTTGCTTCAAAAAGCGAATCACCTTATCGATGTAATCAATCGCGTAGTCCGCATTCTTATCCGACCCGCGTTTATACTCCCCTATTTTGATCAATAATTCGTTTTTCTTATAATTTGCCAACACCTCTTTCAATTTACCCACTAGCTGCATATGTTCTTTCGGTACAATAGAAGGCATTACACGGCTTGCAGAGGGCAATACGTCAATGGCCGGATAGTGGAATTGCCGCGCCAGATCGCTGGAAAGAATGATGTGTCCATCCAAAATCGAACGCACTTCATCAGCTACCGGCTCATTCATGTCATCCCCTGCCACCAGAATCGTATAAAAGGCGGTAATCGACCCCTTGTCGGAATTCCCGGTGCGCTCTAACAGCCTTGGCAATGTTGAAAATACCGAGGGCGTATATCCCGCACGCGCTGGGGGTTCTCCGGCTGCCAAACCCACTTCCCGCAAAGCCCGCGCAAAACGCGTTACGGAGTCCATCATCAAAATCACCGACTTGCCCTGATCCCTAAAGTATTCCGCAATGGCCGTGCCGACATAAGCCGCATTCAAACGCAATTGCGAAGCTTGATCAGAGGTCGATATAACCAACACAGAGCGTTTTAATCCCTCAGGACCCAAGTCCTTTTCAATAAAATCGCGCACCTCCCGACCCCGCTCACCGATTAAGCTGATCACATTGACATCGGCGCGTGCATTCCGCGCAATCATGCCTAGCAAGGTCGATTTTCCTCCGCCGGCCGCCGCAAAGATCCCTATACGCTGTCCAATGCCAGTGGTTAACACACCATCTATCGCACGCACACCCACTGATAAGGGCTCCGTAATACGCTTACGCTTTAGAGGGTCAGGCGGAGCCTGAATCACCGGATAGGTCTCTGTCAGCACCAAAGGACCTTTTTCAGCAACATCTAAGGGCTCCCCTAAACCATCCAACACCCGACCTAACAGTTGAGGTCCCACTTTAATCCTCAGGGGCAGGTGAGTCGGGATCACTTCGGAGGAGGGTCCAATTCCCTTCATTTCGCCAAGTGGTGATAAAAACACCTCATCGCGGCTAAATCCCACCACTTCGGTTAGAAGCGGCTCGCCCTCTCTTTTGACCAAACAGATCTCGCCGATTTTAACCTGCGGCACAATCGCTTTAATCAACATCCCAATGGTTTCAGTGATGCGCCCATTCACCTTGGTTAATTGAACATCATCTATACTTCCTAGCAGTGTTTCGTAATCTTCGTCGTACATGAGTCGAATTCCTTTCAAACAGGTTGGGGTCTGGCAGATTGGCGTCAAATTGGCGTCAAATTGGCGTCAAATTGGGGTCTGGATTGGGGTCTGGATTGACAATGTTGACAATCTTTAAGAACCTTCACAAACGCTTCAATAGATAGCGTTCTTAAAGATTGTCAACATTGTCGGTCCTGACCCCTCTCTACACACACCTCTCGTTTCTCGCCTTTACACATACTTTTTGTATCTCAAATACTTCTTGTATTTCAAAAACTAATACCAACAAAACCTCTGAAGACCCTAAACATTTGTGCCGAAGGGGTCAGGACCGACAATGTTGACAATCTTTAAGAATACTATTTATTGAACCGTTTGTGAGGTTCTTAAAGATTGTCAACATTGTCAATCCAGACCCCAATTTTGTGAAGGTTCTTAAAGATTGTCAATCCAGACCCCAATAATGAATAGCCCCGGGGTTTTTAACACCCGGGGTATGAGAGATGATTGCCCAGAAATCCCGGGGCTATTTACATTAACGCAGGTCCCCTACCCTTAAACTTGGACGTTCATGATCGTCTTGATCGATTCCAACGACTTGTTCAATAAGCTAGTAAACAACTCAATTTCTTGCTGGATTTGCCCAACCTTAATTTGAATGGTCAACATCGCTGTAGGGGTTAATTTAGTGTCACCCATCGCCTTTAGTTCCCCACCTAAATTCTCCAACTGGCTCTGACCATCGGTCAAGAAGCCTAAAAAGCGATCGATAGGGTTCACGCGCTGCGAGGCCACATCTCCGGTCGTCGCTGCAGATCCATCCTCACCAACTTCCAATCCCGCTTTCGATAATGCCACTTTGAGATTCGTGTCGATGTGCTGTAGCTTGTTTTCCATCAAGCCTTGCGTTGAACCTTTTAACTGCAGATTTGGATTTTGTAGAGTCTCTTTAAGGTCCGCTATTTTTGAGACCAACTCATCCGTCTGTACAGACAAACCCTCAGGAGTGAGTTTCACTCCCTGAATCGGCCCCTGGGCCGAGAGCTCCATTAAACTAGGTCGTGGCTGTCCTGGCGTCGTGGCAACCTGTTCAACGGGCGTAGCTGTCTTAGCTTCTACAACCATCGCTTGATCGAAACGATCTTTCGTCGCAAGCTCTGATTGTGCTGCATTGACGGCATCTACACCAGGCGCTACATTACCTCTTGAGCTAACCTTGGCTATGCCTTCTATTTTATCTTCCATAATTTAACTCCTTTCCCCAAACAAGGATGATGAGTTACTTGTCCTCAGAATCCTTTTTTCCCTCTGTTTGCTTAGCAAACATCGGAGGGGGTTCTTTAGCCGCTTTTTCTGTCCCTTCTTTTTCAGAAAAGAAGGGTGATTTAATCTTCTTCAAGTCATTATCGGCCCACTCTAACGCGATTTTTCCTAAACTTTTGATCGTGGGATCCGATGTCTTGCTCATTGTCTCATTGATGAGCTGTTCTCCTTTCTTACGCTTAGGCTGGCTTAATAAGAAGCACATGCCCAAAAACGTCTGTGCCAGGTAGTTATCCGGCTCTTTTTTTGTCACATCTTCAAAGATTTTAGTCGCCGTTTTCATGTCTAGCTTATTAAGCGCGATGAAACCCAAACCGACCTGTGGAGCCGTACTATCTGGACTCATCTCCTGAGCCGCATGAAAAATGCGCGTCGCGCTCATTTCATCCAGCTGCTTCACAGCCACGAAACCCGCCTCAATCAGCAGGGGGAAATCCTCTTTGAAGGAATCAGACACTTTTTCGTTATCCATATGCATCCTATTTCTAAAATTCTTGGAACAAGACAACCTATTTCCGAATTCAATTGGAGAGCCTCATACGGCATTGCGCCTAAAAACGACAAAAACGAACGTACAAAAAGTGAAAGCATAAAAAGATGTCGAGTGAAGAGAGGGCATTGCAAGCCCATGACTTCCACTCGATCACCCATTTTAGCTTATCCTTTAACGTTCCTAGCCATACTGCTAATCGCGGTATTGGAAGCACTGACAACAGAAGTTGCCATCTCCGAGATCTGCGATAAGTGGTTCATTAACATCTGCATCTCAAACATATCGCCGATGCTAATCGAACTTTTCTTCGACTGGATCTCTTGCAATTTGGTCTGAGCGCTGATGGTGGCATTGTTTACGACTGAGAACAAGCCTTGGACATTGAAGCCCTGTTGTTTATTCCAACCACTAGCACCGGCACCGGAAGGAGTACCGCCACTACCGAAATTTGTTGGATTATTACCTAGGTTTGATGACATATATCCTCCTAATGGTTTTTTATAATTAGCGGATATAAGCTTGTTAAAAGATTCATACTAGAAATTACATTTCTCGAAGTGATCGCACTTCATTCTGAATCGATTCAACACTTAAATCTGATTTTATTTTTGGTTTATGTACTTTATTTGTACTTTTTGTTGTTTTGTTTTTGTATTCTTTCTTTATTTTTTAGCTATCCCCCTGGCCATCACTTTTAGTAGAGACGTATACCCGTGCAACAACACGCCGCTATGATCAAACTCTGATTGGTTCTCGCCGCTTTTCAGCAGCGTTTTGATCCTCTGGATACGTTCTTCAACCTTTTCTTTTAATTCGTGATATTTTTGGGGATCTTTCAATTCCTTTTCCAATTCGAATACAAACACATCAGCTTTTTTCTTTTTTTTCTGATCTTCAAGCCCAAACATTGTATACCTCAAATTAAGTTAGCGACAACAAACTACTTCTCTTACTAACATCATTATAACACATCCCTATTAATTTTGCAAGGGAGCGGCATCTTTTCCGTATTTTTTCATAAAAATACTTGTCGTTTTACCCGGAAGATGTGCAAAATAATAAAAATTTTAGATCGAACCATTAGATCGTTAAAATCACCTCAGGTAGGGTGTTCGATTCAGCAGATAACTTTTTATGTAGCCAGGGCATCTCGCCCTGTGCATCAGGCCGGGACGGCCTGGCTACCTTCTTTGCTTCGCCTTGTCACAACTTTTTAGAAGGTAGCCAGGGCGTCTCGCCCTGTGCATCAGGCCGAGACGGCCTGGCTACCTTCTTTGCTTCGCCTTGTCACAACTTTTTAGAAGGTAGCCAGGGCGTCCCGCCCTGTGCATCAGGCCGGGACGGCCTGGCTACCTTTTCATACTAATTAAAAATCGATGCGGTAGGTGGTGGCGTCTCGTTGCAAAAAGATCATGTGGGGTTTGATTTGTGTGATTGTCATGCCGTCTAAGGTATCCCCTTGCGTGAGAATACGCCCATTTATCACCACTGTGATTCGATTATCCTGCGTAGACGACCCTGTCACGGCATATTTACTGCTAATATTAACCACAGCCTCTTCAGCAGCCACTTCTGCAACCAAATTCTTAACAACGCGTATGCCTTGTATACCTTGGATTTGCGTCACGACCTTCTGCAGCTCATCGCGCTTACCGGCCAAAATATTGCCTGTCAATACCAATTCGCCATTGCTGATTTGAGCCTTCACAGCGCTGAATCCGTGATTGACTAGAACTGAATGCACAGCCGAAAGAAGATCCTCTTCAACAACTAATTGATTTTCTAAAAGATCGATATAGGTGAAATTACGGGTGATATAATCCCAAACTTGCTCGGATTGCTCACGTGTCTTGAGATACCCCGTTAACACAAAACGCCCAGGGGTCGGCGACTGTACGCTCACGCCTTTCCAGTCAGGATTCCTCGCAAGCACTTGATTTGCCTCATTCCAAACGTATTCGTCGATAATCACGCCGCTATCATCGATATCCGTTATAAACTTAAACCCTTGCAAGTTATATAGGAGCTGACTCTTGTCGGTAGAGGTCAACACATGTCCAACTAACAATAAACGACCGGTCGCATTGTTAAACGAATACTTTACCGTCGGGAATGGCAGCAATGCATCCGCTAGGCTCTTATCATTATTCTGCACATTTTCTACAACCAATGGCACCGGTTTAAATAGCGAACTAATTCCAATCCCCACCACCACAAAAAGCCCCACCAAAATGGCGATTAAAATCCCCATGCTGGTCAGGTGCGAGATCCTTTGATGGTGCACTTCGGCGGCGGCAGCTGCTGCCGTAGCTGCTTCATCTTCCTTTTTCTCCTTTTCGGCAGCTAATTCCGCTTCGGTCGGTCCGACGATCTTAGGCGACACATACTCTTCTTTCTTCGCTTCTTCCTCTTTAAGCACTTTGACAATAGAGGGCAATAGCGGCGAAATGATCGTCTGCATCTCCCCTTCGCGGTCATAGACAACAAAAGAGGTGGTTCCAACCACCACGTAGGCATTTGGCGCTAATAAGCGTTTCCCTTCAATCTTCTCTCCATCGACAATCGTGCCATTGCGGCTCCTTAAATCTTCAATTGTCAACGTCTCGTCCTCCGAAACGGTTAAACGCGCATGCTGGCGCGATACACTGTTGTCCTGAAAAACGATGTCACAGGCATTTGGATCGGTTCCAAGGGTGTAACTCATCCCAGGCTGCATAGAGAACTCAGCCCCATTATTAGGACCTCCAATCACCTTTAAAAGCCATTTTCCGGCATCCAACATGTCAAAATTAATCTCGGCTAGTTTTGAGTCGCCATGCAGCGATTCCCCGCTATTAAAAACTGTGTCGGTATCGATGTCAGTGTTGGTATCGATGTCGGTGACGACCTCTTCTTCCACTGCTACCGCTGATTCCTGTTCTACTGCTTCTTCCTCTTCTACCGTTTTCACCGCTTCTGCCTCCTCATGTTCTGCTTTTTGATCTACCTCTTGTTCTTGATCTTGATCCTGTGCTTCCTCTGCTGGGACTTCTTCAGCCTGACCCTCTTCATCCTCTGGTTCCTCAACTGCATTTACAGCTTCAGCTTGAGACTCTACAGGGGCATTTTCTTCTGGTGAAGTAGTCTCTTCCATTGGTGCATTCTCCGCATTTTTCGCATTCTCCAGGGCTTCCGGCTGATTATCGGAAGCCTCTTCTTCAAAGATTTTAATGGTATCTTCGCTGTAAAAACGAAACAGCGTGTCCCCGATGCGCACGGCATCGCCGTGCTGCAAAAGCCGCGGCTCTTTCAGAGGCTCTTCATTGACGATGGTGGGATTCGTTGCGCTCAAATTTGTTAAAATCATGCCGGATTCTGTTTTATCGCAGCGGGCATGTTGACGTGAAGCCGAAGGATCTTCGACGAGCAATTCGCAAGAATCGGGATCGCGTCCAATTGTCCAATGATCGCCATCGTCCAAATAGAGCACCAACTCTTTGAGCAAGCCTTCTTCAGCAATTAATCTAGCAGCCATATTCTCTGTCTTTATGCGTTATGAAACAATTGGGGGGGGTATACACAAGTGATATAGAAAACTCCCCCTATTTATTGTTATACTCAAGCGCCTGCTGTTTCCAAAAATCGACGGTATTTGCAAAATCTTCTAAAGTTTCTTTAAAAGCCTTATAATTAGAAGTATACTCGACATTCTGAGATAGCGTCAATACATTCCCGCTATCATCGAGACCTAATACGGCGCCATTTGTCCCTTTTCCAAAGAGATTAGCCAGCATCATTTCGCTCAAGAATGTCTCTTTATTTTTTAAAGGCAGTGTTGTCAACGTGCTGCTAAACGTATAGCCGGGCAGCACCTCTCTGATAAAAACTTTCGTTCCATCTTCCAGCGTAAATTGGTAGATTCCTCTCGTTTCAGTCGCCAAGGAACCGGCGATTCCAAATTCTTGACAGAGAGTTGCGATAAAGGAGTCTAACATATGCGCGCCTAAGTAAGTGTTTTTTTTATTTTAAAGGTAAGCACCCTTATATAGCAAACGCGATTAATCCATTAAATATTTTTTTTGTTTGCGAGGAATTAAATAAGCCGAAGGCATTACGAATGCGGAGGCCATGCCTCCGCACTCCTGAGAAGCTGGATTGGGACCAGAGCTGCAATACCCCCGAATGGGGGTTTCGTTTTTATAGCCCAGTGCAAGCGAAGCGCAGCTCTGGGTAGCATGGATAATGGGATGCACCCCCGAAGTGGGGTGCCGCAATCAATAATTTTCCCCAAAATATATTTTAAGGGAAACCTTGGATTGCGGCACCCCACTTCGGGGGTGCATCCCATTATCCATGCTACCCAGAGCTGCGCTTCGCTTGCACTGGGCTATAAAAACGAAACCCCCATTCGGGGGTTTTTGGCGCTGAGCTTCTTGTCGATATTGGTAACCTGTTACTTGGCTGCTCCAAAAATGCTTCGCATTCGTAATGCCTTCGGCTTATTGATTTTGCAACGTCTTGGATGGGATGGGGGTGATCTTAATCCGTCCTATCCATTCCAGACCCTCATCGACAACAGTTTGGACATGAAGTCCTGGAATTGGCGCCAAACATCATTGACGTTTTGACCAGCAGCGTTAGACCAGCCCACGATCGAATCCTGAGCTTTCTGATAAGAGTCTTCTTGATACTGAAGCAACTTGATAAGCGCATCGTAAGTAGCCACTTTCATTGTCGCAGGAGCATCTATCCATAACTTAACAGTCGCATCTCCAATGTTGTTTATAAGATTATTCATGACCCCTAACATTTCGTTAGATACATAGTTTTTGCCTGATAGTTCTGGTGTTTTCTTCCAATCATTATCATATTTTAAGTCATAAGATGGATCTTTAGCCTTAGCCTCATTATCCTCCTTGACCATTTGCTCGCGTTGATCCTTCGAATAGGACTTCGGTACACAGGCCGCAACAGCAACCACTGCAGAAGCAATAGCTTCCCCGATTTTAAAGTATGCATCCATTTCTATTTGGTTGGCTTGGACTTTTGCTTTGTCGACAATATCGCTCATCTCCGCCAAAACAGCTTGGAACTTGGCCGCACGCTGTTGAATCTGCATAACGTTGTCTGTGGATTGTATTTCCTGTTGCAATTTGGAAATTTGACTGGTTATCTCATATAGAACAACGGCTATAGCCACCTTAAAAAATGGGTTGGGCATCGTGTCCGAACCAGCTGCCGGCAGCGTCGGCGTACTTGCCGAGGGAGCCGGCGAACCGACGTTTCCCGTCTGAGGGTCGGTGGAAGCGCTCGACAGAGAACTTTTAGACTGGTCCACAACTTGATGTATGTTTGTGATAACACCCATTTTATTTTGGTCTCTTACTGGAACCAAATTTTCATTCTGAGTCACCGTAAGGTTCGGATCAGGTTGCTTCGCTGAAGAGGGTGGCGGAGTAGATGGAGGAGCCCCCGAACCCGAATTTTGATTTGAAATGGTAGTGTCTGACATAAAAACCTCCTGCATTTTTAGTTTATATACATCTCTTTATCTTATTTTATCTTTGTCTATTCATTTATCCTGCAAAAAGACCTGTGCTCAACGGACCGCTGGTCTGCGATCTGCCTGCCCAATCGGCGGTCAACTGTGCGGTCAATTGGGCTAACTCCTGACCTTGCGTCTTAAGCTGAGAGGTCGAAATGTCTATCTTCTGCAGGGCACTTTCAACAATTTGTAAAAATATTTCGCTATTCTTTATATCTAATGCCAAAACGGCCTGATGAATCAAAAGCTTCATTTCCTGATTGCTTTTATCCTGCTCCTCAAGTGCCTGATTCACGATCTGATCCACGGCCAATAACCAGGTAGCCAACTGCGGTGCGGCACCGTCAATCAGCTTTAATAGCACTCCTTCCGTGCCACCTGAGATCACTTGCATCATGAGCAGAGTGCTCGTCAGAGCAATGGCGGCTGCGATTCCGGCCGCTTGAGCATCTGCTCCGGTTATGCCGGCAATCCCCATGGCAATTTCATCCACAAAGCCCGATTCTACTCCCATGATCAGCGCCATCTCAAAGTCCAGCTGCGCATTATTACCGCGCGTATTGGAGATCTCCGCCGCTGTCATCATCCCCACTGCAAGCGCCATAGCAGTGACATTGCTAAAAAGCGCGGCATTTCCAGCATCGATCTCAGGCAGAACAGAGAGCAGTCCCGCCGTGAGTTGATTCGCTATCGTCCCATAGGCCGCACCCACTAATCCCAACGCACTATCCGCTTGGGAAATCCCGATACTCGCTATGTTGGCCGACAAAAGTAAGGGAGCCACGTCAACGTTGGCTGCTGCTGACGCTATCAACGCCATCGCATCGATTGTCGGTGCTAACAGTTGCCACTCGTTTCCCAAAGGGGCAGTGGCCGCTTGAGCTGCCAAAGAACTCAAATTTCCGGTCAAAGCTGTTAACTGCTGTTGCTGTGCGGCTGTAAGCGGTGCGCCGGCAGAGGGGAGCAGCGAAGATAGGCTAATAGCGTGGTCGCTCATCTGAGTCGAAAGGCTCATGGCTTGATCAAAATTTGGGTAGCCCGCTCCTTCTTGCATCAGCAACTGATTGGTCGTTCCCGCGACAGTCGATGCCTGCGATAATGCTGCTGTAGAAGCCTCCGTAAAGAAAGATATATTCTGACCTTCTACAGATGCCGCATCCATTGAAGCTGCCTCAACGGCGCTTTGTGCGCTGATAACTCCCAACGCCACCATCATTAACAACCATTGAACATCCTCTGTAGGATATAAGGAGTGCGCCATTTGTTTAGAGACTTCAAGGTCTTCCTTTAAGTCGTTCGGCAATGCATTGTAGAGCATTTCGTATGCCGCCTGTAACGTGCTCGTATCTTCCGTACTCGTCGAGGTGGACATCCGCAGCTGCAAATTAGGAGAGACAAGTAGAGGCGTCGTCGCTGAATATTGGCGGTCTCTTGGCTGCGTAAAGGAGGGATCTGTGATCATCGAATAGGCAATCGTATCCGCCAGATTTGCCGGAACTAGCCCAGCCAATAAAGCATCAGAAGGTTTCATCTCCGCCATCGTTTTTGGAGGCTGAGGATTGATCTGAGAAGTGATCTGTTCCGGTGGAGGAAATGAGGTTGTCATAAATGTATCCTTCGCAAAAAATTTGGCGCTATGAGAAGGAAAGGTAGCCAGGGCGTCTCGCCCTGCTACACAGGCCGGGACGGCCTGGCTACCTTCTTTCGCTTTTTTTTAAGAAGATAACCAGGGCGTCTCACCCTGGTGCACAGGCCGGAACGGCCAGGCTACCTTCTCATATTATTCCTCTCCATAGAGCATTTTATGGAGGTCTTTAAATAAAATGCCATCCATGCCTACTGTGTTTCCTTGTTCGTCGTACATGAACCCTTTTAAACGCACTGGGCACGCTTTTAATTTCTCGGCCATCGCTTGTGCACTAGTCACGATCATCCCATACTTAGGATTATCCTTGGCCAATTCAATGGTCTTTGTACAGTTCAAATAAGCAGAGGTCATCTCTCCTGTCTGCATGTAGCAATCCACCAAGTGATAATGCGCCATCGGATCGTCGCGATTAACCATCGAACTCGTGCGATAACAGAGGATTGCTCGCTCATATTCTTTCAGCATGTGGTAACTGGCTCCTAAGCCAAACCAATACCTGCCACTTTTCTCTTTATCCGCCACAAAACAAAGCGGGGTAAAGAACATGACGGCCTTGCTATAGTCACCCGCGTTATAGAGCTGCTGAGCATGTTCATAAATCGCCTCTACATTGGAATCATCTAAACCCAACGCTTCTTGAAAGGATTTCCCCTTTTCAAAAACATCTTTGAGCGCCTTTTCTAACTTTTCTCTGTCTTTGTCTGAAATAGGAGTCTCCATTTCTGACAGTTTCTTTTGTAGTACCTCATCTCTGATCTTGGACTCTTTAACGCTAGACATGATTCCTCCCGAATATTTTAATTTGTCGCGGTTGCGGATCTCCACAAGTTGACCTGAATATCACTGATATTGGATACATTACCCACTAGGGCGTCCAACATTTTCTGCAGCTGCTGAACGATTGCCTGCAATGAATCGATCTCATTCTGTAATGCTTTTGCCTTGGCATCGGCATCGGCATTCATAATGTCCATACCGGCTTCAATGTTCGCCTGTTTAGACAGATAAACAGACTGCGCGACCCCCAAGCCGCTCTGCGTGACGTTTAAAGCAGGAGGCAAAGACCTAGCAATAGCCCTGATGGTGTCATCTTTCGAGTATTCGCGAAAGACTTTGAGAGCTGGCTCGATTGGTTGGGCCAATGTAAGGACAACCACCTTCATCGCTGAGGAGACGAGCCTACCCAGTGCAGCTGCCCGCTCAGTATCAGTTACGCCACCACTAGGAGCAGTCAGATCCGACCACGCATCCGACACCTCTTGTTTGGCGTCTGCAAGCTGCTCGTCGAGACTCCTTGCATCTTGCGCTGCTGATTGCACGCCACCTGCCGCTACTTTCATTCCTACAATCATAATCACAACATTTAGCACAATTGCCATAATCATTTCCGTAAATTGACTATTCATGTTTAAGACATCTTCGACAATCGCTTTCGCCGCATCTTGTGCGACACCCGATTGTGAAGCGGCATATAGGGAGATTACCGCACCTGCTGGCCCTCCCGCTGCCGCCGCTATTGTGAGAATCATCGCAGCCTTTATAAGTATTGTAACCCCCAAAGGCAATCCTGCATCCTCCACAGCTTGAAAGAGTTTTTTCACGAAGTTCATCTGAGAGACCTGACTGTCGACAATCGTCAAAGCCATCGCCGCCAATATTAAAGGCGCCGCCGCGCCACCAGTTGCTATGGTTGCAACAGCAGCAACAGCGATTAAAATAGGAGCCATAACCTTCATAATGCTGCCAATTGAATTGGCCTTATTCCCTGCCTCATCTGCTGCTTTCTGCGCCGCTGCGTTCGCTGCAGCTTGATTGGCTTGGACTTCGATTTTAGCCCGATTCGCCTCGTTCTGTCCGATGTTAATCTCTTTTTGTTCGTTAGCATTTTGCGATTCCATCGTATAAAGCATCGCTTTAGCATCACATAGCGCCATACTAATCACTTTTAAAAGATCCAGCGTCGACTGTTTTTCTCCGGGATCTTTGATGCGTGCCGCATGGGACCAGATGGATTGTAAAGCCATTTGAGCAAAATTAAGACCACTGAGCGCCGTCTTCATCTTATCACCCAATGGAGCCACCTGTTGAAATCCAGTCACAAGGGGTGCTGCCATTTTTGTTTGAAAGTCATTGGGCAATCCCATCTCTTTCTGCACCTCTGTCAGGACCATTGCGCGCATCTGCATCGCTTGGGCATTCATGCTGTTTTGAGGGTCTGGTTTTACTATCAACGCCATTAACGATGCGGCTTGATCCGGAGGCAGATTCAATTGCGTAATGGCAGCATTGATACCCACGTTTATCGCGCCCTGCACCTGTCCGTCGATAACCTTCACCGTAGGAGAAGGAAGGCTCCATCCTGCCGGTAATCCGAACTTCTTCTGCACGTTATTTTGCGCATCCTGTTGGGCTGAAGCTTGGATCGCTTGAAGAGCTGGAGGCAAGCCTTGATCGCCATATGCCTGAGCATAGAACATTTCATATTTCATTTGAGCAATCTGCTCAGGTGTCGACTGATTCGCCTCCCCATAAGCAGCCAACTGCTTGTCGACTTGCGCCTCATAAGGCACGCGTGCCTGATTGGCAACCATCTGGTCAAATACTGTTGAATCGACATTAGGTGGGGGGGTTAACCCCATCTGCTTTAGAAGCTGCGCCCCAGGACTTTGTGGGTCCACATCACTCGGGTGATAATAGGCAAATTCCGCTTGCGCAAGGAGCGCAGTGGAAGGTTGAGGAGTTATCTGACCGGCCAGTGAGAGCATCTGCTGTTGGACTTGATTGAACCCGGCGTATTGAGCTTTCGCTTCTGGAGATAATGTGGGATTAGAAGCAATCGCCAAAGACTGCAAGTTATTGAGAGATGCGGAAGCTGAAGCCGATGTGCCGTCTGTGTTGTCTGTGCTTGAAACCCCACTAGTGTCTGCTGTCCCATCCGTTTGAGACGTCCCAGAGAAATCTAACTGCGTAAAATCGGATGCCTGAAGTGGAGGCCGAAGGAAAGGAGTTTGAGCCGGATTATTATGAATACCAGGAGAGCTGCCATCAGCAGGCGCGCTGGTGTCTAGAGTGGGATCCCATTTGCTTTGTCGCAACATATAGGCATTCAAAGCCTCATCCACGGCTGCGGTGGGGCTGCTAGCTGCAGCAGATGCAGAAGACGTACTCGGATCAGTTCCAGGATTATAATCATTAGACGAACCAATAGTTCCAGGCATGCTACACCTCCTAAAAAGGCAATGATCTTATAATTCTTCAATAAGGCGAAGCTGAGAAGGTAGCCAGGGCGTCTCGCCCTGATGCACAGGCCGAGACGGCCTGGTTACCTTCCTAGATAGCCAGGGCGTCTCGCCCTGGTGCACAGGCCGGGACGGCCTGGTTACCTTCCTAGATAGCCAGGGCGTCCCGCCCTGGTGCACAGGCCGAGACGGCCTGGTTACCTTCCTAGGTAGCCAGGGCGTCCCGCTCTGAGGCACAGGCCGGGACGGCCTGGTTACCTTCCTAGGTAGCCAGGGCGTCCCGCTCTGAGGCACAGGCCGGGACGGCCTGGTTACCTTCCTAGGTAGTCAGGGCGTCCCGCCCTGGTGCACAGGCCGGGACGGCCTGGTTACCTTCCTAGGTAGTCAGGGCGTCCCGCCCTGGTGCACAGGCCGAGACGGCCTGGTTACCCTCCTAGGTAGCCAGGGCGTCTCGCCCTGGTGCACAGGCCGGGACGGCCTGGCTACCTTTCTCACGCTTCGCCCCTCTTACTTCTGTTCTGGAAGGTCTTTTCTCAAACCTTCAATAGTCATTAAGGCGCGATCCTTTAACACTTGGTATTGAGGGCTATTGCCCGCCTTCTTCACCGCCATTTCCAGTGCAACCAAGGCTGAAAACTTGTCTCCGCTCTGAATAAAACAGTCCGAGGCGTGAAACAGGGGAATCGGATTTTCCGGCTCCAATATCGCGCAAAACGTGTAGGACTCGACCGCATTTTTGTATTCTTTCATCATATGAAAGCACGCCGCCACGCCCATCACATATTTAGGATTGTCAGCATTAATCAAAATCAACAAGCGGAAGAGCTGTATCGCCTGCTTATATTTTCCCGTATTGTATAAGTGGTAGGCCTGGCTGTACATCTCCTCGATTTTGCCATCGCTAATTTTAAATACCTCACGCGGCAATTTCCCTGTATGGATAAGCGTCTGCGCAATATCTGGCAAAACCTTCTTGGTGTTCTCCTTTATCGACTGTCCCACTTTTTTGAGGCCCTGTTTGACTTTCTCTTCTTCAGCTTTCATTGTCGCGTCTCCTTTTTTAATTAGCGGAATATTGCACTTAAAATCGTACTGAGCTCTGTAATAATCGAGGTGGCTAAGGTCGCTTGTTGGCTGACCTCATCATTACTCTGGTTTACGCTGGACTGCAATGCTTTAGACGAATTCGATATGATGGAACGGTTGGTCGACATCGTATCCCTCCAGTTAGCATTTGACTGCGTATTCAAACTTCCTCTCGCAGTATCTTGGTCAGCCAAACTTCCTGTACCTCCTCCGGCCGCCACATCGACGCGCGTAAAGGTGTGCAACTGAGCAATCTGGTCGCTATAGGCCTTTTGCCATTGCGTTAACACAGTCAAACGCGACGCCTGAGCAGCTGCAACGTCTTGAGTCGTACTGAGCATCGCGCTAATCAACGCATAGATGTTGTTGATGATGACCGTTTTGCTAAAATTCTCGTTGTTGGTTCCAATGCCAAAAGGGTTGCCGCCCCCATCTGTCGGTGTGACGTATGGAATTTCATTATTTGTTGGCAATTGAGTTATCCAAGCGGATAAATCTTGGGAGGGGAGAAAATATCCATTCTTGTTAATTTCAGCCTGGACAAAAGAGTTCAATGCATTGCTAAAGTCTTGTGGGTTATTATCCCCTGTGGCGATCTGATAATATGTCTGATACGACGGAAGAGGCGGATTACTCTGATCCGCTGCAGCTGTCGTTAATGCAACCGTTGGATTCAAAAATTGCTGCCAGCTTTGTATAAAATAGGCCAATTTTTGTTGAGGCGTAGATCCGGCGGGATAGACATCTCCATTTCCATTATAGGGATACTGTTTTAAAAAAGCTGAAAAAGAAGTCAGTGCCTGATTCTGTTCATTTACACTGCTCTGAGGAGTTATCAATGAAGGGTCCGTGGGATCTGTAATAGCGTTCGAATAATCTGTAGTGATGGCATTCTTCAGTTGGTTTTGAACCTGTGTTGTCTCACTACTGGTTAAAGATGCATGAAGTGGATACGTAAAAAAAGCATCATTATTAGAAGGATCCGTACTAGGATCCGGAGGAACACCAGTTACAAACAGGGTCAACAACATCTCAGCTGGAGCTGTAGGATCGTTCGGATGGTTATTAGTGGACTGGCTTACATAATTCATTAAGTTACTGGCGTCAACACCGCTATTCCGGCTATTGAGGAAGTCCAACAGATCATTGTAATAGGCATTACCGTTAACGTCAGGAGGGATAACGAACCCGCTTGTATTCGTACCTGCAAACGTTTGATATAATGGATCAGACGTCACCGAACCCGGAGTGGGGGCTGTTGGCGTCTGTAAACTAATGCCTGACGTATTAATAGCTCCTGATCCTAAAATATGTGATAGTGAACTCATAACCATTCTCCTTATAGTTATCTGCCGAAAGTGTGCTTCCGATGCAGAGCCCTCCCTCATAGTGGGAGGCATTTAATTTCTAATACTTTGAGCCATTTTTTCAATAATTTGTGTAAGGGCACTTAAAATATTCGCCGCCGATTGGTAATATTGCTGAAACAAGTACAAATAGTTTGTCACAGATTGCTTCTGCTGATCGTTAAGCGACTCTCCAGCTGTAATAGCTGTGGTGATGTCTGTTTGGTAAGTGCCTTGTTTAGACACATCCTTGGCATCATAGCCGTCTATCAGCCAATTATAGAAACCGTTAAAGGATGAAGTCATTGACATCGTGGAGGTAATGGCGGTCTTATTCGCAGTGACCATCGCGCCTCTCATATCTTTGAGAACCACCCTTAATGTACCCAATAAGGAGTTCGGATCCTCCGCCCCATTCGCTAGAGGTGGCGTGTGGGTAGATAAATAATGAATGGCGCCCGAAATGGCGGCTGCCTCATCGAGCAACTTATTTCTAGCAGTGATCATTCCCGATAGATTATAAGAGGTTGAAAATAGATTCGTTGTATCGTTGTACTTAAGGCCTACACCTGTTGTTAGGGATAGAGACTGAAGCTTAATCACCCCCTGCACATTTGAGGGTTCTTTCGTAAACAACTGATGTAATTGTATAAATTTTAAGAAACCTGTATTAGGATCCGGCACCGCGATATAGTCCCGAATATCATCAGAGGAATAGGCAAAAGGATTTGCACTTATTGTCTGCATGAGCTGTTTCTCAACACCCGGACTAGATAAAGATATATTATTCCAATTAACTTGAGAAGGATCTACCCAAACTGCGGTAGTACCGGAATAATAATAAAGGCCCGAAAGGTTTTGTGAAAAATAGTTCGCAGCAGATGCATGCGTAGCTGCATCAAATCCATAGTAGTCGTTGGAGATTTGAAACATGCCGCCTGCACTCTTGACTGCTGCCATGTCACTGGTAAAGGTATTGGCATTCGCTTGAGCTTGAGCTGGAGCATTGGCACCTGACGTTTCGATGTAGTAGTAGGTGCGGGTTACGGCCGCAGGAAGGGGGGGGAGAGTTCCAAAAGTCGCATTACTAAGACCATAACCTGGACCACTAGTTGGAATTTGCACTGAAAAAGTTCCCTCTTTTAATCCGTAACGCGCGATAAACTCTGGGGAATAATCAAGATCGGGCAAAAGCTGGTAGGTTGCACTAGGATCTAAACTAACCGAAGTTGTTGACCCATCGGCATTGATTACACCTGTTTGGGTAATGGAAGTCACAAGTTCGTTAACAGGTGTTCCATTCACATCTGATGTAAGATTTGTTCCTCCATAATAGTACGAGTTGGGAACAAAGTTACCATTGTCAATGTATTTACTCCCCCCCCCGACCAAAACTCCACTCGAATCCGTCGAAAGTGCCGTAAGCCCAAAAGGATTTGTCCCCCCATTGGCTCCCGACAGAGAACCAAATGTATTGATCCCCAGTGTCATCCCTTTAAATATATCGGCTAATGCAGGAGACAGCGCATCCGTTCCGGTGGGCGCGCTAGCGCCCTGATACCCACTCGTATAGAGCGAATCGGCCAGTTGAGGCACCAACGGGCTATTAAAATACGCACTACCCTGTATTTGATAGGCACCGGGAAAATTAGCGGAGAGTTGATAGTTAAATGTCGCGCTAAATGGGGTTTTATCATTCACTTGGATCAAATTGTGCAGACGCTGCAGATCGGCTAGGTTATCCAAGGAGGTTTTGGTCACGGCCAATGCCGTTTGCAGATTCTGCAACTGGTTGGATAATAGCGTATTCCCATTCTCCACATATTGCAGCTCAATCAGCGATTGGATATTGATGTTTTGCGAATCTTTAATCGCCAGGGTCAAGCTAGCGCTATTGAATAAGTTAGATGGGTCGAGGCTCCCGTTTTCTAAATAGACAGTCTGCCAAGCAGTCAACTGAGCCGGTGACATCTCGATAGGCTGCAATGATCCATTTGAGGTAGGTGGCAGGCCCGACACATTCACCCCTACTGCATTCAGTGTATTAAATAACGTCTGTAAGTTCTGCGCCATTTCGGATGTAATATAAACCGTTTGCTGCGAGGTGGGGTCCGTCATCCCCGAAGTAAATAGAGATCTTAAAGCAGTCACTTGGGTATTAAAGTTATCTAAATCAGACTGCGAGGGAGTATTCGTTGAAAACAGATTCTGTAAACTAGTGTAGGCACTTTCTATAGCTGTTGTATAGGCAGTAACCGCCGCAGAAGAGGTGTAGACCATCTGCGCTGTGCCTGAAATTCCTGCAATATTGACTGAAACATCTGAAGACATAAGTCACACTCCTTTATTTTTAAGAAGGTAGCCAGGGCGTCTCGCCCTGTGCATCAGGCCGAGACGGCCTGGCTACCTTCTTCGTTCAGACACAGTATCTGAACTGTTACCTTTTTTTGCTTAAACCCTTTTTTACTTAAACCCTCACATCAATATCGCGCTTCCAGTTCGAGGGCTGTTTGGCCGTGTCTTGGGTGCGCAAGTCCGTGGAGCGAACCGGATTCATATACCCCTCTACCTCGTTTTTCACGATCTCTTGAACCCGCGATTTCAAAACATAAAGCGGCACAGCTGGGGTCGCTAAAGTTTGACCTGTAGCTTTTAAGGCATCGGTAAGGTCAGTGGAAGCGTCATTTCCCATCTGGGTTAAACGTTGCGTCTGCTGATTTAATGCGTTCAATACCGATTGTCCTCCAATCACCAACGAAACAATGCGACGTGCTTCCTCGGGTGATTTCTGATAGGCAACCGCATTTCCCAAAACGGATTTCACATCTGCATTCAACTGCTGATAGAGTTGATCCAGTGGCAGGATAGGTGCCGGACCAATACCTTTCAATGGTTCATTAACGGCCAAAATAGGCTGTGGAACGACTTGTTGGGTGATCTGATTGGCTAACTGCGTTGCATTAGGAGTTGTGGTTAATTGGCCTGTTGATTCCAAAGCAGTGACTAGGGCAGCATGAAACGCGCGATTTGATGGAAAGGGTTGCGCTAGGGTCTGACTGATGGCATTCTGAATATCCGCATTTTGTCCAATCTCAGTCTGGGTCGGTAGATTTAAGCGCGTAATCAACTCAGGCAGCGTCAGCTGCTCATATGGCGTATTCAATCCCGGTACCGATTGCTCGGTTTGCACATATTGCGCTGCCGCGTCGGCCAACGCACTCGTTTGATCGACCGAGAATGCTGGAGTGTTGTCTTCGGTTTGGGTAGCTGAAGTTTGCTCTGTATCGGCAGTTTGCGCCGCTGAATCGGTTGAGGCAGTAGCTTGATCGGGTAAAAATACAGCTTGCCCATTGGCATCTGTTTGAACTGCTGCATCAGCTAGAGCGTTAGCTTGCTCAGCTGAAAAGAGGGCTTGCCCATTGGCGTCCGTTTCCTCTTTCAATGCCTGCAGTAAACCTTCTTTAAACGCCTTCAAATCAGATAAGGCCAGATTGTTTAACGCATTATAGACCGCATCTTGAATTGCATTGCGCAGTGCAATCGGATTCCCGGACAATGCAAAGGAAACCCCAGGAGTCGATACATCTTGAGTCACATTGTTTAATGCCACAATCAAAAGGTTTACGCTCGATGGATTGATTGAGGGGTTTGTTAGCTGCACGGCCCCCGCAGTGGAAACAGATGTTTGATTGGGTAAAAACAGGGATTGCCCATTGGCATCGGTTTGCACGGCTACATCAGCAAAAGCACTGGCTTGATCAGGTAGAAATAGGGATTGTCCACTACCATTAACAGTCGCTTGCACATTCCCAGGCTGTGCACTCAATGAGCCTACTGTCAATGCACCTAACGATTGCAGCAAATTCGCTTTAAAGGCATTCAAATCAAAGACGACTGAACCCCTCTGCGCATTTACGGCTGTGTTCACAACCTGATTAATGGCATTTTGCAATGCCGGCAGACTGCCTGAAAACCCACTTTGAAGAATTATATTGTACAGGCTGTTTTTTAAAAGAGCTAGACTGAGAGGATTCTCCAATACGGGATTCGCCGCAACTTGAACGCTTCCATCTGAGGAAGAAGAAGGAGGTGTCTGCACATTTCCGAGCACCTGAGGAGCCAATCCAGGCAATCCAAGAGCCAATCCCAATTGCTCCAAACCCACTACTAGAGCAACCACCTGACTACCTGCAGCTAAAGCTGTCGTTAAAGACTCCGGTAAGCCCAGCGACTGGAGTTGTCCGGTTATCTGAGATGAAATGGCATTTTGGCCTGGTGTTGTAGCACCTGCACGTACTGTCTGTAAAAAAGCCGTCGCAATCGCCACATTGACCAGCGCTGGATCGCTATTGAGGTCCGTTACGCCTAAATTTGATAGGATTTGTGCGGCCGTTTGGCCGGAATTAACGGCTATTTGAGCCAGCGACTGCTGCGTCGCATTGACCAGCTGATTTGCAACAGTACTTGGATCGAATGATGCATTTTTCGCCTGCTGTAAGATCGCCCCATAAATCCCTAGCCCTAAAACGGAAGGTCCGGACTGATTCTGTGCGGCTTTTGAAGCGAGCGGTATGCCAAGGCCTCCAGTTAAAGAAGAATGCCGCCCATTATCAAAGAATACAGGCGGAATGGAGTTTATATAAGATCTAGGTAAAGTCCGATCGGCCAATGTATCGATTAACGGATTAAAGGTAGAATTTTGCGCCTGTACACTTGAAGCGAACACCGTGTAAGCCATCTGAACAGCCAGTAAAATGCTTTGAGCGGTAGCCTTCGGAGTAAACGCATTCAAGTAATCCGCTAATGTAGGAGTAGTTACTAAAGACGAAGGAGCTGTTTTGACAGTAGGAATAGTTATTCCTGTTATATTAGGTGCTGGTGGGGCAGTCGGTACAGGCCCACTCAACGTGGCCAATAAAGCAGTAGCCGGCGCTACAAGCACATATGGATTTGCATGAGAGGGGATATTGTTAGCAGCATAATAGGCATTCAGCTGTGGAATCTGCGCAATGAGCTGTTGATTAGCTGAGGATTGCAGGGCTGTATTAAAAGCACTTGCAGCTGTATTATAGGGATGGGAGCTAGTATTTGCTCTGTATGCATTATAGGTGTTAATCGCATTATTCAGATTGGTCGTGTCTGCACTAGTTGGATTGTTGATGGCATTATAGTTGGACACCGCATTTTGTAAATCCTGAACAGCTGATTGATCCGACGCTAAGCCCGCCGAATTATAACTTGCCACCGCCTGCTGTTGGGATGCAATCGTTGTATTTAAGGCATTCCAGTTAGCGATCTGAGCGCTCGCATCGTTAAAGACATTCTCCAGAGCCGCGCTAGTTGATGAGTTCATTTCATTCAGCTGTTGAAAAACTAATTTAGCGAAGAGGGTATCCGATAGTTCCTGTTGTTTCAAGGTTTGTGCCAAATTTACATTAGTCGTCCCCACGAGATACAAATAACCCAAGAACGAGTTGTCCCATGTCGTGAGGCTATCCGTCGTCACTGCTCCTGAAAAGCCTGTCAACGGAGGCTTTGTCGAATCCATTTGTGGATTCGTATTTGAACCAACCGAACCTACGCTCATAATAAACCTACTTATAGTAAACATACGAAATTGATCTAATTAGATCTGATTCTCAAGACATTAATTCTCGTTCTCGATCACTCTTGTTCTCGATCATTTTTTCGTAATTTATAAGCACACTAAATATTCCCTTCTATCCTTATTATATCAAATTATAAATATTAATAATAGGTTTATTGTAAATAATTTCTTTTTCGTGGGGGTGTCTGAACGAGGGAGGTAGTCAGGGCGTCCCGCCCTGTGCATCATTCGTTCAGACACCCCTTCTTCGTCAGCACAAAAAAAAGAAGGTAGCCAGGGCGTCCCGCCCTGTGCATCAGGGCGTCTCGCCCTGGCTACCTTCTTCGCAATCTTTGCGTTAAATCTGACCTGAAAAAAAAGATTTCCCAAAAATTCAAAATTAGCGGATTGTGGATTAAACGATGACTCTTCAATAAACTTTTAATGGAGAATAACTCTCATGATATCACCTGCTATGATGGATTTAACAATCAATGCCGTCCAGAATAATCTTCACCCAGATCTACTAAAAACAAACCAACAGTATAGCCATTGGTCCCAGCATTTCACCACTTTAGGGGCTCTGGTGATGTCAATTACGGCTGTGGCTGCCGCCATCCTCTTGATCTACCCCTTAGCAGCTATCTGCGCTTTCTCAGCTTTAACGCATTTGATCGCCGGACACTATATCGGAGAATTCCTGGTCTACAAGCAGTTTGAAGTAGCTAGCGAAGCGTTGAGACAACGAAATCGGGAATTAGCACAAAATGTCCAGCAGTTAAGTGCAGCTCTCACCAAAATAAACGGGTTGAATCTAGAGCTCTTTAACGGACTTGCCCAACATGAGGCGGTTGATGCGGATTTTAGGCGAAGACTTGACGCTGATTTAGCGACACTTGGCAATACAGCCAATCATCTAGAGGCGGCCAATCTCGTCGCAAAACACGTGGCAGAGACAGCCCAGAAAATAACCAGCAGCGTTGCGAATACCGCCGCTCAATTACAGGGTTTAAATCAGGTGCTACAGAATAAACAAACTCTTATTCAGCAGTTATCTCAGAGTATCAGTGACCTAGGGACTAACCTCATGGCGATCGCAACTCAAAACCAGATCTCTGAGCAGAGGGTAGCTTCCCTCGAAAGTGCACTTAAGACAACCGATAACCTTCTGCGTCAACATCAAGTTGACTCGGTCGCGCAGACCGAGGAACTCAACCAAGAACTGGCAGCAGCACAAGTTATGATCCAAAAACTTCAAGCTAAAATAAAAACGCTTAAAACTGAAAACAGCGCCTTAAAAACAGAAAATACGCGGCTTCAGGCGCTAGCGCCTGCGCCTGCGGCTGCACACTAATCATCACAAATTAAAATAAGGAATTTTTTCTATGCAACCTCTTCCTTTAGTTTCAGGGCTTGAACTAGCACCGGTACCAGAAGGACCATCAACGGAGATCATGAGATCTCCCGTTCTACCAGCCAAAGCGCCTAAAACATGGCTTGGACGACTATTCTCCTGCCATACTGGTGGCTGCTGCTTGGGTGTATCCCTCTCTGGAGGCGCTACCGCAACGAGTGCATCCGCTTGGTTAACCATATCCAACGGTGCTGTTGTTTTAGGACCAGCCACAACCGTCACAACTGCTGCTGTTGCATCGACAGCTTTACCCGCTGCTGCTTGCCTCACTTTCGTGGGTATAAGAATTTATCAACACTTCGACGAAGTCGCGGAAGAGAAAAAAGCTGCCATCATCATGAACGCTACAGCCCAGGCCGAGGCCGTCAACGCACAAGAGGTCCAACGGTCCTCAGCAGAACTAGAAAGCACCATTGCTGAATTACAGGCCGCACTGGCTACCGAAAAAGCGGATAGAGCAAGCCAACAACAAAGGGGTGATGGATTCATCAGCCACCTCGAAGTGATCGACCATGAACTTGAACAAAGCGCAGGTCAAATCAATGCTGCCGATGCAAATGCAAGGCGTAGCGAAGCAGGAATGGCCGGAATACCTCAGGAACTAAGGAGTTTTACAGAGACACAAGATCGCGCTGCTCACCAGTTCAGCAGTTTACTGCAGAAGTCCGCAAGAGCGATCAGCCCGTTAAACAATCAAGCTCAACGTCTTACACAGCTAAATCAGGATTTACAAGCAGGAAGTCAGCACGTTGAGGCTAACCAACACCTTGCGGCTGATCTGGTAAAAGCAAGACAAACGAGGGAAGAGAATCGCGCCTCCCTAAGAGCAAGCATGGTCGCTGCAAAATCAGATCTTGATTCTTAACTACCAGACCGAGTAAACTCTAGGCAATAAATATAAATTGCCCCAGCGTAAAGGGCGAAGCTTGTGTAGCCTAGACTAAAGTCTAGGCTACACAAGCTTCGCCCTTTACTCGTTACGCTCGGGAATGTATCCAATGCGCCCATTAACTTTTGAGGTTAATCATGAAAATAGGTATTCCAAAGGAAATTAAAAACCATGAGTATCGCGTAGGCGCTACGCCTGCCATGGTTCGCTCTCTAACAGAAGCCGGGCACGAAGTGCTTGTTCAGGCTTCTGCCGGAGCAAATATCGGCTTCCCAGACGAACTGTACGAAACGGCTGGTGCAACCATTGTCTCTACACCGGCTGACGTATATGCAGCAGAGATGGTGATTAAAGTCAAAGAGCCGCTCGAAAGCGAATTTCCTCTGCTACGCGAAGGTCAAATCCTCTTCTGTTATCTACATCTTGCACCGGACCCTATCCAAACCAAACATCTCGTCGATAGCAAGGTAGTGGCGATTGCCTACGAAACGGTGACGGATGCATTCGGCAGACTTCCCCTACTTGTTCCAATGAGCGAAATCGCCGGGCGTATCGCTATTCAGGTCGGAGCCACAGCTCTACAACTCAATCATGGCGGTAAAGGCATGTTACTAGGGGGTGTACCCGGAGTCCTACCGGCTCGCGTGACGATCATTGGCGGAGGCGTCGTGGGAACCGAAGCGGCGCGCATGGCCTTGGGTCTCGGAGCCCAAGTGACGATCCTCGACCGCGATTTGAATCGTTTACGTGCCTTGGATGCCCTATTTGGACCAAATTTACGCACGCTCTATTCAACGACCTATGCGATCGAAGAATCCCTGGAACGAGCGGATCTCGTGGTTGGAGCGGTTCTCATTCCAGGCAAAACAGCACCAAAATTGGTGACGCGCCAGATGATTCAAAAAATGACGCGCGGATCGGTCTTTGTCGATGTCGCCATCGACCAGGGCGGCTGCTCGGAAACCTCGAAACCCACCTCGCATGCACACCCCACGTACGTGGTGGATGGAGTGATCCATTACTGTGTGACAAATATGCCCGGAGCTTGCGCTCAGACGTCAACGCGCGCCTTAACCAACGCGACATTGGATTACGCCTTAATGATCGCAAACAAAGGCTACCAAACCGCCCTAAGAGAACACAAAGGGCTTCGCGACGGATTAAACGTATGCCTAGGATGCGTCACCAACGAGCACGTTGCTCACGATCTAGGCTACGCCTACGTGCCACCCGAAAATTTTTTATAAATATGTAAAAGGATGGGGATAAACCTCCAGATGGAACTATAGTTCGGATATTTTAAACGATTTTTCTATATGTAAACATCCGTGGATGAAGACTAGTCACCTAAAATTTCCGAGCTACACTCTCATTCGTGGGTATATTAGCTAAAAAAGCGCCCTTTTACTTTTCCCCATTAACCCCCTCATCATGATTGCATATGCGTTACATCATCGGGATTGATCTTGGCACGACGAATAGCTGTGTGGCCTACGTCGATAGCGACACGTCTAAAAAGGCAATTCAACCTTTCCGCATTCCACAGCTGACTGCCATTGGCTGTAGCGAGTTCTTGGAGACGCTGCCCTCTTTTTGTTACTTGGCGGGACAGCATGAATGGCCGCTTAAAGCGCTCGATCTACCATGGAAAGGGGATATGAACTATATGGTGGGCCGTTTTGCGCATGAGCAGGGGGCCAAAGTATCCACACGCTTGGTGCAGTCGGCTAAAAGCTGGCTCTGTCATGCCGGTGCCAATCGCAAAGACAAAATCCTCCCCTTCGAGTCTGCTGTCGAATCCGATCGCATCAGCCCGGTCGAAGCCACGGCGCGCTACCTAAAACACATCAAAGAGGCCTGGAATCACACCATGGCCAATGGCGATCCCACTGCTGAATTCGAAGAACAGGAGATCATCCTCACTGTACCTGCCTCATTTGACGAAGTCGCACGCACCCTGACTGTTGAGGCAGCTAAACTAGCCGGATTCATCAAAATGACTCTGTTAGAGGAGCCCCAAGCAGCTTTTTACGCCTGGCTCTCCCATCACGAACAGTCATGGGAGAAAAAACTCAAGGTCGGCGACTACATTCTGGTCTGCGATGTGGGCGGAGGCACCAGCGATTTCAGCCTAATGGAAGTCATCTCGCAAGGCGAAAAACTGACCATCCAACGCATGGCGGTTGGCGACCACCTACTTCTTGGAGGCGACAACATGGATGCCGCTTTAACCTACTATTTCGAGCAGAAACTGCGTGCACGCGACCCCTCTCTCCCTGAGCTCAATCCAACACAATGGCTGCAACTGCGACATGAAGCGCGCCGCGCTAAAGAAACATTGTTAGACACTTCTAAAGACGCCTCTTCCAAAGACAACTTTTCATTGCTCTTGCAAGGCACTGGATCAGGCGTTATCAAAGGCAGCCTCTCTTTGGAAGTCACGCACGCAGAGGTCGAATCCTTTTTATTGCAGGGATTTTTTGGACAATACACTTGGGAAGAAGCCCTACAGCTACGCAAAGGCAGCGGCATCCGCACCATGGGCTTACCTTATGAAGAAGAAGCCTCCATCACCAAACATCTAGCAGCTTTCCTTAAACAGAGCGCGCCCACTGGCCAACAGCCTATTAAACCTCATTACATTTTGTTTAATGGCGGGGCCATGAAGCCAGTCTCTTTTCAGACTGCCATCACAGAGAGCTTAATCGCTTGGTTTCCCAACACTCCGCTAACAGTGCTTCCCTCACCGCACCTCGACCTTTCGGTAGCGCGCGGAGCCACCTACTATGGCAAGGTACGACGTGGATTGGGTGTACGCATCGGCGGTGGTGCCGCTCGCGGTTACTATCTGGCAATTGAGGTCAAAGCTGCGGATGGCTCCAGCGCACAAAAAGCACTCACTCTGTTACCGCGCGGATCGGAGGAGGGCAGCAGCTATGAACCCCATCAGGATGAAAACTCAGGTCAATTTTGGCTGCTTCCCAATACACCGGTGGCTTTCCACTTGTATAGCTCGCATGTGCGCCTGCACGATAAAGCGGGAGATTTAATCGCGATCGATCCAGAAGAAATGCAGCGACTCCCTCCCATTCACACCGTGCTGCGTTACGGCAAACAAAAAGGACCTGCAGAAAAAATTGCGGTGCAGCTGATCATCAAATTAACCGCAATTGGTACCCTGCAGCTCTGGTTAGAAGCGCCTAAAACGGGCCACCGCTGGGAGCTGGAGTTTCAGGTGCGCAGCGCTGCCGGACAAGACAATACGCTCGCTCAGCTCGATCAGACGCGAGCAGATGAAACCTTTGATGCGGCGCATCTGCACTCCGCCCAAACATTTTTAGAAAAATCTTTTGGCGAGTCCAATGCGTCGGTGCTTGGCAAGTTGGTGGAGAGTCTAGAAACGCTACTTGAGCGTCCACGTAAAGAATGGTCGCTCAGTGTATTAAGGGGTTTATGGGAGCCACTTTTAAAGCAAGCCGCTAAACGCAAGCTCTCTGCCGAACACGAGGGCCGTTGGTGGAATGTAGCTGGATTTATCCTGCGTCCTGGGTTTGGCTATCCATTGGACGATTTTCGCTTAAAGGAGATCTGGAAAATCATCTTAAGCGAATTAAATCCGGTTAAATCTCAGGAAATTCAGATCCAACAATGGATTTGCTACCGCCGCCTAGCCGGTGGATTAAACAAGGGACAGCAAATACAGCTCGCCAGCACCATTCTTCCCACCCTAATTAATAAAAAATCTGATATCATAGAAGTTAAGGGCAAAAACGAACTCTACCCCTACTCAGAAAAAGTGCGTTTAATGGGGGCATTGGAGTTGATTGAACTGCCCATCAAGATCAAGTTAGGCGAGGCTCTGTTAGCGCGTATTTTAGCCAACAAGGGGATTCCAGCCGACTATTGGGCATTAGGCCGCATTGGAGCTCGCCATCTGCTGTATGGAACGATTAGCAATGTGGTGCCGCGCGACATCTGCGCGAAATGGACGGAAAAAATGTTAACGTTGAATAATGAGCAGCAAACAGCGTGTGCGTTTGTGATCGGACAATTTGCGCGCCAAACCAATCAACGCGAGCTGAATCTACCACAAGAGCTAATCGAACGTGTTTTAAGGGTTTACGCTGACAGCCCGCAAATCGATTACCTGAGGCGATTGTTGCAAGAGGAGCATACCCTCACCCAACTCGAGCAAGAACAAGTCTTTGGCGACAAGCTCCCCATAGGCCTCACCCTCGAACAATAGTGAAAAAAATAAATTTAAACGCAGAGGACGCAAAGGGCGCAGAGATTGCTAAAAGTTTTAATAAATATAAAAAAGAGATAAAATTTTGGCATGGTTCAAATGTAGGTAACAGTTTGCAATTTTAGACACACAGAGGCACAGAGAACACAGAGAGAAGGAAAATATGCAAAACGAAATAAAATATTTTTCTCAGTCAATTTTCTCTGTGCCTCTGTGTTTCTAAAATTTTCAGCAACTGCTACCTAAAATTAGGTATTTTTGAACCGTGCAAAATTTTTTGTATTATGATTAATCCCTAAACCTTTTCTTTGTGTCTTTGCATCTTCGTGTCTTTGTGTTTAATTTTTTGTGAGTGTTAGGGGTATCTGGACTGTTACTTGATTTATTAGAATTCATCCCCCTCTGCGTCCTCTGCGTTTAAAAAAATACTCCTAAAAGGTACGTGTGTTATGGTCCTGTTGCCCGAATATCTCCGCGCTTTTCAATCTGAGGCTGAACAACTCTTAGCTTCCGGCAGCGTGCATGAAATTGAATTTTCAGGTTCCACTTATCAGGTCCAAATCATCGATCCAAATACCCAAAACGAACAGTGGGCTTTCCTTCAACTTGATTCAAAGGGTGAGATCAAAGACTGCTTCTGCTCGTGCGAAAAGGCTGAAGATTTCTCCTATTGCGTTCACCAAGCGATAGCCTTTCTTAGCATCTATAATGCCCATCCAGAGCCCTTGCATTTGCGCTTTCAACGTTCCCTGTGGAACACTCTGTGTCAACTCTACGCCGAGCGCATGGGCTGCGAACCGGATCTCCTGACCAAGATTAAACCCGGCTATTATAGACGCATCTCTTCCGGAGGCAAAACGGTCTTTTGGGTGAAGGCTCAAACGCCGGCTGCTATCGATTTTCTGCACAATCTGATCGAAGAGCGGCAACAGGAGACCGAAGAAACCTCGCTTAAATTCTCGAATCTACCTGAAGAGGAAATGGTTCTCTGGCGCGAAGGGCGTCCCAGCTTTCAGCTCAGTTATGAGCTCTCATTTTGGAGAGATCTCGCGCATTGGCTCATGCTTTTACAGGAAAAAAAAGAGCCCTACTCCATTGCATTCAACTATTCTGCCAAGGGATTGCCCAACCAGCTCACTCTCAGCTTTTCTGAAGTGGAATTGAGTTTTTACCTGTCTGAAGCTAATTTACCTGAAATTATTCCCGCTCTTGAAACGGTCGATTCCCCTCTCAAAATTTTTAGATCCTCTCAAAATGCGATCGAAGCCATCTGTTATGACAAAATCAATGCCTCCCTGATCATTGAGCCTAAAAAATCTAGCAGTAAAAAAAGCAAAGAAAAAGAGAAGAGCAATGAGCTGTCCGCACCGGAAACCGGGCCCACGATCGATGGCTGGGTCTTTGCTCCGGGCAAAGGATTTTACGCCCTAATGCCCCATCACCTGCTCGATCAGACTGTTCTTTCCGGAGAGAGGCTCATCGACGCGTTGAATAAAGACAGCGCCCTAATTGGCCATTACCTAAAAGACGCCACCGTCACCTCCACCCCTACGCCAGCCTCCTATTCCATCGCTTTTGACGCTAATTGGAATTTACACATCACCTGCTACGCCTTTACGCCAGGAGATCTGAGTCTACCGCATTCACACTGTTTTGATGACTGGGTCTATATCGATGATGAGGGCTTTTATCGCTTAACGAATAAACGCTTTGATGAGGTTGAGACGGTTATCGCATTCAAAGAGGTCTCGGAATTTGTGCGCCAAGAGCGCGCCTGGTTGAACACTCAAGAGGGTTTCCACACACACATCACAAGCATCGAAGCCCAATTAACATACACGTTGAGCGCAGATAATCGCCTTACTTTCAAGCGCCTGCTCTCTACAATAGGTAGCGAAACGGAAACGAAGGATTTTGGTTCTTGGATTTACATTTCAGGACGCGGTTTTTATTCAAAAAAACACGAGCATGTCGGTCTTTCGTTGCGTCCTGACGCGACCTGCAATGCGAATCAAATTCCGCTTTTTATTTACGTCAATCAAGAAGAACTCAAACTGGTCCCCAATTTTTTCAGCACGACATGTCCTGTTGCCGACATGAGACTCAAGGTCGAGCTGCTCGGCGAAGACTCGATTGTCATTTCTCCGGAATATAAACGCCTACCTGAGTACCAAGAGCGCTCCTTACGCTTCTTTGATGACTATGTTTATGTGGATGGCGAAGGATTTCACGAGCTTCCAATCGATAGACAAATTCCCGAACGCTTTCACCAAACAGTACATATTGAGGGTGATGCCTTAGACCTCTTTTTAGGATATGAACTCGATGGCCTGCGCCCCTTTACCGCGCACATCGACCCGCGCCTATCCCACCCTCAACACTTGACGTTAGAAACCAATAGTGTTTCAAAAGACGATTCGAGCGGAGCGGGCTGGTATGCCCTGCGACTCTATTACCAAAGCGAATTGGGTGCTGTCCAAGCCTCGGCACTCTGGACCGCTATTAAAAAGAAAAAACGCTTTGTCTTTACGCCAGCGGGACTGATCGATCTAGAGGACCGCCGTTTTCAATGGCTTAAAATGTTACCTAAAACGCGCTTAGACCGACGCAATAATGACATTTTGTTGCCCACTTTTGAACTGTTGCGCTTAAATGCCTTTGATGAGATCAACATCTCTGACACCAAGACAGATAATCTTTTTCAATCCAAACTGCTGCTCAAAGAGATCACGGAATTTCATCCTCCGAGCGACCCCGACTACAGCGGCTTAAAGTGCGTGTTGCGTCCCTATCAAGAGGTCGCGCTCAAATGGCTCTGGTTCCTCTATAACTACAATCTCTCGGGACTACTCTGCGATGACATGGGATTAGGTAAAACGCATCAAACCATGGCGCTTTTTGATGCCATTTTTAATGACTACAAGCGCCACCGCGAAGGGGAGCGCTGCTATTTTCTGGTGATCTGCCCCACTTCGGTTATTTTCCATTGGCAAGAGAAGCTCAAACAATTCTTACCGGAACAGCGCGTCTTTACTTTTTATGGCAATCAGCGCTCTTTAGAGGGCTTTCAAGAGGGATATGACATTTTACTAACCTCTTATGGTATCTGGCGCATCGAAGAAGAGAAGTTGAAAGGGATCCCCTTTGAAGTGGCTGTTTTTGACGAAATTCAAATTGCTAAAAATCATCAAAGCCGCATCTACGCTACCTTACTGAGCGTCACGGCCAGAATGCGCATTGGACTTACCGGGACGCCGATTGAAAATCACCTCCGCGAGTTGAAAACGCTTTTTGACCTGATCATCCCCGGCTATATGCCTAAGGATAGCGATTACCGAGAGCTCTTTGTCAAACCCATTGAAAAAGAGAGCGATCATAAGAAAAAAGAGCTGCTGTCGCGCTTCATCAAGCCCTTTATTCTGCGTCGTAAAAAGGAAGATGTACTGCCTGATCTACCTGAAAAGACCGAAGAGGTTTTCCATTGCGTCTTGCTTCCTGATCAACAAGTCCTCTACAATGAGGTCTTAATGCGGTCTAGACAAATGGTTCTTGAACAGCTAGAAGAAGAGGGCTCTCCGATCCCCTATGTGCATATCTTTTCCATTCTTTCTAGCCTAAAACAGATCTGTAACCATCCAGCAACCTATTTAAAAACCCCGGATGAGTACAAAAATTATGCCTCGGGCAAATGGGATCTGTTTGTGGAATTGATCAATGAAGCACGCGAAAGTCGACAAAAAATTGTAGTCTTTACGCAATACCTCTTCATGTTGGATATCTTTGAGCACTATTTAAATGAGTTAGGTGTGGGTTTTGCCACCATCAGAGGCGCAACGACCAAGCGCGGAGAGCAACTCCAGCGCTTTAACAGCGATCCCAATTGCGAGGTCTTCTTAGGCTCGCTGCAAGCCGCAGGGTTAGGCGTCGACCTCACAGCAGGCTCGGTGGTAATCCATTACGACCGCTGGTGGAACGCAGCGCGCGAAAACCAAGCCACGGACCGCGTGCACCGCATCGGCCAAACGCGCGGTGTGCAGGTATTTAAACTCGTGACGCGCGGCACATTTGAAGAGCGCATCGACGCCCTCATTGCCCAAAAGGGCAAGCTGATGGAAGACGTCGTCGGCACAGATGAGCGCGAAATCGTCAAGAGCTTTAGCCGCGACGAAATCATCCAACTGCTGCAGCTCGTCGACATCGACCCAAAAGAATAAAACTATTGCACTCACAATTGTCGTAAGTATTTTTTAAACACAAAGGCACAAAGAAAGGGTTTAACAAATTCTGATCTCACCCCGTTTAGACATAGTGCTGCACACAATCATTTCTTGACAGTGTTCATGGCAAGAAATGATTGTGTGCAGCACTATGTCTAAACGGGGTGAGATCAGAATTTGTTAAACCCTTTCTTTGTGCCTTTGCGTCTTTGTGTTTAAAATTTTT
>Ga0207102_1011_pt1 | contig 35071 bp, 17 predicted proteins | sample Alteio_BWMinHeat_80_FD_153573 | JGI IMG/M metagenome (GOLD analysis project Ga0207102, IMG submission 153573) | Enriched cells from forest soil in Barre Woods Harvard Forest LTER site, Petersham, Massachusetts, United States -... | ecosystem: Environmental > Terrestrial > Soil > Temperate forest >... | reverse complement strand
AAACAAAAACGAAGCCGCGAATGCGGCGACAGAAGGCCGAACAAAATTAGACCAATAAAAAAAATAAGAGGGCAATCTTGAAAACGTTTTTATCCCTAACACTACTGCTATTTGGTTTTGGCTGTCTTCAGAATACCTACGCGAAAGATCTTTCGTGTTGTCAAGAACCGGTCTGTCGACCGGATGAACCATGGGAAACGACTTGCGACACACCCTGCTGGCAATTATTTTGCCATTATGAACCTTTTTATTATATCACATGGCACCGTATAGTAGAAACAGTCCCTTACACAACACGTTACTATCGCACGGTCCCTAAGACCTACGAAGTGGAGCGGTGCCAAGCCACTCCAGTGTATTGTGAGAAGCAGAGAGCAATCGCAGAAACGGATGGCTATGCGCCAGATTTCATTTTTGAATACTACACAGAAACAGTCTGCGTCGAAGAACAGGAATATTATGAAGTAGAAGAGTGTCGAACCGTCCAAAGATGGTGCAGCAAAGAGCATTACATCTGCAAACCCAGATTTTACTGGAAAAAAGTTTGTGAAGACCCCTGCTGCAACACTCCGCATCCTCAGGTGATCACCGAACCCGCCTAAATCTCATGACAAATAACAACGATAAAGAAAGGGTAACGTAGCAAGACTACTTACAAGCTCACCTTACGCAAAACAAGTAGGTAGCCAGGGCGTCTCGCCCTGGTGCACAGGGCGAGACGCCCTGGCTACCTTCTTGTTTTGCGTAAGGTGAGTTACAAGATTATTCGAAAAATGTATCCCCAATGCAGCAGTTAGGTGAAAAAATCACATAGGATTCAATAAGGTTGTTTTCTGGGCGAAATTATAAGCCCTTGGATTAGCAGTCAAGGGTCAGGTATGCATACGGCGTGCTTTCCCTTCAATAGTTTTATAATGATTGTTGCGCGCCGTATCAAAGAATGTGTTCAAGCAAGCCGTTCCCAATTTCAACTTCCGCGGCGTTAAGCGTAGTGGCCATGGCGTCGGCATCTATCACCCAGCCACCGCCTAGGGCGTTGTATAGTTCAACGACTGCTGTGAAACTGTCTGATTGCGCCTGGACGAAGGCTAGCTGCGCTGCGAAAAGAGTGCGCTCTGCGTCCAGCACGTTCAAATAGTCCGTTTCCCCTTCATTATAACGCAGAACGGCTAATTCCAGGTATTTAGCGAGTACTGCCACTTGTATGCGGTGCTCTTCAGCCAGCTCTTTATTCTTTTGATAGGAGATCAATCCGTCATCCACTTCCTTCAAAGCTGTTAGAATGGTTTGACGATAGATAAACAACGCTTCATCTCGTTGGGCGATTGCGCTATCCACCTGATACGATATTTTTCCGGCGTCAAATAGCGTTTGAACCGCTGAAAAACCCTCTTGCCACATCCGCGATGGTGCTGTAAGGAAGTTTTTCAGCATATCGCTTTCGTTGCCATAAGCTCCGGTCAACTGAAATTGTGGGAAATAAAGCGTTCTCGCTTCCGTTACAAGAGCATTTGCGGCAATTAAATTGTCTTCCGCTCCCATGATATCAGGACGTCTGACCAACAGATCGGAGGGCAATCCCGTCGGGATGGTAACCGGATATTTAAAAAGATCTATCGTGACGCCTCTTTCAATAGCATATGGGTTTTCACCGACAATAACGCTAAGTAGATTTTCTTGCAGCGACATCGCAAGTTCAAATTCAATCAGCCGTATTTTCGTACTTTCCACTTCTGCTGCAGCCTGCATCACTTCCATCTCGGATGTTTCGCCTAACTCAAAGCGGTCTTGAGCTAATTTTAAGAAATACTGCCTAGATGCTACTGTTTGTTTTGAGATGTCCAACTGCATATCCAATTGGCGTAAAACGATATAAGCATCAGCCACTGCTGACACAACTGTCATGACGACTGCCCGACGCGCTTCAATTTGCGTTAGTAATTGAGCATAGGCAGCATCTGAGGCACTTCGATAGCGCCCCCAGAAGTCAAGCTGCCAACTCAAGTTAAAAAAAGCTTGAAAATCATTATTGATACGGCCAACACCCGGAGTCAATCCTACGGGAATATTCAAAGAGGTTTCAGCACGATTATAACTCCCATTGCCATATAGAGCCGGATATAAATTGGAATTCACAATCCCTAAACGTCCATAATAGTCGTATACGCGCGCAATGGCTACATGCAGATCTTGATTGTTTTTTAATGCCGTTAGGACCAATTGATTCAAAACAGGGTCTTGAAATTGTTCCCACCAGCGAAAGTTACATAGAGTGCTTCCCTCATCTGCCTGCAGTCTCCACTCAGTGGGGAGATCAACTGGCTGTGGATCGTAATGCGGCCTAAAGCAGCCTGTTAATAAAAAGAGCAGACCTAAAATTTTACGCATCCTGCACGCCCTCTTTTTTAGGTTCCGCTTTTTCTTCAGGAGTAGCCGATTGTGTCCACTCCAAAATAAGTCTAAAAAATAAAGGAACGAAGAAAATCGCCATGAAGGTTGCCATGATCATACCTCCAAGCACACCCATCCCAACAGAGTGACGGCTATTGGCACCTGCACCTGTACTGAGGACCAGAGGAATCACACCAAAGATAAATGTGAGAGAGGTCATTAAGATCGCTCTAAAACGCAATTTCCCCGCTTCAATCGCCGCATCCATGAATGACATGCCCTCCTCATGCTTGATGATGGCAAACTCCACAATTAAGATCGCATTTTTGGCCGAAAGAGCAATGATCGTGATCAATCCGATCTGAAAATAGACGTCATTGGTCATGCCAACTAACCATACCGCGATGAGGGCTCCGCAAATCCCAAAGGGTACTGCCAATATAATGGCCAGCGGTAAGGTCCATCTTTCATAAAGGGCCGCAAGAATCAAAAACACCATTAAAAGCCCTGCGAACATCATTTTTGAGGATGAGCCTCCGGATGTTTTTTCCTGATACGACTCACCGCCCCATGAGAAGCTCATATCACTGGGTAACACCTGTTTAGCAACCTCTTCCATCGCGGTTAACGCTTGGCCCGAGCTATATCCAGAGGCCGAACTTCCATTGATTTTAGCCGCTGGAAAAACGTTAAATCGACTCACCAAATTGGGACCTGCGACATTTTTAATCGTAACCAGTGATTTCAATGGCACCATTTTGCCTTCTTTTGAGCGCACATAAAGCTGTTCAATATCATTAGGTGTCACGCGTAATTTAGGTTGTGCCATCAACAGCACCTGGTAAACCCGCCCAAATTTAGTGAAATTATTCACATAAAAAGAGCCATACAGCGTCTGCAAGGCGGAGTTAATTTCACTAATGGGCACGCCCAAAGAACGCGCTTTAGAGCGATCCAAATCGATATAAATCTGTTGCGCATTGGCATTAATCCCTGACACAAGACCTGTCAACTCAGGACGCTCCATCGCCTTAGCCATGAATTGACGGGCCACCTTTTCTAAATCGCCATAACTTCCCGATCCGCGGTTTTCAATCCAAAATTCAAATCCGCCCACAGTGCCCAATCCCTGAATGGAGGGTGGATTAAAGAGCATCACCGTTCCCTCTGGAATATTGACATATTGTCGACCGAGCTCAGGCAATACAGCCGCGGCATTTTCACTAGCTGCTTCGCGCTTGCTCCAGTCTTTTAAGATAATGAAATTAGTCCCTTGATTGGTGCGGTTTAAGCTATCGATAAAACTAAATCCGGTCATTTCAAAAAATAGATCGACAGCGGGGTTTTTCAGTGTAATTTTTTCCGCATCTGTAGCCACCTCTTGGGTACGCACTAAGCTAGAACCTTCAGGCATATTCACGACTGAAATCAAATAGCCCTGATCCTCGTCCGGCACGAAACCTGTCGGAACCACTTTGAAAAGAATCACAACCAAAGCACAGACGCATAAAAATCCAACTATCCCAATTAAAGGGCGCACGATTAACCATTTAACGCCCTCTACATAAAAATCGGTAGCCTTCCCAAAATACTTATCGAACAGCAGAGTGAATTTAGACTTTTTTGCATTTTGTTTAATGAGAATTGCAGATAAAGCCGGACTCAACGTCAATGCGATTAAACCGGAAATGATGACGGAAACAACAATGGTCAAGGCAAACTGCTTATAGAGCTGGCCTGTAATACCCCCCAAGAAAGCCACAGGAATAAATACGGAACATAGAACAAGCACAATGGCAATAATCGGAGCTACAACCTCTTTCATCGCTTGGTGCGCAGCATCCTTAGCCGAATGGCCATAAAGACGCATGTTGCGCTCGACGTTTTCAATCACCACGATCGCATCATCGACCACAATACCGATAGCTAACACCATTCCAAATAGGGTAAGTGTATTGATTGAAAGTCCTAGAATAAGCATCCCCGCAAAGGCCCCCACAATGGAAACAATCATTGCCTGAATGGGAATCAGGGTTAAACGGATATTTTGCAAAAACACGAAGACCACTAACGCAACTAAAACAGCCGCTTCAAAGATCGTCTTCACAACCTCGTAGATAGAGGCATTAACAAATAGCGTGGTATCATAAGGAATGGAGTAGACGATCCCATGAGGAAATCCCTCTGAGATTTGCTCCATCTTCGTTTTAATGGCTTGAGCAACCTCCAGGGCGTTAGCGCCGAATTGTTGGTAAATGGCAATGGAAATCGTGGAGACACCATTGATACTGCTCACAACATCGTAATTTTGAGCTCCCAATTCAGCATATCCTACATCTTTAAGGAAGACAATCGATCCATCTGAATTTGCTCTTAAAATGATCTCATTGAACTCTTCAGGAGTGCTAAGCCGTCCAACGCTGGTTAAGGAAATGGTCAGCTCGACAGGTGCCGCCGTAGGCGTTTCTCCCAGTCGGCCCACAGAATATTCCGAATTTTGATCCTGGACAGCTTGCGTCACATCGCCAACACTTAGGCTATACTTAGCCAACAAATTTGGATCCAACCAAATACGCATGGCATAGGTACGGGAATTAATAATCGTCACACTGCTCACTCCGGCAGTGCGCTGCAATTCTTGGACAATATTTATTGTCGAATAGTTACTTAAGAAAATCTCATCATAACGCTTATCAGGGGACTGGACGGCTACAACCATCAAGATAGCCGGAGTCTGCTTCAAAACGGTGATTCCAGCCTTTTGAACCTCTTGAGGCAATAGTGGAGTAGCTATTGAGACCTGATTTTCCACATCGATCAACGCTTGATTAATGTCAGAGCCAATATCAAAAAAAACGTTGAGGTTATAACTACCGGTGGATGAGCTATTGGAATACATGTAGATCATATTTTCCACGCCATTGATCTGTTGTTCCAACGGAGAGGCAATCGAATCAGCTACTGTCTGAGCGCTAGCTCCCGAATAAGTCGCCTGCACATTTATCTGAGGAGGTAGCACATTAGGAAACTGTTCAATTGGCAAAAAAAACATCGATGTTAGTCCAGCCAGAAAGATTAAAATGGCCACCACGCTGGAGAGAATCGGTCGATCTATAAAAAAGCTCGATAACATAGATGTATGCTTCCTATTGCCCTGAAGGCTTTGTTGATAAGCTGTCCGGAGTAATAGGCGTCTCCTTCCAGGGTCCGACAATATTCACTGTCATCCCGGCACGAAGCTTTCCAACCCCATCGACAACGATGCGGTCACCCGTCTTCAATCCGTTGGTCATGATTTGATAATCACCATACCAATCTCCAGTCGAAACATCTTGTGAAATGACTTTATTATCCTTGTCGATCAGATATACGAACATTCCATTGCTTTTTTGTACCAATGCGCGCTGGGGAACAACTAGTGCATTCGGTCGATTCGCCCCATACATTTTAATTCTCACAAATTGACCTGGACGCAAAACTGCATTAGGATTTGGAAAGACCCCTCGCACCATCATCGTGGCGGTTGTCTGATCATAAGTTGGAGCGCTATAGTCCACCTTACCTTTGTGCTCATAAACCGACCCATCGCTCATAATGGCTTCCACTACCCAATTATTTACCCTAGCCACTGTGACTCCATTTTCAGAGACAGGCATATCAAGCGATTGATTTAATTCTTGCTGCCTACCCTGTAGAATATCACTATCCGAAACGCTAAAATAAACCCAGATTGGATCCATCACCGAAACAGTGGTCATTAAGCTATTCGATCCCGGATTAATCAACGCCCCCTCATGAAATCTTGAACGGTCTGAATATCCGGTAATTGGAGAGGTAATGGTGGTATACCCGAGATTAATCTCATTATTCATTAACTGAGCCTTGGCCGCCAAAACAGAGGCTGCAGAGGCTTCCTTACTGGCAATGGCGTTATCCAAGTCTTTTTTGCTGGCAGCCTTTTTCTCATAGAGTGGAGTCAACCGATCCACAGTGAGCACGGCGTTATCATAGATAGCCTTTTCCTTAGCCACTTCCGCTATAGCCTGTTGAACCTGTGCTTCATATTGTCTCGGATCTAATTGAAACATGAGATCCCCTGTATGCACGAGCTGACCCTCTTCGTAGGCAATTTTATCCAAATAGCCCTCAACTCTTGCTCGGATTTCAACAGGATGTATACTCTCAGCAAAACCAATGAAATCAAAGACAGCCGGTATTGTTTTGGGCACAACCACATAATCTGTCACATCAACAGGTTTAGATGCGGTTTGTGGCTTCTCTTTAGATCCACATGAGAGCAAAAGAAGACAGAGCGAAAGAGAGAGATAACTTCGATATGACATAATCAACCCATGAAATAATTAAAATTTTTAACATATACAATACCCATTCCATATACAATAAAAAAAGAGGATTATCTAAACAGCCAGAGGTTAAAATATTTTTCATGAATAAGATACCTACTCATTCTAATCATGGACAACCGTTTGTTCATGTCCCCACCTTTGATGACGCGTCCAAAGTTTTTAGAGGAACGCGCATTGATGTACACGCCTTTCAACTTACTGGAAGAGAGGGGAAGTCGATTCAAAAAGAGGTGGTTGTGCATCCAGGAGCTGTTGTTATTTTACCCATACTCGACCGCGAGCATCTGATTATGATCCGTAATGAGCGGTTTGCTGTAGGGAAAACGCTTTGGGAGCTACCGGCAGGAACTTTAGAGAAAAACGAAGCGCCCCTTAAAACGGCGATGAGAGAGTTGATTGAAGAGACAGGCTATGAAGCGAAGCAAATGGAACACCTAACAACGTTTTATACGACACCCGGATTTAGCAACGAAGTCATGTACGCCTATGTCGCCACGGATCTGAGTTTTGTAGGACAAGACCTAGATGAAACAGAACAGATCGTCACCGAAATCGTGACATGGAAAAAGGCCTTGGAGATGGCCAAAGACGGCACCATCGCCGACGGAAAGACGCTAACTACGCTCTTGTTTTATCACACTTTTATGGCAAAGAAATAGAGCGAAACTCTACCGGAATGCGCAGCATTCTTGGAGAGCTAAGGCATGGACTCCGTTCTCCTGAGAAGCTGGATTTGGACCAGAGCTGCAATACCCCCGAATGGGGGTTTCGTTTTTATAGCCCAGTGCAAGCGAAGCGCAGCTCTGGGTAGCATGGATAATGGGATGCACCCCCGAAGTGGGGTGCCGCAATCAATAATTTTCCCCAAAATATATTTTAAGGGAAACCTTGGATTGCGGCACCCCACTTCGGGGGTGCATCCCATTATCCATGCTACCCAGAGCTGCGCTTCGCTTGCACTGGGCTATAAAAACGAAACCCCCATTCGGGGGTTTTTGGCGCTGAGCTTCTTGTCGATATTGGTAACCTGTTACTTGGCTGCTCCTGAAAAGCTGGATCGGGGTCCGAAGACGATTAGTCATTTTTGTGAATGCGAAGGCATAACTTTTTTTCCCATTAGCGGCTTCCAATTTCAGTCGGTTACGTTATGTAACCAACGGGCATAGGTCTCCCACACGACAGGATCGACAACTTGCTGCCGCGCTAAAGCGGGCAGGGTTTTTATCCAGGCTTGTCTTTCCCAGTCCACGACTTTTTTGCCTTTGTCCGGGTTGTATCGAAGATAGATTTCAAAGGCCTCTTCTGGGGCTTTCAAGCAAAAGTCGATGCTGTTCTGTAAAGCGCGTTGAAATTTGTTTTCGAATTCAGGCGAGGCGGCTTGAGTCCCTTTTTTGGCCATCGCAATCAATTCATAATAGGTGGGCATGCCTAATTCAGTAAGCGTGAAGTAATCGGTTTGAATCCCTAAAGAACGCAACTGCTCGCATTCGATATTCCAAAAGGCCCCATATAGGGCATCCACGCGCTTTGTCCCGATCATACTCACTAAATCAAATGAGACGTTGTGTTTTTCTTTCAACGTAATATGATTCACGCTCAAGAGCTCGTCGAGAATTTTCGTCCCACTTCCATCCACTGAATACCCGATGATCTTCCCATTCAGATCGGCTGGAGTAGAGATACCCAAATCGCTGCGGTAAATAATCGCATTCAAAGGCTCATCGATCAAGATACCGATAGCCTGAAGAGGCGCGCCATGAGACATCGCTTGAATGACACTCGGCATATAGGAAATTGCGATGTCGACCAGACCGGAGCTTAGATAGGCTAAGGGATCACTGGGATCCTGTATTTTAAGAATCTTTAAGGAAATTCCCTCATTGGCGAAAAAGCCTTGGTCTAAACCAACATAGAAGGGGACATGGTTTGGATTGGGTAGCCAATCCAACATAAGACGTGTCTGCGTCTCTTTAGTGGACTCTGAATCTGCTGACTGACAACTCTGCAAAACACATCCTAATCCGATCAAAACATACGCAGGAACGCGCTGTAACAAACGCAAAATAGAGCGATTCAGCGTCATTTTTTCTATGAGCAAGATCCCTCCATAGAGGCTTAAACTTAGCACTGTCAAGCAGGTTAAAGCCCCAAAAGTCATCTCTAAATCGGCTCCGCGTCGACTTTCCAGCATGAGTACACCTAACCCTTCTTGAGCCCCAGCCCATTCCCCCGCGATCGCACCGATGCCAGCGATGGCGGCTGCAATGCGGAAGCCTGAAAAGATTTGAGGTAAGGCCCATGGAAGCTGCAACTTACAAAAGAGTTGCCAGGTCGTCGCCTGATTGCATTTGAAGTAATCGAGTAAATCCTTCGGTGTCGCATGCAAGCCTTGATAGATATTCATAGTTAGAGGGAAGAAAATCATGATGGCTGTTGGGATGACGATCGCCGTATAGGTCCAACCGAACCAGATAACCATAATCGGAGCCAACGCAAACATCGGAACACATTGAATGATCACAAAAAGAGGTTGCAGCATGAGTCGAGCAGAGAGCCAACGCGACATCAACCACGCCAGAGGAAACGCCAGGATAAACGCCAACAGGAATCCACCCATCATGGTTTTAAAAGTCTTCTCAGTGTGAAATAAAAACCGATCCGGCTGTTGCGCAATGCGAGCGATAATATTGCTGGGCGCCGGAAGGACAAGCCTCATCTCAACAAAAAAAAGGCTTCCGAACTCCCAAATGGATAACAGTAACAGGAAAGCAAGCAGGGGAAATAATGTGTTTTTCGACATGTGGATTCTACTGTTTTTAGGTTCAATCACTCACCTTATGTAAAACTTGTTTAACGCCATAAGAAGGTAGCCAGGGCGTCCCGCCCTGATGCACAGGCCGGAACGGCCTGGCTACCTTCTTATAATGTTAAATAAGTTTTACGTAAGTTGAGTCAATCATGTATAGCATACTTGCCATTATATATTTAATGCTATTGCGTTTTAAATCAATTTATTGATAAAATAAATTTTAACAATACATGCTTATTTGATGCTTTCCAGCAAAATTGGGGGTTTATTATGCCATTACAACTCGGTAACAATCAGCTTGGCGACAGAGACAACCAGTTTGACCATTTCCACAAACACATGACCGAATCAGAGATATCGGCAAAAATGAGTGCGGTGGGATTAACGGAAAGCTCTAAAAAATATGTGTATCAGGTGATTTCTAAAACACCTTCTACAAAATCCCCCTCAAGCCAATCAACCATAGGCAGGGCTCTTCTTTGGCTAAGCACTCCGTTTAGAGCCGCATTAAGGATATTCTCTCCCTCTGTAGAACAATTGCTTGATCAACGAATCGCAGATCTCAATCAAGCCTTTTCGAATAAATTGAAGCCTAACGAAGTCAAATTGGCCATAAAGAGTGGGCATCCACTCAACCATGATGAGATGAAAGAGTTAATGGTTTCATGGCTTTTTTCATCCTTGAAGGAATCGATCACAGAAGCTCCGTTAAATAGAATTTATCATTTACTGAACGAATTGGCCGATTCAGATGTTCCCAGCAATGTTCGCGAGGCGATGAAACATGAATTGAATGAACTCGCCAAGGCCCCAAAAGTCAAACAGCAATTCCCCCATTTGCCTTCGGCAATCTCTTCATTTATCCACATTTTTAACGAAGAAAAAAAAGCGGAGGACTTAATTGCTCCTCTCCCTACAAAAGAGTATTTAGAAAAGTTACTCGTACACCCCAATTTATTAAAAAGAAGTGATGTAGCGGATTTTGTCAGCAAAATGCCCGAAAGCGCGTTGAAACAACGTGTGCTGGACAAAATGAATACTGTTTTATCTCGAGTTTTGCAAAAAGCGCATGAACAGGAAAATGAACTCTTAAATGCACTTCCCAACCTATTGCAAGAGCTCTCTTTTGAGGATCTTAAACAAAAATATAGCTCAACCACTGAAAAGGACTATCTAACATCTCGATTACAGGTTGTGGATCAAAAAATAAAAGAGGACAAAAGCCTTCTAGGAAGTAAAGAAGACTTCAATTTAAGGATTCTGCAGTTTGAGAAAAAGCATTTAGAAGAACAAATCAATTCGATGGAAAAAGCGCAAGCTGTATTGGACACGATTGATGAAACAACCCCTAAAGGCTCAGCAGAGATCATAGAGAATGCCAATGAAATCACTACCGAGGAAATAGAAAAAGTTCGCGCAATGCTAAAAAAAAGAGTAGAGGGGGCTTTGCCACCGTTTTTTCAAGCCGTTTCTTTCGCCAATTCTACCAAAATTCGCGATCAGTTAAAGGCATTAACCGTTGAATATGACTCTCTCATGCATTTAGACAATCGGCAATTCCTTACTCAAGCCATCCCCTTTACAAAAAAGCTGCAACATCTAGAATCCGAACTACTCAGGTATTCTCCGGTTCCTCACAATTTTCTGGCTCAAACAAATGAACATGTGGCCGAATTTACCGGAATTAAAACGCATTTAGATACTGTACACACGCTTTCCCCCCCATGGAAAGACATCAGTACAGTCAAAACCAACGAACAAAGAAAACTAGAAAGACAAGATGGTTTAACAAGAGATGTCATTCGCTTATGTCTTGAGAAAATACCCACCTGTCAATTACCCCTTCGATTAGCAGGAATGGACGCACGTGTATATGAAACGCCTCCATTACCAGGCGGACAAGTAAGCGCCCTGGACGCAAACCTTCAAAAACATGCACATGCATTTATTGAATCCGTTCAAGCTAAGTATCTTGAATCTGTTAAAACCAAACTCTTCTCCCTACGTGAATACACAACAGATATGCGTGAACAGCAGTTAAATGCGGGCCTAAATCCTGTAAGAGACGAAGTCGAAAAGGGAGAGATGAATCGATTCAACTTTGAGCAATTTGCTCATGGTCTAGATTTAACCGAGCCCTTACACCAATGGCACTCTGATTTACAACAGGTTTGGGTTGAGCATATTCCTAGCCAACAAGAAGAAGAGATATTGGCCATTTCGAGTAACGATAAACGCTTACAGAAAATGGAGACCTGCTTTTCGACTTGGCTCTGGGCGAAAACGCATACGAAATTGATGGACAAACTGTCATTTGAAGGCATCCAAATCAAAGATCTTTCTGCCCAGCGTAAAGCTCAGTTCAAAAAGATTGCTCCTGTTGTGCGTAAATTTAGGGGCGAAGACACTATTCTACAAAAGAAAGAAGACGCAGCTTCTCAGCCTGTGGCCAAGACGAAAAAGGCCTCTTTGATCGAGTTGTCTCCTCCGAACTTTAATGTACAAACCCTGGGCCTCAAGCAAACTGAATATCACGAAATGGATACGGGTTCACCGTCGCTCTCCAATCCTATTAAAGAGCTCCAAGAAGCACATAAAAGAATTTTCGGTGACCCTCCTCAACCGATTACTCTAGAAATCCGAGGCGAATGGATACGAGAATTAGCTAAAAATCCGCGTCTTCACTCTTTAGCTGGCCTTCGATCAACCCTCATTACTGAATGCAAGGAACTTGCCAGAGCTTCCTTTGATGTGGGATCGCAAGTCCCTACAGACGTTCAAGAGATTTTCATCAATCAATACCGTGTAGGGGATCAAAAAAAGTCTCCTCTTGACTTCTCAAACTTAAATAATTTAGAGAGGCGAAATTTTCTCGCGATTTTTCTTCAACAGACCTTTGCCGACAATAAAATCCTCTATGGTGTGTCGAATCAACAGCGTTATTATTTGATTCAATTTTGTGCATTAAGCGGCCTTCCTAAGGCTCATATCGAAACCATTCTAAATAGGATTCAAGTTGATCATCGAAGATTCCCACCCATACCCTCTTTTAACAATCGAAGGCTCCCACCACCACCTCCTCCTAGCAATCAAAAGCCATCTACACCTACTTTAAGCGACATCTTCTCAGACGTCGGCAGCAAATTACAAGAATCCTCTATTGGCCTTGAGGGAATAGAAGAGAGCGCATTGCAAAAATCATTCCAAAAATCCAATTTACCACGCACACCAGAGACTAGAAGCATGCTCGATTTTTGGCGTGCGCGAACAGGCAATTCACTTCAACCTCATCTATTTAAATACTCAATTGATATTCAAGACAAGTCACACGATCAAGGCAGAGAAGCGATTGCAAGAGCGATCTACCATGCGTTTCAAGCACATCCTGAGCAGGGAAAAGCATACCTAGATAAGCTTTTAAGTGATCCAGCAGTCAATGCAGATGCATTCAATGCAGAGACGTTAGCACCTCCACTAAGAATCTTCTATTTAGACTGTTTATTAAGTCTTTTCCCTGCAGATCCAAACGCTCTTCAAGAGCTTCAAACATTTAATGAGGGATTAATTAAAACCAAAAACGTGGGTCAGATGGTGACCGGTTTTTCACGCGAAATTGCCCGACTCAGCAATGAATTACTCCAATTGGGATCCCTGTCCGATAAGGATTTTGCAAAGCTGCTCAAATATAAACTCACCTATCAAGAATTAAAACTGAAACATTTTCATAATAAAAAAGAGATTACAGGGTTTTTAAGAGGAGCAACGGAAGCTGCTGAGACCGCAATGATCTCTTCTGCGACTGCAATACAGAATAAATTAGCAGAACCAGGCTACTCAAAAACCATTCAGTCTCTTTTGTTGGAAAATGTGTTTAATGAAGAAGTTGTATATGCGGATGTGTTTATAAAAAGTATTTTTAAAGACTACAAGGATGTTTCCCTTGAAAACGATCTGTCTGTTCCAGGCTATCTTTCTCTTGGAGAAAGCATAGAAATTGATGGGGTTCTTGGAATTCTTTATTTTGACGGGGAGCAAAAAATTAGCCTTCCAGGTCACCTACAAAACCATCCAGACATGCGCGCGCTCAATATACACGCACTCCCCTATAGTCGAGATGTTCCAGGAGGACCTTTTATCTATTACACGACAGTGAGTGGCAAAAAAGAAGCTCAAATATCCGTCACTGAGCTTGATGGAGAACCCGTTATTCACAAAAAACTCCCCACAACCTTCGATGCATCAAAACAGTCGGAACAGCTGCAATTTGTGTCGAAAGAGGCCTTATCCTTGCCTTATGCGATTGAACATCGTATGGGGATTAAAAGTTTCTGGATTGATGCATCTAAGACCCTCTACGGTTTCGATGACAAGGGGGATCTTGCGGTCATTCTCAACAGGAAACTAGATACTAAAACAAAAGGCCTAGATCGATGGGTGCTCAAATTAAAAGATGAGAAAGAGTATTCTATTCTTACACTTAAAGAAATTTCCACTCACAAAGAACATCCTGTTCTAAAGAGACTCTTAACAAGTTTTAACCCAAACGAAATACTCGTCAATTGGGAAAAAGAGTCCTTTTTGATTCCTGCGTTGGGATTGACATTTACCAAAAAACAAGACTCGCTATTCCAAAACCCTGTCTGGAAATGTGAATGCAAAGGGATCGCAGGCAAGATCCTCGACACAGAGGCTCCAGCCTCTTCTCGTCTCGCTTTAAAGAATGAACCGAATAAAAATAAAATAGAGACGATCACCAAGGACTTGAAATTAGCCAAAAAACAGCTAGAAAATGAACAGGTTCCAGGGTTATCTAGAGTAAATAAACAAAAAGTTTATCGATTAGAGCGCGAGATCACCCGTTTAAATCATGCGTTGGAGGAAGCGGAAGGACATATACTTCTCACAACCTTTCCGGAAGAAAGTTTCGAACAAGCCGCTTCAGTGATTCAACGTGTCATAAAAGACTTGATCCCTCCTGAACTCGATATTCGGGGCGAATTGACATTAGCGGCTAAACAAAATGCAGAACAACTCACATATGGTTTCGAAGTGTATCCATTTATTTTGGACTTTTTACGTGCACAACTTAAAGAAGCCTATACACTCGCCCAAAAAGACAGTCGTTTAAAAGTTCAAGAGAGGTACACAAATTTACAATTAGTCTATAAAACGGTTAGAGATGATGGCGAACGTAGCTGCAACCGTCAACCAGAAAAAGTCACGTTTAAATCATTCAGAAATGGATCGATCGCTTCTAACGATTTATCTGGGGCTTTAAGTTTAATTTTAAATAGCAATAAAAACCCTCTTGAAATTATCCAGGAATTGGCAAAGTATCCTTTAATTCAACCTCTTACAGATTCTCAATTTGAATTGTTAAGTAAAGCCTCAAAACATGTAAAGGAAAGCTCTCAACATGCTGTAGGGGAATCTAAATTTCAAATCATGCAGCTTGATGCGTATCTTAGTCTTTTAGAACATCAGCAGCTTGCATTTCAAATGGAAGAACTTGCTCACAGCACTCTTTCCGATAAGATGGAGACAGTTGAACATATAGAAAAAGCATTTGCTGAAAACGAAGACTACTGCAATACCCTACTAGGTCGTATATCCGCAACTTTATCTAAGTTACCTAGTTCCGTTTCTTCTAAACTGAGGCATCAATCCCTTGTTTCTCCAGAAGTCCTTGCATTATGGAAAAAAACAAATTTAGCTCCTCAACAATTTGCGGATCTCTTTGTTAAAGATCCTCAAGCGGTTGTTTCTACTGACAAACCAGGCAAAGCCCTTGTCACTCATGAACTGATAGGTCTGACTCAAGAGACGCTTTTGGAAAGATTTTCTGCGACAAACCAAATCGCCTCAACATCTAAAGATCCGCAAGCGGAACTCTCTCCTCAGCATAAATCCCTCATTAAGTCATTCCAAAAACATAGTCCTGATCAAGTAGCAGGATTCTACTTAGAGGAATTGGGTCGATTTGATTTGGCTGGTCTCCGTTCTGAATTTCGTATTGATAAGGATACAGGCCATGGGCTCTATGGGATAACAGAAAAGCATTTGGACCGTCTCTTTGACTTCTTGAAAAAAGAAAAATACATTACTCAAAAAGGACAGGACTCGTATTATTCTCTGACAGCTCCAGAATATGCAACGACATCATTTAATAAAGATCAGGTACGCGCTTCCATGGCAGATCTGCCTCTTTCTGAAATACAGATGCAACACATCACAGAGCGTTTACAAACATATCTTTTCAAGGCGATGCAAGCGGGCTTCAAATTCTCCTTTAAGGACAAAAAAGTTGAAGCAGAGCTCATGCAAAAACTCGAACAAGAAAAAGAGACTCATCTTCAAAAATATCTCGACGCTGAGGCCATTATAGAGGCTAAAATGGCTCCTTATGGCATCTCTTTAGTGGATGTCAAATATGCCGTTCTTTCGGGAAACTATCAAAACCTTCTCAATAAAAAAGGAAGTGATGGCAAATCCATATCTATGGATGAACTACCTGCTTTACGCAACGCTCTGAGCCTCTATCTTTTCCATAAAACTGAAGTCCAGCACATTGAAAATATTTTAAAGGCACCTAACCTCGGCGAAAGAAATAAAATTGAACTTCTACAAACCAGAAGAAATTATTCCGTTGATAAGCTCCTTCAAGAGGGGTTAACGGGTAAAGAGAGAGAAGAACAGACCATCCAGCGCGCCTTTCTAGTCTATGAAGAAGATTATGGATTCCGCTGCAACGCGATGCAGATCAAAATGTTTCGTTCTCTTCTCCTTAACTCAGATGATGCTGAGGCTGTCGATGCCGTACAGGCGCGTATGGGATTTGGAAAAACAGCCTTGCTCCCTATTCTAGCGATTGTCAGAATCTCAATAGAAAGAGACCGGGCTGTCGAAGATAAACATCTGGTCAGATACGTGGTTCCTAGAGCGGTCATCGAAGATAATACGAGCTCATTTAATCAACGGCTCTTAGCTATAACGGGAGGAAATGTTTTCAAAGATCGCGATTTTACTCGCTATCAAATTGACAAAAAAGAGCCTGAGCACTCATTTGATCTGATTATTACCGATTTAAATAAGCGCTTAGCCCTTTATAAAGAAGCAAGAAGTCAGGGTAACGTTCTCATTCAATGGCCAGAAATTCGAGGAAGCATGGAAGCGCAAGACCTCGATTTTGGAGAGATGATTGTTCAAGGGGGGTTATCTGAAGAAGCTCTTGAAAAGTGCATGGAAAGCAAACGATTACTGGGAGAAATACGCTCTATCTCCACGTACACGATCTTTGATGAACTGGATGACACGCAGGATCTTAAATCGAGAGAGGTCAACTACACGCGAGGCGAAAAAACCCCTATTCCTGTTACAACAATTCGTCCAATGGAAAAAATGATCTCTTTTGTCGCCAAACAAGATGATTGGAAAGACACTCGAGTTGTCGCTAAAAAAATGCTCCAAGAAGTAGTCGGAATAGATCCAGCTGCCATTACAAACGATCTCATTAACTATGTCACTAATAGAAATGTGGCGCTTGATGAGAAGATTCTCCCTTTTTTAACCCCTGCTCTTCATGGCTTTCTTCAGGGAAAAGAGGGTTCAAAAGCCCATACGGAAAAAGATTCTGCCTTATTTCTTGTTCGAGCGATTTTACTCGACCCAAACATGCTTGCCTTAGCTAAAAATAAACAGCCCAACACACACTTTGGCGCTCGATTCGTTGAGCGTGAAGGGAAGCGTGTTTATTTCCATGACCCAGATTCCCAGTCTCCTTTATTAATCGCAGTCCCTTATGAGGGTACAAATACTCCAAAAGGGCTATCTATCTTTGATAACACTGAGGTGGCAGGAATCACGACACTGCGCTATTACTTATCAAAAGAGACATTATTCTCAACATCTCCTCACCTTGATTTCTTGATTAAACAGGTGCGCAGAAAAACGATCCCTACTGATCTCTCCACACATTATTTAAAAAATGTGAAGAACGAAGACGGAAAAACCCCTATTGATCAACTAAAAGAAATGGTCGGCATGCTAGATGAAGAAGAGCTAAAGCAAGCCAAAGAAAAATTTCACGCTGATTTTCTGCGTAATCCTACTGAGGATTTCCGTCACTTTTTTGGAATGGCCGTTGTGGCGACTCAAATACGTTCTGACGCCGCCTCTGCCAAGAGCGATCGCTATGAAAGAGGATCTCCAGATAACGTAGAGAAAGGCTGTTCCGGAACAGTCGGAGGAACCTCATCCTATTTTGCTAAGCAGGAAACAGATGCCGCTGCTGATGGGAAGTTAAGCTTAGAAATCATGGGAAGAGCTAATAACGCTGCAGTTAAAACATTGTCCGCTCCACGAGATAATGAAGATTATCTCGAAGAGATTTTAACCACTCTACTAGCTAATTCCGACGAAAACACGCGCGCCATTATCGATACAGCCGGAATCTGCAAGAGCAAGGATGGAACCCCTGAGACGGTCGTTGCACGCTTATTTGATCATATTCGAAATAATACGAAAATGGCCGGAATTGAAGGGATTGTTTACTACGGCAAAGACAACGTCAAACGCCTCTATAGAGGCCCCAATCTGCCTCCGATCCCCTGCTCAACTGCGATGGAGCTCGCTGCACTGGATGGAAAAAAATATTTTTCTTTCTATGGTCAAAAGAACACGCGAGGATCTGATATTAAGCAAGCGAACGGCGTTCATTCTCTCGTCACGATCGATGAAAACGTTTTAAATAGCGATGCAAAACAGGCGGTATTACGATTCCGCAATCTAGTCAATCGCGATTCCGGTCAAACCTTCTCATTTGCCTTTATGCCTGGTTACACCAAAATCTTGAAAGATGCGCTCAAAGTGGATGCGTCCACTCAGTTAAAGGCAGCTGCTGAAGAAGAAGCTCAGTATCAAACCAGTCTTACCCAGTTAAGACAAACCCTTCAGGATGGTGGATTGAGTGAAGGACAAGTTGCAGAGATTAAAGAGAAAATTAAACGAGGCGAAGAGGCTTTAACCGCGATAAACACTCAAATCACGACCCTTAAGTCCAAAGTCGATCAGATCGATAAAATCACAATTGAAGCTAAAGAAGTCGCTAATTATCTGAGGCTCCAAGAAAAGGAACTGGAAGAAAAAGAGGCTCTCGCAATCTTCAGAAAAGAGATGTCGGCCCACATCAAACAAGCTGCTGCTCACCTGGAACACGATATCTTAAGACAGCTCCAAGGCCCGCTCGATGAAAAACAGAAACGCGCGTATCAAGATTTCTTGGTGGCCAGAAGTAAAATTTCTTCGTTCGTCGAGAACTCCATCGACACCCTATACCAAAAATATGGCACGGCAACGCATGATCAAAATAGAGATAACTTCATTGCCGCACAAAAAATACTGACTACTCAGAAGTTGCAAGAACTGTTTAGAGCAGGAACGCTATTTTCTGAAGCGGTAGAGAGTCCTATAACTCTTAAAGAAGAGATTTATACAAAGCAAATCGATCGATCCATTGCATTCTTCAAGAAACGCTTTGAAGAAAATACACCCGTTCAAGTCACCGCGGTCAATGCAGGTGCGATGGCCGTCGCACAAGCCCTTGCGGAAGCCTTAGCTCAAGCGGAAGCGGAAGGCGTAGCGGAAAAGCTATCAGAAAACGTTGTGGAGGTTTTGGATCGGTATGTACCCCCACTACTTGAAACAACCAAAGAGGATCATCTCAACGTTTCCTTGGATTTTCTGCAACAGGGTGCCTTGCGTCACCCTGTTAAAGAATTACCACGACTCCAGGTGCTCATTAAACCTAGCCTACGCGATCTCTTCGAAGTGAGTGACCTTGTCTTTAAACAAAACATTGTTTCCCATTTTATTTTGGCTAAAAAGGGAGCGCCCTATGTCTTCATTACTCAAGAGGAAGGGGATTTATTTGCGAGCTTTGTAGAGACCCATCAAGAGACGCATGGTTACGCTTTATACGATGCGCGGACGCTCTCTAATATTCCTGATGCTGACAAGCTTCTGGATAAAGACAATGCCGAAATTAAGCAAGTGATCTGTGCAGTGATTGGCAGCAATGGAGTGCCTCAAGCTCCTGTTTCGAATATGGAACAGCTGCGCGCCACTAGCCTTACGAATGTCGATACCGACCAGTTGTTGCCCCATCTTCGGATAGAGACAGAGACTAAAGATCTATTGCAAAGGTATGTCACGTTAGAGCAATTCGGTGTGGCCAACAATACACGTGTAAATTTAGATATCAAACCGGTTTCTGTTGATAAAAAGATTGAAATTAGCGTGGGGTGTGGTCCAAACGAAAATTCGATAACAATCCCACAAACTAATCAATGCCTAAATAAACATATCACAGATGTCTATAATGAACAGGGTCGTGAAGCAAAAATGCTAGAAGTCCAGAGGCGTGTCAGAGAAGAGTATGAGAGCATCCCTGGAATAAAGGATTTTGAAAAACAAAAAGCGGCACTGGAAGTAAAAATGGCAGGGCTAAAAAAAATTTTAGTCGACCCAAATATTGGAAATTTTGACGTAACGGCAGACATGCAGAGGGGTTTAGATAAACGTGATGCGGAGTATAGCGGTGGGGTCGAAGGCACTTATGGCCGTTTATTTACAGAAGGTCTAGATAAAATTAAAGTCGCTCGTCAACTTGTAAAGAACGATCCTTCTCCATCTAACTTAAAAATATTAAACGAGGCTTTTAATTCCTTTATAGACCCTCAAATTCTTTCACGAGTGACCGCTTCTAATTACAAATCTACTCCACTTATGTCTGCTTCAGAGTGGAATAGTCATTTCTTTGCGGAAAGTAGTTTAACACCACTTGAATTGGTTTACGGTCGTATTCTATATACTGTGCATAGCGGCAACATATCTGGTGCTAGTGGGTGTAGTCGACAAGATTGTCACTGCATGTTTAACGAGACGTTACCCGCTCTAATAAAGGCTGTAAAAAAATTAACCGATGTGATGACTAAAATAGAAGAAATGGAGAAGCAAGCTCAACAGATTGCTACTGAAATTGATAAAATTAAGGGACAAATGCCTAGTGGACTCGTAGAAGCCCATGAGACAATGAAACACATCATAGTAGAACAATCAAAAATAGAAAAAAATTTAGAAAATCGTGGCGTTCGATTTTCTGGAGACAATCAGTTCTTTGATCATTTCCAATTTCAGGATTTCCAGAATTGGAAAGATCCTGCAAGCGCACAAGTCCATAGCGTCTTGCCCGATTACAAAGATGTCGTGCAACAAGGAATAGAGCAAGGATTTTTAGGCGCTATGAGAGCGCCAACTGAAGAAGAGCAGACTGTTATTCAACAAAACAACACCTTCCTAAGAGATGTATTGGGTTTATCAAAACAGCTTGCAGCTAGAAAAGGCGAGGTGCTATACGTTTAAGGACATACTATAAGCCGAAGGCTTCGAATGCGAAGGTACGCCTAAATGCCATAGAAAAAAAAATATCTGAACTGTTACCAAAGTATTGGAACGAAATGACAGAAAAAATACGACTCCCTGAGAATGACGACGACTTGCTAGCCGAGTGCAAAGCCAGCGCCTTCCGATCGAGTGGAAGCGGCGGCCAGCATGTCAATGTGACCGATAGCGCCGTTCGACTCGTGCATGTCCCTACAGGCCTAACCATCACGAGCCAAAAAGAACGCAGTCAATACCTCAACAAGAGGGAATGTCTCAAAAAACTACGCAACATGGTTGAGAAGCTCAATTACCGAAAACCCAAACGCGTTCCGACAAAGATGCCTCGCTCTGTAAAAAACAATAATCTAGCTAAAAAAGCGCAACATTCTCAAAAGAAAAGCCTGCGCAGCCGACCATCAAGAGATGAATAAAAAGAAAAGGCGAAGCCTTTATAGCCTAGACGAAAGTCCAATATCGTTAAGCAAGAATAAACCATTGGAACTAAGTTGTCTGTATCCATTAATAAAGCCGAAGACTTGGAATGCGCAGCATTTTTGGAGTGAGGAGGCCATGCCTCCTCACTCCTGAGATGATGCGTTTTTCGCATCATCTTTTTGATATCAGTAACTGGTTACTTGGCTGCTCCTGAGAAGCTGTGTTTAGGTGCAAGACTAGTTCTGGATTGACAACGAGCATTGGGGTCTGGATTGACAATGTTGATAATCTTTAAGAAACATCACAAACGAATAAATAAATAGAGTTCTTAAAGATTGTCAACATTGTCGGTCCTGACCCCTCTCTTCAAAAACTTGAGGAATACAATATTTTTGCATTTATTGTGATTAACTCACCTTACGCAAAACAAGTAGGTAGCCAGGGCGTCTCGCCCTGGTGCACAGGGCGGGACGCCCTGGATACCTTCTTTTGCGTTAAAGCGAAGGTCTCGAAGAAGAGATTAAAGCAAGGCGAAGCCTGAGAAGGTAGCCAGGGCGTCTCGCCCTGTGCACCAGGGCGGGACGCCCTGGCTACCTTCTTGTTTTGCGTAAGGTGAGTGATTAATATTAGTTTTGAAATATAAGTGTGTGTAGAGAGGGGTCAGGACCGACAATGTTGACAATCCAGACCCCAATACCGCACCCAAAAGAGACCTCAATGCTCGTTGTCAATTCAAACATAAATCCAGCGTCTTATTGATATTGGTAATCTGTTACTTGAGTGCTCCAAAAATGCTGCGCATTCTAAGCCTTCGGCTTTATTTATAGATACAGACAGCTTAGTTTCAAAGGCTTCGCCTGATTACCTTTTTAAAACAGTTGTGGACCACACTAAATGCCAAAACAACATAGACTCTCTTTAAACGCGTACGCAGAAAAAGTCTTCATCATCTTTCAAAAGCTGTTTGCAGATGGATCAATCGAGACTCCACCCTTCCACCAAGCATTAGTCAATGCAATTGTGCACTGTTTTCACATGCCCACACAAGTCGCATCAAAAGAAAAAAAAGCACTGCTCATTCTCGAACTGCTATTTTTCACTTTCACGTCTCAGTTCTCCCCTAAAAACCCCTTTCATCTCGCCGATTTTCTTCAGAAATACGCCCTAAAAAAAAGTGAAGTGAAACGACTTTTAATTGGGATTCTCTATGGACTCTATTATGGAGATGTTGAACTCACCGCTCATCAAAAACAAAACCATCGCGAAAACTTCCACTTTCTCATGCTTCAACTAGTAGCGGAGAAAGTCTCAACAAATACTTTAAGAGGTGTTTTACGCCAACTATCTCTAGATCAAACGACATCTCTGCTTTGCTATGCATTTAAACACTATCGCGAAGGCTCTTATTTGACTTTAAGGCAACTAGAGGAGCTCCTATTAAAAAACCAATTAAAAAACATCTCTCCAATCAGCCAACAACGACTTGCCTCCATTCTTTTTTGGATCAAACGCAAGTACTACGATCTGCAGGAGTTGCTGAAACTCCTATTGGCGGAATCAACCCTCGATGACTCCCTGTTAGAAAAGATCCATAAACACCTTGAGAATCATGCATTAGCACAAACGCATGCCTTATATGCGCTATTTGATCCGCTCGTTAACTTAATGGTCCATTCTCCCATTAGCATCTATGATGAAATTGAAACGCTTAAAAAGCAAATGATTGGCCCCGCTTACCAAGCCTCAGCTGCGGAAAAAGAGGCTGCTGAGCGACAAAAAGAGCAGTTAACGCAGCGTTTTACACTCTATTTTTCGCATCCCTATTCTTTTCAAGCCTTTCAGGACTTTGCGCGCCTATTTGGCCTATCTGGATACCCTGCACGATTGCATATCAATGAGATATGCCGACCAGAACAGAGGCTGATCGAAAAATTGACTCTGATGCAGCGACTCTTTAGCTCCCCAAGCTTATTGATGCAGACAAGCGTGGATGACATTCAGGGAATGTTTTCATTAATTTTGACGATCATTTTACATTTAGAAGCGATGCAATACAAGCCCATGTTATATAAAAAGGGCTTAGAGCAAATGCTCAGCGCAATCCCGACTTCAGGAAAGGATTTAGCGCTTCAGCCAACTCTACCGACAATTCTCACTGGATTAGATCAACTGGTCCAATTCATTAATGCGCGTACGGAAGAGACGGAAGAGAAGATAACCCTCAGGGATTATCCTCTCATTGTTTTCGATCAATCAAAAAAAGAACTCTACGACAAGAACAGCCGTTATATCCAGCAACTCAATCGCCATTATAAGAGCTGTATTATACACGTCACCCAAGAAGAGGCTTTAGGCTTGTCCCAAAAGATTAAGATGGAGTGGGCGATCCGCACAAGTCGCTCAGACGGATTTGGCTTTGCCGGGGCCCGCAACTGCGTCTTCCTTTTGGCCCCTGTGATTAAACGCGCCTTTGCAGCGGGCAAGAAATCGATGAAAGAAATCCTGGAAATGAAACAGAGCGAGCTGCTTGCCCTTTTTAACGCGGCCGTGCTTGGAGGGGATACCCCTTTGACTTTTGGCGGTGAAACGCTTTTCATGTGCGATGACGATATGGCAATCCCTGACTCCAATCTGTTTTCACACATCCTCTACTCAGCTGAGTTAGGTGGACTCTATGCCTTTTCATTTGGATACTACACAGGAAGAAACACGAAATATTCCATTAAGTTTCGAAATTTAAAACACCTCCTCACGCATCCCCGCGATAATTTCATCTATACAGAATGGACAGATCATCCAAAATCGGTATTAATGTCCGAGGTAGTATGCAAGCCAAGAATTTGCTTAAACTTGCCATTTGGTCATGAAGAAAGCCACCTTTTGACTATTCTTGAAAGCAATCTTCTTTCGAAACCCTCCATCCATTTATGCGGAACCCGTTATCCCACATTACAAATCCCGACCCATTATTTCGTTGGATTAGAGGAAACCCTAAAAGCATTCATTCCCCACTCCATTACCATTGCTATGGTGTGTTTTTTGGCCGATCCAGGAGATAATTTTAACCGCTGCGTTTTACCCTGGAATGATAAAAGCATGTGGACAGCTTTTTATTCACTAAGGGAAGTTTTTGAAAAGATTGTAGATGTCCCAACAAAAAAAGAGATGCAAAAGCACTTTTGGAAGAACATGCACGAATTTTTGACATCTCAAAAGCAAGAGATGATCTTTCAACAGGACATCTCAGACCTTCTCAACGAAAACATTAAAGAGGTTTTAGAGGTATTTAAAAAGCAGCACGCATTGAGTCGCCATGAAAAAGACTCCTTAGATAAAATTGAGGAAATTTACCGGTTTTATCATCAGGACGCCGTGTACCTAAAGGAATTGGGCGAGCGCGTCGTCGCAGAGATTAAAGCATGTTGCACCCCAGAAAATTGGTATGAGTCGTGTATAGATGCACAAATTGACATGTCGAAGCTCATTGATCAGGTAAAAGAAACCATGGAAACTCAATATGCAATACGCATTGTGGACTATCCTCTCACAGAAAACTTCTATTTATTAATGCAAGTGATTGGCGCCGCCCAGTTCAATGCACATGTGGATAGAACTCTGAGGCCACCATTCGGAAGTGTTACTCCAATATCGTCATAATAAGGAACTACTAATTTAGGCCCGGATGGGCCAGCAACTGTAAGCCCACTGTGAGCGATTAGCGAACTGTGGGTAGACACAAAACAAAACCAAGTCGCGGAGCGGCGACACCCACACAATCGACTGTATATCAACGCCATAGATCATGTCGCCGCTCCGCGACTCACGTTTGTATTATTTGCACCCACAGTTCGCTAATCGCTCACAGTGGGCTTACAGCTGCTGGCCCATCCGGGCCTATATTAGTTTTTTCCTCCTTTAACGACATTTGATGCACAACTCAGTTTATATACTGTTACTACATTCACGGCTAATAGCGTTTTGGCTGAATTTTAACACGCATCTCTTCCAAAAGTTGCATGGATTCTAGCGTGCCTTTCCTGGCTTCATCAGAGACAACCCACTCATGTGAGATACCGCCATCCGACAATAAAAAAATGCGATCTGCTAATGCTAAAGCATCGCGGAAATCGTGTGTCACCATCAATAGTGTGGTGGCATATTTTTTCTGTAGAGCGCGTAAAAGGAGATACATCTGTTCCCTTAGAACAATATCTAAAGAACCAAAAGGTTCATCTAACAATAATAAGGGGCGGTTTTGCAATAAGGCACGACCCAATGAAACGCGTTGACGCATGCCCCCCGACAACTGATCGGGAAACAGCTCTTCGCAATGTGCCATTTCTATATCGCGTAGTAGCGCACGCGCCTCTTGATACAACTCATCTTTATTTTTTGGGATGATGCCCAACTCGGTCGTCAAAAGCATGTTGCTTAGCACTGTTCGCCACGGAAGCAGCAGATCCGCTTGCGTCATATAAGACACATTTCCTCGACCCTCAGGTAGCTGTTTTCCCAAAATAGAAATCGTCCCCTGCTTGGGTTTTAAAATCCCTGTCAGCAATTTAAACAGGGTTGTTTTTCCCGAACCTGAAATTCCGATTAAGGCGCCTATTTCTCCTTTTTTCAGCAAAAGAGTGAGGCGATTCAAAATCAGATGCCCTTCATAAGCGAAGGAGAGCTCTTCCACTGCTAACAAATTCATTTTATCTCTCTTTTTAAGTGCGAAAAGTATATGAATAGATACACAATCTTAGACTTCTTGCCGTTTACATTAAATGAGAGTTTTCCATGCAACTTAAAGAAAAATTAGCTGATGTCCAAAAACAGCTCCAAAAACAGAAAATCGATGGCTGGCTTTTTTATGACTTTAGACGTTCTAATGAAATCGCTTGTCGATTCCTAGACATTTCATCCGACCAATTTCTGACACGCCGCTTCTTTTACTGGATTCCTAAAAAAGGGTCACCTGTTAAAATCGTCCATGGAATCGAAAGCCATGTGTTGAGTCATCTTCCAGGAAACACACTCACCTATCGCTCCTGGCAAGAGCTTGAAACCAATCTGCAAAATACGCTAAAAGGCTGTAAACATGCAGCCATGGAATATTCCCCCTATAATGCCCTGCCTTACCTCTCTAAGGTAGATGCGGGCACTGTGGACCTTATACGCAAATTTGGAGTCCAAGTGGTCACTTCAGCTACACTTTTACAATACTATACTAGCATCTGGAGTGATTTTCAACTGCAGAGTCATTTAGCTGCGACCGATGTCCTATGTCGCACGGTGGACCAGGCATGGACCTTTATCGCCCAACATTTAAAGTCGAACATCTCTATTACCGAATACGCTGTCCAGCAATTCATTTTGCAAAAATTTGAGCAACAAAACTGCGTCATGGCGGGAACACCCATCTGCGCCGTTAATGAGCATTCCGCTCTTCCTCACTACTGTGCTGAAAAAAAAGAGTCGGCTGCAATCAAAATAGGGGACTTTATTCTCATTGACCTCTGGTGCAAACAAGATCTACCAGATGCCGTTTATGCGGACATCACACGCGTTGGTGTTGCAGCGCCCCGTCCAACGAACAGACAACAAGAAATTTTTGAGATCGTGAAACGCGCGCGCGATGCAGCAACGGTATTTGTCGAAAACCAGCTGAGTCAAGGCGCTGCGATAAAGGGTTGTGAAGTCGATCAAGTGTGCCGTCAAGTGATTACAGAGGCCGGTTATGGCGACTACTTCACACACCGCACTGGACACAATATCGATCAAGAGGATCACGGAAATGGCACGCATATCGACAGTCTTGAGACCCAGGATGAACGCCTATTGCTGCCGCGCACCTGTTTCTCTATTGAACCTGGAATCTATCTTCCCGATGAATTTGGCGTGCGCTTAGAATATGATCTCTTCATCCATTCTAATGGAAAGGTTCAAATCACAGGCGGGATTCAACAAGAGATCACCTGTTTGGATCTTTCTTAAAATCCTGAATTTTGTTACAATTTCTCGGTAAATACACAAAATTTTACATATTATTGATAGAAAATTAAACGCAAAGACGCAAAGAAGGTAGCCAGGGCGTCCCGCCCTGAGGCACAGGGCGGGACGCCCTGGATACCTTCTTGCTTCGCCTGCCGTAAGGACGTATCATTGCACAGGTAATTAGCAGAACAAAAAGTGGAACATGCTTTACTGGTATTTTTGAGCAAAAAACTGCTTAGATTGACCAGCCTAGGTCGAGACGGCCTGACTACCTTCTTTGTGTCTTTGCAATTATTTTCTATTAATAAATTGTATGAACTTTGCTTTTAATCACTTAAGGACGTCTTTTGTTACCTCAACCGCCAGTTCAATCCGTTCCCCCCATCTGGAAACGCATTTTTCGACAAAACTTTCGCAAATGGGATGCCCTTGCCGATTTTTTAGACCTCTCCCCTCAGCAACGCCAATCCATCCTAACAGCCCCAAACTTCTCGCTTAACCTGCCTCTTAGGTTGGCTCAAAAGATTGCTAAGGGAACATTGGACGATCCGATTTTAAAGCAATTTCTCCCTACAACAGCCGAATCCCTGTCACTGCCTCTTTTTGTTGCAGATCCCGTTGGAGATGGCTGCAGCCGGCCATCACCTAAACTCCTACATAAATACGATGGCAGAGTCCTACTGATCTGCACCAGCGCATGCGCCATGCATTGCCGCTATTGCTTCCGGCAAAATTTCGACTACGAGGTCAATGAAAAAGGCTTTGACAATGAACTCGCGCTCATCGCACAAGATCCCTCTATCCATGAAGTGATTTTAAGCGGCGGAGATCCCCTCTCTCTATCAAACCGTACATTGAACAATCTAATCCATAATCTTGCCAAAATTCCTCATATTAAACGCTTGCGTTTTCACACGCGCTTTCCAATTGGTATTCCAGAACGCATCGACAACGACTTTCTCAGTTTAATCGGAAAAGCTCCGTTCCAAATTTGGTTTGTCATTCACGTGAACCATCCCAAAGAATTAGACGACGAAATTTTAGAAAAATTACACGCTCTTCAAAAATTAAGGGTGATGGTCCTAAACCAAGCTGTTTTATTGCGCGGTATCAACGACAGTGTGTCGACTCTAAAAGAGCTGTGTGAAACATTAGCCAATCATGGCATTTTACCCTACTACCTGCATCAACTAGACCGTGTGAAGGGCGCCACACATTTCGAAGTCCCTCACTGCGAAGGAATTGCACTTATTCAAGAGATCACTAAGCAACTTCCCGGTTATGCCGTGCCCAAGTATGTGCAGGAGATCGCAGGTGAACCCTCCAAAACGCTTTTGATGTAATAAACTTCTTGCAAACCTCAAAAAAACTCTTGATCATTTCTTAACATTCTGGTATCGAAGGGGGTATTCCTATTTAAACACCCATGAGGACGCTCACATGACCAAAAAAGCTATTTATTGCACACTTTATCTGTTTATATTGACGATTTTTTTCAGCCCACCGCTGGCAGCTTTTGAAAATGGAGAGGTTCTCCTCACGGGATATGGCACCTATCTCCATCCACAAACAAGTACGCTCTTATCCTTTGATACCATTCCCGATTCAGCCGTTAAAATCGAGGATACAGGAGCTGGTATGGCAACATTGCGCGTAATTTTTCTAACATGTTTGGGTTTAGAGGCCAGTGCAGGCATCGCGCATCTAGAAATTAAAGGAGAAAAAAGTTTATATGGCGTGAATATCGGACACACCTGGTATGCGCCCACCACACTGATGCTTCAATATTATTTTAATCCCTGCGCAAAGTGTACATTTCATATCGGCTCCGGAGTCAATTACTCCATTTTTTATGATCAAAAGTGTAAAATCGACGGGACAAAGTTAAATGTCAGCAACTACTGCAGTTATGCCACACAGGCAGGCATGGACTATATAATGCCCGGAGGCGAGTGGTTTTTCAGTATCGACGCCAAATACCTAAGAGTCCAAAATAAAGCAACCCTTTCAGGGGACACATCAGGCCGAATCTACATGAACATGAATCCATGGCTGCTCAGCGCCGGATTCGGACGCCGATTCTAAGCAATCAAAAAACACCAGATAACCTTCCGGATGAGACGATTACAAAAATCGCAATAAGCCGAAGGCTTCCGAATGCGAAGCATTTTTGGAGCACCCAAGTAACGTAAGAAGCTGTATTGGGTTCTGGATTGAGGTTTGGATTGACAACGAGCATTGGGGTCTGGATTGACAATGTTGACAATCTTTAAGAAACATCACAAACGAATAAAAAAACAGATTTCTTAAAGATTGTCAACATTGTCGGTCCTGACCCCTCTCTGGACGAGCCTTTAGGGTCTTCACAAACTTCAGTAAAAATAGTCTTTTAACACCTATTGTGATTGATATTAGTTGAGGGGTCAGGACCGACAATGTTGACAATCTTTAAGAACTCTATCTTTTTATACGTTTGTGATGTTTCTTAAAGATTGTCAACATTGTCAATCCAGACCCCAATACAGCTTCTCAGAAGTGCGGAGGCATGGCCTTCGCATTCGAAGCCTTCAGCTTATTGTGACTTCTGCAATCGTCTTGGATGGGGGTATGATCATGCAATCCCCTTTTTCCTTCTAACGCCCCTCCTAAGCGTCTAAGCCAAACAGGCCCCAACTTTTGGTTATTGTTCATTTATTTCTGGTAATTATTTAATAAAAGTTTTAGGTTGGAAAAAATGTCCCTTTTATTAGAAATCAGGGGATACAATGTCAAAAGTGAATAAGTCTCTTTAACGATACTAATAGGATGGTCATTATGAGCTATTTGTTAGGAGTTACTGCATATTTGCCTTCTTTACCTTCATTTTTACGTTCCCAACAGCCGCAAAGTTTAGCCTCCACGATCCTGGATGCCGACTTGCCAAAAGAAGAATTCTCTGTTACACCTCCAGAGCAAAACTCCTTGGAGCAAGTAGCTGACCAGATGCATTTTCACGCTAATGAACACCTCCTCCACTCCGTAATCGGTGACTTATATGAGGAACATACAGCTCCCCAAGCCGATCTTCCTCCTTCAGCATCTAGCTTACAGGCACACGAAGTCTCTCACATACTTATTCCGGTGTCAGCAGAACCTCTAACGAGTGCTTTAGCTGCAGAGGATCAAGCTCCTGTAGTTAGGAAGGCTTCTGTCCCAGACGGACAAGTCACCCCTCACACACCTGTTCCATTGCCCGCAGAGGCTTTACCTAGTGTTTTGGCTGTAGAAATTCAGGCCCCTGCTGTTAAAGAGAGTCCCATCCACCAGCACTCTCCAGCGGCAGCAGCAGCAAGCGCATCCTCTTCCAGTCAGACTGCTCAGTTGGTTAATACAATAGCAGGGCCAGCAAGAGCACCTCAATCTAATCCTCTAAACCGAATCATTGCAACACCTGCCTTCTTTTCTCTAAAGCCTTCACCAGAAAAACTTAAAAAACAATTTCTAAAGACTCTTAAAAGTTGTTTAGAGGCTACTCCAGATCCCCAAGAACAATTACGTCTATTAACTCAATATCTCATAAAAAGCCCCGAGTCCCTAAAAGCCGAAATTCATTATTTGCGTGCCAGATGCCAATACAAACTGAATCAGTTCGATTATGCGTGGACAGAAATTGAATTAAGCCTTAAACGAGAGGAAACATATCAAGCTAAATTTCTAAAAACTTCCATACTAGCTTATCGCGATAAAAATGCTAAATTCTCAGAGGCATATTGCCTCATTAAAGAACTTATTGACTCCATACCCGAATCTGATCGCTCAATCTCAGAACTATGCCTAGAAGAGTCAAGAAAAATAGCCGAATTACTTAGAATCCACCGTATCAATCACGAAAAGGAAACTCTGTTATCTATCGAAACCTGCATCTTAGCAACGCATTTTCCAGAGTTTTTAACAACAACCATTAACCAACTATGCTCGGGCAAATATCCGATCTATGTTTACTCAGGATGCCTAAAAGATTTATGCGCTATAATTGAAATTGACAAACAGATTAATGCTGTTAACAGGGCTTTTGCTTTGGGAGTTATCCATCACAAATTACGCCATGCTTATCAAAAGGAAGGGGCTTCTGAATATGATATAGCGGGAATAACCACTACTATGTTCGACTATTTTGAGCTCCCTCTTCTAGCCGAACACCCTGCAGCGCAACGAAAATTAGGCTGTTGCTACTACTTATATCAAAATAATGACGGGGGAGAACCCGGAGCAAAAGCAACAGCACATTTAAACAAAGCTGTTCAATTGGGAGATCCTTTAGCGGACAACTTACTGACAACATATAAATTAAAATAGGCTTTATACCAACCTTTAGCTGAAATTTCCCATTTGGACTGCGCCAAATGGGAAATTTCAGCTAAAGGCTGGTATACCACACATATACACAACATTTTAAAATAGGATTTAGACATGACTGCTGTTTACTCATCTTTAAAAAGTTTTGGAACACATCTGATCCATAGACAGCCCCCTAAGGCTCCAAGCGCCTCCGCACAGGATCCGATCCTAGACGACGATCCTGATGGCGTGCTCATAGATGAAGAAGAAGTCAAAAGGGAATGTGCCGCGCTTGTTCCTGTGAAGGTCTTTCATCGAATGATTTCTTCCGCAGCAGCCCCCTCAACGCCTTTAACCCCTGCAATTCCTCCTTCAACACCTTCTGCCATGCAGGCCGCGCCCACTGAAGCCGCACGCCCCGTATTGAAATTAAGAGTGCCTGAGATCACTTCTTCTCCTCTGCCAGATGACGATTTTGATAGCATATTCGTAAATGAAAGAGGAGAAATCGAGCGGGTAGGTCCCGAGCAAGGAGCTCCTGCCAGTTCATCGAACGGAGTTGTACCCCCCTCCGCCTCTGTAGCGACCTTTGATCACGCGATTTCTTCCGCGGCAGCTGCCGCAACTCCTTCAACCCTTGCAACATCCACTGCTATGCAGGTTGTGCCTGCTGAAGTCAAACGACCCTTATTAAAATCAAAAGTCTTTGAGATTACTTCTCCACCACCTAGAGAGACTCTTACTGGCAAAGTGTGTGGTGCTGTGGCTAATTTTGTCTGGGGAAATACCCCACCCGCCCCCAATCCAATTGATCAACTTCAAGAAAGATTGGCCACTATCTCGGGAGAGTCTGGACAATTGGCATTCTTGAATATGGAATTAACAACTACCCCTGAATCGAATAAGTGGCAAGTTCTTTATGTGCGTTGCCAATATCGCATCAAGGCCGGCGACTACATTGGGGCTTTAAAAGATATCAAAGAGAGCATTGAACAACATCCCACTCCAGAAAGCCTTTATTTTAAGGCGAATCTTTTAGCCTTTAGGGACAAAACCCCTCTATATGCTAAAGCCTATTTCATTTTCAGCCATATCATGGCTCACAATATGACGACGCATCCAGATCTAGCCAAGAAATGTGAAGCAGACCGTTTGCAAATCGTTGAGCAACTCAAAATTAAAGCCCAGCAATTAGACAATCTATCAACCGAAGAAGTCTGTATTCTAGCAAAACACGATAAGAGTTATCATCCAAATGCAGTGGAAAGACTCTGCATGGAAAACCTATCAGTGAGCTCCTCTTTGTTTTTAAAGCTCCTCATCAACTCTTTTGAACAAAACAAAGAACCATGTAATGTAGAAAAAATGCATTTTGCCATTGGTTTTCTATATCAACAGTTGATCGAGACCATTGAACAAGAAAAAGATCAAGGAATACCCCAGCTATCCTTTTGCAGGAATATAAAGCAATTTCAAGGGAAAATGTATGCTCAATTTTTGGCCGCAGCAAAAGCAGGTTATGCCAAGGCCCAAAGAGCTGTTGGAGAGTGTTTTATTGAGGGAGAAGTCATCGCTCAAAATATAGATTTTGCCTTTGAGTATATTAAAAAAGCCGCTGATCAAGGTGATGTCCTAGCATTAGATCACTTGGCATATAGTTTTTATGTCAATGACTCGATTGAATATCAAGATGGGCACACTAAAACCAATCCAAAACTAGCAGCACAATGCTTGCAAAAAGCTTTTCAATTATGCACTAAGAATCAAAGGGAAGCTCTCTTACACACTCTTCATGAATGGAAGCAGAAAAGGCTAGATGATCCCCATGGAAATAGTTTGCAACTACAAGCGTTAGACGAATTTGAAAAACTTGTTAGAACAGAAAAACGTGCAAAAGCAGAAGAGCATGCTCGTTCAGAAAAAAAGCGCGTGCTGGCAGACATCGGAAATATTGCATAAAAGGTGACGGTTCGGGTACTCTTTCATCATCCATCAGGCATCCAGCCTGAGATAAAAAACTAATAATCACCCCCATTCGGGGGTGATTATTAGTTTTTTTATTAATAAATCCCACCACCTATCACCGAGCCACACACATGTTTAGAAAACGCATCAAAAAGACTTTTCCTCCAGGCACATTTATTCCAAAGCCTGCTAGAATCGCAGCGATTCTACAACTATGCTTGGCGTTTACCGCGCTGATTTGGGCCTGCGGCTATCCATTTATGGGAGATCTTTTTTCCACTAAGTCCAAAATGCTGCTCTATCAACATGTCATGGGCATTACCCCATCCAATCAAACCGCAGCAACAAACAACGCAGACTATCAATCGCTGATGCAGCGCAATGCCATGCGCTTCCAAGCATTACCCTCAACACAAAAACAGCTGATAACCACTCAATATGAAGCGCTGACAACTCAAATTGCCGCGCCCTTTTTGACTAAACTTAAGCGCTCTCTACATATCCTCGCAATAGAGGTTTCTCCTTACGAACAGGCATGGATATTTTTTTCTATCACGATCTCTATTCTAATCTTGCTGCGCATTGAAGGAGCTGTACAAGCAGCCTGGCTGTTGCCTCTATTAACGCTTCTTTATGCCTATTCCCATTTTACAATCCCGTCAACTAACCGTTTAAGCGCAGAGGAAAAACTCTTTCCTACCGAACAACAACTCGTCAGCAACTACCTAAAAGCACCTTTAAACGCTAACATTCTTGAGCAACAAGATGAATTGAAACGAGGCTGGAAACTTTACTTAGTTGACCAATGGGCAAAACAAACCCCTTCGCAAAATCCTGAATTATTTAATCAACAAGTGGAGTCCGGGGAATTTGCCTTCAATGTGGAGCGCCTAAAAGCAGTCGTAGCGGATAAGAATCTGACAGCTTATCAAGGCAACGTCTCGACAGGGCTATTGATCATCTACCTCATTTGGAATATCTTTTTGGCGTGGTGTGTCAACTACTACCAGAGAGAGAAAGAGATTCATGCATCAAGCTAAAGGTAGCTTTCATAGAGGTTCTGCCCTTGCCGCACTCCAGAGCCTTCGTCAAGGGCAGACTCTTTGCGGAAGCTACTGTTAGCCTGATGCATATGAGGCAAAGCCTCCGCACTCTTGAGAAGCTGTGTTTAGGTGCGAAACTGGTTCTGGATTGACAACGAGCATTGGGGTCTGGATTGACAATGTTGACAATCTTTAAGAAACATCACAAACGAATCAATAAAGAGCGTTCTTAAAGATTGTCAACATTGTCGGTCCTGACCCCTCTGTACACAAGGTTTAAGGATCTTCAAAAACTTGAGGAATACAATATTTTTGCATCT
>Ga0207102_1008_pt2 | contig 36157 bp, 40 predicted proteins | sample Alteio_BWMinHeat_80_FD_153573 | JGI IMG/M metagenome (GOLD analysis project Ga0207102, IMG submission 153573) | Enriched cells from forest soil in Barre Woods Harvard Forest LTER site, Petersham, Massachusetts, United States -... | ecosystem: Environmental > Terrestrial > Soil > Temperate forest >... | reverse complement strand
CCCCAAGCATGACCGTCAAAAAAGCGATCATGCATATATCTCTCATTGGAGGCTTTCTAAATACGGAAGCGGGTTTGAAATGCCGGCTTGTTATTTATGCTCGTTAGCTTCGTCCTGGACTTCGGAACCGGCATGTTGGACATCTTTACCGGCGCCTTCTACGGTATTGCAGGCTGTCGTTACAACGGTGAGGAGCAGAGCGGCGAGGAGTAATGCAAAACGGTTCATGGTATGTTCTTCCTTGTTGATTGTTGCCGAATTATCAGTCTTATATAGCTAACGCTTGTCATCGTGGTCGAGGTCCCGCAGTTACTGCTGGTTAAGCGCCTTCTTTACATCTTTTTTCTCGTCCTTCACGGCATCCTCCAGTTTGTCGCCCGGTGTGCGGTCTTCCAGCTGGCGGGCGGCTTTATCGGGGCCGTTGTGCAGTTCGTTGATGGCGTCGCCTATTTTCTGACCGGCGTCACGCTGGTCTGGTGTATTCAGTATGTAATAACCGATGATTGCGACGATAAGCCCCACAATCACGGCCGGTATCAATTTTTTATCCATTTTTAAGTCCTTTCTAAATAAGGCCAAGAAGACGCAGAATAATGAGAAGCATCAGTATCCCGCCCAATCCGCCACTTGGGTAATATCCCCAGTTCCGGCTATGCGGCCATGTGGGCAGGGCGCCGATAAGAAACAATACAAGAATGATAAGCAGAATATTTGAGAGGGGCATGGGAGAAATCCTTTCACTCTGTTGCGTCTTTCTCCAACGCTTATGGTGCGCAAGCTGTTCCCAAAAGATAAAAGTTCCTTACTCTATTGTGGTTATTTGCCCGTACAAATGGTATTACACAGGAACTATTCATGCCTTTTTATCATTGGTTTTAAAGGATAAATTTGTGAGAGATGAGAAAAATGCATGTGCCCTTCTATTCCAGAACGTTCGGTTAAGAAATACTCTTCCTCAGCCCTGCCCCTGCAAGGGGTGCTATCTGCGATTGTTGATTCCTCCGAAGATGCTATTGTCAGTCAGCTTATATTCACCATGTTCAAAAAAGCGTCATCTTCCGCTCAGGACAAGAAATCCGGGTCGGGGGCTGGATCGGGAGTAGGGCTGGCTTTCGCCAAGAAAATTATCGAGCGCCACAACGGGCGCATCTGGGTTGAGTCTGAGCCCGGCAAAGGCTCCACATTTTATTTTACGCTGAACCAAGATGATGCCCCGCATGGGCGATAAACGAATGAAAGCGCAGGCCATCCATGCCCCTCAAGAATGCCCGCAGGACATTTCCCAATGCTGGCTGGCTGCAATTGTTGAATCCTCGGAAGATGCCATCGTCAGCATGATGCTGGATGGCACGATCATATCCTGGAACGAGAGTGCAGAACGGCTATTCGGCTACAGCAGAGACGAGGCCGTTGGCCAGAATATCAGTTTTCTTGTTCCGTCGGAGATGGAGGACGAACAGCGTGATATTAACATTCGTGTGCAGGCGGGAGACCGTATTAAACGTTATGAAACGGTACGTATAGACAAGACCGGAAGGTACATTGACATTTATCTCACGCTCTCCCCCGTTCGTGGCATCACAGACCAGATTATCGGCACTTCGATGATCACACAGGATATTACGACGCATAAAATAACAAAGACCTATCTCAAAGAACTGGATGATTGCAACCAGAAGCTGGCAGAATTTTCCAATGTCAGGGCGCATCAACTGAAAGAACCCCTGCGGGGTTTAAGCTATCTATCCGCAATACTGCTGGAAGATTATACGGATAAACTGGATGCAAAAGGTGCAGAACGGCTCAACGTACTTGTATCTCTTTGCCAGCGTATGGATACCCTGATCGATAATCTCTTTTATTTCTCAAAGCTTGAAAACGAGAAATCCGCCATGCAGGAGGTTAATCTTAACGAAATCATCAAAGATATCCAGCAGCTGATGGAATCTACGCTGAAAGAGAAGAATGCCCGCATCGTTATTCCACATCTTCTGCCGTTTATTGCCTGCGATAAAGCAAGGATTACCGACGTGTTCCGGCATCTCATTGCCAATGCCGTTAACTATAACGACAAGATGGAGCCTGTTGTAGAGATAGGATTTTTAGAAAGCATGGAAACACTAAAGGGTCGTGAAGAGAACGTGTTCTATATCAAAGACAATGGCATTGGCATCGAGCCAAAATATCATCGGCTGATATTCACTATGTTTAAAAGGCTGCCGTCTTCCGTTCTGGACAAGAAATCAGGGACAGGCGTGGGGCTGGCGTTCGTCAAGAAAATCATCGAGCGCCATGACGGGCGCATCTGGGTTGAGTCTGAGCCCGGCGAGGGCTCCACGTTTTATTTTACGCTGGGTAAAAAAGAAATCAGCCCGGCGTTGCCACCGGGCTGATATTCTGTTCTTTGTCCCGTCTTCTAGTGGTTACGGGGCTCGTTGTAGCTTACGTCATGCTGGTTCAGTTCGTCATCTCCCCAGTATTTCGTGCCCTTCAGCATAGCCTGAGCCATCAGACCAGTGTCGGTCAGTTGGTACACACGGACGCCCGGCAGAATATCTTCCTCGCCGCCGACAGCTTTGCCTTTGGCTCCTTGCTTCGCAGCAAGATCGGCATGACCGGAGAGGTCAAGCCCGGTTTTCAGGAAGTCATTAAAGGCTTCCGCATCGTTGAATACAAACACCACGCGGAAGTCCTTCACGCCCAGACCCAGGCCGACACCGGCTGCAGCCATCTGCATGTAGGTTTCCTGTCCGGTCGTGTTATCGTGCGCAATGCCATGGCCGTAAGTACCGGAGAAAAAGCCAATAGCTACGTCTGCACTTGAAAAGACAGCATAGCCGACTGCATTGGCAATCTTCTTCTCGGCGCCCGGATGGGCCTCGTAAAGCCTGTCAAGGACGTGCGTTTGCATTTTCTGGATTTCAGATCTTTGTTCATCCCGCGTCGCGGCATGGGCCGTTTGGGCAGAAAACGCAAGCGTGAAGGCCAGTAGCAGAATAGAAGTAAAATATTTCATCAGATATCTCCTTGTTAAAGTTTAAGTTTTCTAGAGTGGTGGCGCTTTGCCCTGGAAGAGGTGCATCACAGCCGTTATAAGAAACAGTATGATGAACACGCCAAAGACCATACGTGCCAGCTCAATGGAGACGACAGCAATGCCACCAAAACCAAAGATTGCTGCAACCAAAGCAATGATTAAAAAAGTTATTGCATATTGTAGCATTGTTTTTCTCCTTTCTGGATTGTTAAGTTTAATTATTATTGAACTGGATCAACGCGCGACGATTTGCCGGCATCTTGTCGTTATCACCCGTTGGTACGGCCAGATGCGTTTTGCCGAAGGCTTCCTGAGTGATGATGCTGGCATTAACGCCGTCGGCTACAAGAGCATCGGCCACGGCCTTTGCCCTTCTTTCCGAAAGCGCCTGATTAAGCGCCACGCCGCCTGTCGTGCTTGTATAACCTGAAACAACGACAGATGAAGGATTATCCTTCTCGATCTCCTGCGCCGCTTGACCCACAATAGACAGCTCATTGGCCGGGATCTTTGATTTGTCATTCGCAAAATGGATTGCATACGAAGATACAGATGCTGACTGGGTAACCACTGCCGTTGCAGGCTCTGTTACGGTTTCTGTCGTGGCGACTGATGTATTGGCACGGTAAACATTGCATCCGTGCGCCACATAGCCTGCGGGAGGCAACTGATAACCCTGGCACTGTTTGCGATGCAGGTTATATTCCATGAATACGACCCACTCGTTGTGATGAGCCTCAATTTCAGAAGCGGGAATATCATAAAAGGTTAATGACCCCATTTCCTGCTGGGCGTGAGCCGTACCGCTGGAAAGCGTCAGAACGCCCATGCAGAGGGCGAGGCAGGTGGTGGAGAGTAAAAGTTTGTTTTTCATTTTTGGTCCTTGTTGGTTTGAGAGGCCGCTTCCTGTCCAACGGCTGCCGGGTGTTAAAGGTCCACAAGGGGATAAAGGGACCTTTTAAGCCCGCAGGAACGTTTGCAAGGTGACGGGCAAACTGTATATAAGGAGAAAAGCCATGTTATTTTTATTTATCGTGCTTTTGATCACCGCATGCGGTATGAAGGTAGCATGCTGCTTCATGCCGACAGCCTGATGCTGGACATGGAGCGCTCTTTATTGCCCTCAAGCCAATGGGCTGGGCAAAACCTCGGTTTCAAGACATCTTTCGGGAGTGCGGTTTTCTTGTCCTTTATCAGACAATACAGGCATTATTTTCTCTTAATACTGCTGTTGTTCACAGGCGGCGGCGTGATGGAGAATCTTGTGCAGCATGGGGCCACCCAGAGTGTGGTTCTTTATGCGAGTCTATCCTTTGCTGCACTGTTGATTCTGCTGAACGGCTATGTCTTTTACACCTTGTCGCCGCAGGGAATGAAAAGGGACAAGACAAGCGTGTCGCAGGAAATCTTCCGCATGGCGAGCGAAGTCGCCAGTGATGGTATCTTTGAATGGAACTTTGTGGGAGACAAGGCTTTCTATTCCCGCCAGTATTGGGCCATCCTCGGGTATTTGCCGGGAGCCTTCTCTGACACGGTCCAGTCATTCAAAGACCTCCTGCACCCTGACGATCAGGAGCGTGTGCTGGCCTATATCAAGAAGTACCTGAGCGGTGAAGTACCGGAATACCACATTATCTTCCGCATGAAGCATAAGGACGGCCAATGGGTATGGATTAATGCCCGTGGCCGCGCGCTCTACGACGAGTCCGGAAAGCCGACCCGTATTGTCGGTGCGCATACGGATATCACCCTCGTTAAAGCCTATGAGGAAAAGCTCGAAAAAGCCCGTGAATACGCGGAAAATGCCAACCGCGCAAAGACTGATTTCCTTGCCCATATGAGCCATGAAATCCGCACGCCACTCACCGCCATCAGCGGCATCGCCGAGATTTTTGACAGTGCGCAGACTAACCTTGACGACAAGCAAAAGAAGCTGATTAAAGTCCTCAGCTCCAGCACCTCATCTCTTAAAGATCTAGTGAGCGATATCCTCGACTTCTCTAAGATAGAAAGCGGCGAGATCGAGCTGGAGCTTGACCAGAAAATATTCGGCCTGCAGGATGTGTTTGAGCAGGTTATCAGCATTGTTTCTCTGAAGGTTGGCGAAAAGAATTTCAAATTCAAGTTCGATTATAGTGCGGTTAAAAAGCACAAATTCCTTGGTGACCGGGCGCGCTTCAGGCAGATTCTGCTTAACCTTATCGGCAATGCCATCAAGTTCACGGAAAGAGGCAGTGTCGTTGTGGAAGCGACCAGGGTCATGCAGCGCGGCGAGCCGTTTCTGCGTGTTGACGTGAAAGATACCGGCATTGGTATTGCACCGCAGAACTTTGATCTTATCTTTGAACGGTTCAAGCAGGCGGACTCGTCAGTCTCGCGTAAATACGGCGGCTCAGGCTTAGGATTGCCGATCTCGCTGCGCCTTGCCCGTCTGATGGGCGGGGACATCACTGTAAGCAGCGTCATGGGGGAAGGGTCCACCTTTACCCTGATGGTTCCGATGAGGACGCATGAGGTGCAGGAAGACCACCAGAGCGACAAGAAGCTCGACATGGCGCTGACTGACAAAATCCGCAAACAGTCTCTTAATCACAAGAATATCCTGCTGGTGGAGGATTATGAGGGCAATATCGTCATCCTCAGCTATCTCCTTGATAGCCTGGAGTGTAACTACGATGTGGCACGCACGGGCCTGGAGGCCCTCAACATGTGGAAAGAGAAGCGCTATGACCTGATCCTCATGGATGTGCAGATGCCTGAAATGGACGGCTTTACGGCCACGACACAGATCCGCGTGATAGAGAAGGAAAAAGACCGCGAGCGCACGCCCATCATCGGCATGACGGCGCACGCACTTGTCGGTGACAAGGAGAAGTGCATCGAGGCCGGTATGGATACTTATCTGCCGAAACCGCTGGTCGAGATAGACCTGAAGACAAAGATCATCGAATTCCTCGGGCAGAGAAAGTCAGCCTGATTGTGATTCTTCCAAAACACCGTCATCTCCGCCTTGCGCGGGGATCCGGAAACGCGTCTGCGCGTCTTGTAATGCGTTTTATGGCACAAAAGAGAGTCAATAAGACGGCAGGACTGCCTTCCAGACCCCCGCGCAAGGCGGGGGTGACGGTGGTTTTTGATGTTGATCTATAACTTACGCAGCCACTCTGCCCTGTGCAATCGCGGCGTGCATGTAAGCCGGGATCTGGTATGGCACAACGGTCGGGTTCAGTATGGCGTGTAGATGATTACGGGCACGGTTCATGCGGGAGCGGACGGTGCCTGCCGGTATCCGCAATTCCGTCGAGACTTCTTCATAACTCATCCCTTTGGCTGAGATCATCAGCAGGATTTCGCGGTGTTCCATGCTTAACTGCTTCATGCTCTCGTTGACTGTAATCAGGTCGACACAGGCCTCCTGCGAGGGTCTGACCGCCACCTGGTCGATATAATGTTCGGGGTCGTATTGTGTCTCGAACTTCCTTTTCTGGCGATGACCTGAGGCAAACAGGTTAAACATGATTTTTGACGTCCAGCTGAACAGATTTGTCCCTTCCTGAAAAAACTCTTTCTTTTCAAGGGCACGCAGCATGGTGGCCTGTACAAGGTCTTCCGCATTATGGGAGTTTTTAGTCAGACGCTGGGCAAATTTGCGCAGTTTGTCCATTTCGCTGATCAGGGCATCTTGTTCAAACATGATTAAACTCCTTTTGTTGTTGTTATTCTTAAAGTGTAGCCCTTCTGTGTCTCGGCGCTTTGACGAGGTGGTCTCAAAATTGAAATAGTTTGTATCATTTGTGTAACAAAAGGCCTATGTATGGTTCATGCGTAAAACTACAATTCTGGCGGTTGACGACGATGTAAACCTGCAAGAGGTTATGCGCCACTATCTGGAGCAGGCAGGATATCAATATTTAGCCGCCCATAGCGGCAAAGAACTCATGCAAACCCTTGATAACGCTCAACCTGACATTATCCTTCTTGATCTTACTCTTCCCGAGGATGATGGCCTGACACTGCTATCGATGATCTGCAGCAAGAGCAAAGCCGCCATTATCGTTATCAGCGGCAGAGATGCTTCCGTAGATAGAATCATCGGGCTGGAAATGGGCGCGGATGATTATCTGACGAAACCCTTCGAACTGCGCGAGCTTTCGGCCCGTATCAAGGCTGTGCTGCGCCGTACGACGCAGGAGGGGAATCCTGCAAATGATGCCGCGGAAACGCCGCTTGCCAAAGCCAACCGCATTTTCTTCAATGGCTGGATTCTCGACCGGCTGCAATATCAGGTTTTTAGTGAGTCCGGGAAAACGGCTGAACTGACCAGCGGGGAGTTTAAGCTGCTGGAGGCCTTGGTAACGGCCCCCAATCGGGTTCTCAGCCGCGAACAACTGTTCACACTGACCCGCCCAGGGGATTTTGATAGCTTCGACCGGGCGATTGATATCCAGATTGGCCGTATCAGGAAAAAAATAAATGATGATTCCCGCAGCCCCGTCCTGCTGAAGACTATCCGCGGCGTAGGATACCTGTTTGCAGGAGAATGCAAGGCAGCGGACTAAAGAGGGACCTTAATAGAGGGCGTGTGCGTTGGCTTCTTGCAACGTACCCTCATATTTAAGGAGATATCCCATGATCAATAGAACAAAATACCTGCTGGCATCCACCGCGCTTATGGCATGCCTCATCCACATTTCCCCTGCCTTCAGCGACACGACAATACAGGAAACAACAACCCAAGCGCCCGGCAGCACAACTGAAAAGAAGACCGTGACCGAAACAACGCCTGATTCGACATCTGTCAGCACGACTGTGACCACAGACCACCAGGGGCCAGATGGTACGGTAACGCACTATAAAACCGAACAACAAGACACGACAACAGATACGCGCGTTATCAACCTGATGGACTACAGTAATGCAGGCGTCCTGTCTCCTGATGAAGTAGGCAAGATGCTTTTCAAGATTTTTGATGCGGATGGAAACGGCGTCATTGATAGTAACGAGTATGAGCGTCATGTCATTATTAACTTTTCTCCCATGGAAAAAAACACGGTCGTCGCTTACAGACTTAACCATGATGGAGAAACGAAGGAAACAACCACAACCACCTATGAAACTTTTATGCACGACACGCGGTTGATAGACTTTAATAACAATGGCAAGGGCATCTCTCCGCATGAGTTCACCGGTAAGGCTTTCAACCTTGTGGATATTAACCGCGACCACGCTATCGACCTGAAAGAATGGCAGGGGACTTACAATGCTGCCATCGATCAGGCCAACAAAGATAAAGCCGATATTAACAGCAAATAAAACGCTTAACCCGAGCTAAGGAAAAACCATGAAAACCGCAACTTCGGCTTTTACCAAATCTCTCGCTATAGCTGCCTGCATTCTGTCTCTCTCTGCCTGTTCCAACATGAGCAATACCCAGCAGCGCACGCTTTCCGGAGCCGCTATCGGCGCCGGTGTGGGCACTGTTGGCACGGTCATGACGGGCGGTTGCGTCACGTGCGGCGCCGCTATCGGTGCTGCCGTTGGCGGCGGCGTCGGGTACGTTACTCGCTAAAAACTGAATTCTTAACCAACAACAAAGGAAAAATATCATGTCCAAGACAATTACAGCCGTATTCAAAACTCACGCGGAAGCTGATTCCGCTCTCCATATGCTTGATCTGGCAGGGTTCACCAAAGAACAGGTCACGATGCTCGTCACCGAAGAGACACGCGGCGAGCATTTCGGCATTGATGAGCATTCCAAGACCGGAGAAGGCGCTGCAACCGGCGCTACTATTGGCGGACTCGCTGGCGCTCTTTACATGGGTTTGGCTACAGCAGGCGCGCTGGTGATCCCCGGCCTCAATCTTGTTGTTTACGGCACGCTGATCGGCGCACTTGTCGGTCTGGGGGCGGGCGGTGCGACAGGCGGGTTGATCGGCGCGCTTGTCGGGCTTGAGATTCCCGAGCATGAAGCCAAGCTTTACGAAGATGCCATCCGCAATGGCGCCATTCTTATCGCCGTTAAAGCCGACGATGCTGCCGCGGTTGAAAAGGTCAACGCTATCCTGAAAGGCACAGATGCACAAAGCATCAAAACCCGCGCCGCTTAAAATACTACAACCATTAAGGAGAAATAAAATGCCTACATATGATGAAACAAAAGATACCGATAGCAAACTTGAGAAACAAGCGCAGAACATAAAAGAAAATGTTGTGGGTCTTGCCCGAACTCTCAAAGACAGCTCGACTGACAAAGCCCATGATGCCGCTGATTACGTGCGTGACCGTGTGGGTGATCTGCAGACTTCAGGCACTGATACCCTGGAGAAAATAGAGTACCGCATTAAATCGAAACCTGCGCAAAGCGTTGCGATTGCCTTCGCAGCCGGGCTGCTGGCCAGCTTCCTGTTTGGCCGTAGGTCGTCTTAATATGTCGGGCATCGCTGCTGTCATTGAAGAGTTGATCATGGCAGCGGTGCTAAGCCCGAAAATATCACTTCCCCGGAAAAGTAAAATGGATTGGGCCTTCATGGCCCTCTCCATTTTACTGGGATGTGCGGGCATTTTTTTATCTATACTGGCGCTCGAGCGTTTCTTTGAGGCGCAATACCCGCTGGATATGGCTGCCCTGCTTTCAGCGGGTGTCGTTTTATCTGTCGCGGCATTGATAGCCTTGGCAACATACCATTGCCGGCACAGAAAACCACCAGCCGCTAGCACGGACCGGCAGGAGCTTGAAAGCAGCCTGCACACTCTGCTAGAGAGCATCTGCATGGAACTTGAAACCCCTGTACGGGAAAACCCCAAGACAGCCGTACTCCTTGCCGCCATCGCCGGCTTTGTAGCTGCACAGCGCAAAATATAAGATAACTCACCAAATATTTTTTAATGCCGCTTCAGTCGCAGGCATAAAAAAGGGACCCGTTTCCGGGCCCCTTTTTCCTACCACCGACTTTGTGGGCGGTTACTTCGTGCCACATGAGCCTTTGGTTGTGCTGCATTCAGCGGCATCTTTTTCAGCCGGTTTGGCTGATGTGTCAGCCGAACCGTTAGCAGCAGCAGGCGGCTTCGGCGATTCGTTCTTTTGAATGCCTGGGGTAATAGCGGCCTTGTTCTGTTCTTGCGGGTTCATAGTGATCTCCTTGTTTGGGGGTTAAGTGCTCAGCTAGGCCAACGCACCACGGAGGGAATAGGTCCAGCATTCTTTATGGACTTTAATGCTACAAGCTGGAAACAATCTCTTTCACAAGTATTACTTGCCCGCAGTAGAGCCGTTACCCGGCAGGACTAGATTAAAGATACGAAACAACAAATCCCGAGGAGAGAATCAATGCTCGCACCAAGACAAATACACAATATCGCCCATCCCTTTATCGATTCGATTTACCTCAAGAAAGAATTCGGTGCGGACATCTGCGCAGGAAGTCTGGATATTCTGGTGATAGAAGCCAAACGCATCAGCACAACGGCCTCAAAGGAAGAGCGCGATGACTTGCTGCTCTCTTTTCTTGGCGATCTTGACCTGATCAAGGATGCAGTCGAGAGCAAGACGGGAAAGTTTAACCGTGTCGATATCAAATACTGTTAGAAAAAAACTTCTGCAACAGTGGGGGGAAACCTATGATTGATAGTAAACACCTAAAAGAATCTCAAGAAATAGCCGCAACCGGATTAAGAGTATCAGAAGAAACGGGTGCAGCAGAACTGAGGGAATCCGAAGAAACCGGAGCGGCAGAGTTGAAAGAATCCGAAGCAATAGGTGCAGCGGAACTAAAAGAATCTGAAGAAAAATCTGCCGTCGTGCTGAAGGAGATACATGAGCTGCATGTAGCTGACATTGAGGGCCATAAACAGGCCCTCTCCTGGATGAGCGGGGGATATTCCGTAGCCGCGAACGAGCATATCAAAGAAGAAAGCACGAGAAACGCAGAAAACTCATATACAGAATCCGCGGCTGAACTAAAAGTCACGCAAGATGCAAGGGCTCTAGAACTAAAAGAGTCCCAAAGAAAAAATGCAGAGGGGCTAAAGGAGACACATGAAAGCAAAGCTTTGGAACTGAGCAATCATCAAAAAATAGCCGCTATCGAACTGCTGGAATCCCAGCAAAAGACAGCCTCTGATCTAAAGAAAATATAAAAAGGAAACGCCATTATGAATGCAACTATTATAAATGCTTTATCAGCCATCGCTATATTAGCCGCCCCGGCACGCTTTGCAGCGGCCTGCGACCGGCTTGAAGCCGATAAACAGATGAGCTATAGAACAGAGCCTGTTATCGGAGACGTAGCCTTTCACCAGCTGGCTCTGCAGTGATAGCTCTTAAAGAAACGATCAGCAGCATCAGTCACAGCTGTGAAGGCAATCATGTGAATATTGGCGAAGTCGCCGATTCCATTGATGCGCCGGCTTTCGGCATTCTGTTACTCCTGCCGGCCCTGATCGTCATTCTGCCCATCAGTATCATACCGGGTGTGTCATCGCTTTGCGCTGCTGTGGCTGTTTTCATCGGCTGTCACATTCTTTTCGGACGCGAAGCGCTCTGGCTACCGGAAAGAATCAGGAATATCTATTTTAACGGCAACAGGATGACGCCTATTTTCAGGAAAATGAACGGAGTCACAAAAAAGCTGGACCGGTTTTCAAAGCCGCGGCTCACGTTTATGACAGGTGGATTTGCAGGAAAACTTGCTTCAGTGACGGTCATCATACTGGCAAGCGCCACGATCGTATTGGGGTTCATTCCTCTTGTGGACATCGCCCTGATGCTGCCGATAGTTTTCTTCGGCCTCGGGAGTTACACACGGGATGGTCTCATCACTGGTATTGGCTGGCTTGTTCTCGCCATGGGAGCCGGAGGCGTGGGATTTTTGATCTGACAACCGGGACCTTACTACCGCTTTCATACGTTTGTAAACTGTACTTTTAGCGAAAATCTTTAATCAGGAGATAAAATAATGAAAATTCAGACAATAACGGCTGTTTCCGTTCTCGCCCTCATGATATCGCTCCCGGCTTATGCCGTTGATGTCTCGGCAACGGCTGTTGGCGGCAAAACAGCATCATCTCCAACTTCTGCCGGCGACGTGATCAGTAACGCCGCCGACGATATAAAGGTCTTTTTTGTCGGCAAGGATGCAGATGAACTCGAGCCTCGCCTGATCCAGCGCAACATGACCGCTCACGGTTTAATCGGGGCAGGCATTATTAACACCAGGGGCATGAAAGTTGCGACTCTCAAAGACGTCATCATCGACAAGAACGGCAGGGCCATTCTGGTTGTCGTTTCCGACGGCGGTCTTCTTGGCATCGGCAGCAAAGTAGCAGCCTTCAGCTACGATAAAGTCGTCGCCCAAAGGCCTGATGGCAAGGTTGTCATGACTTTGTCGGAGAACATGGTTAAACATGCGGCAGATTTCTCTTATAACCAAAAGGACTGGGCGAAAGCAAAAGTCATCCCCACAGGCAGTATAAGTGTTAATGCTTTACTCAAGGGCGATGTGCTGGACAGTAATGACAATAAGGTTGCAACTATAGAAAATATTTATCTCCGTGATGCTGACGTGAGCCAGATTATTGTGGGTTTTGACAAGAAGCTTGGCCTGGGCGGCAGTCTTGCAGCCCTTGACTATGACGATCTTCAACTGGTCAGGGAGCACAAGGAACTTGACTTCAAGCTCTCCTCAACCCAGACCGCCAAGTTTGAAAGCTTCAAGACGTCCGTTGCCAACTAAAGATGAGCCATCCTGATAAAAAAGACGCCCGCATACTGGAAAGCCTTACCGGGTGCTGGATTAAGTGGGCGAGTAGCCAATGGGCGCTGGAAGTGGTGCTGTCGTTCCTCGCCATGTGGCTCTTTGCCGGGCCTTTCATGGCATTCTCGGCTAACTGGCAGATGATCATGGAAACGAGCAGCGCGGCTATCACGCTTGTGATGGTTTTTTTGCTGGTCCGGACCCAGACCAAGGATACGCTGGTGATGCAGATGAAGCTGAATGAAGTCATCGCTGCGCTGCAGGGCGCCAATAACCAGCTTATCAGCATCGAGAATTTAAGCGAGACGGCGGTGCAGGAGCTGAGCAAACGTTACGAAGCCGTCGCCACGAAGCTTCTGAACGATGATGCTGTTTCGACAGAATCAATCATTTCTCACGAGATTGTGGCAGAGGAAGAGAAGCAGGAAAATTTGCAGACTAATAGGGATACTCCGCCAGATTGACTGGGGGGTTATCCAGTTAACCTGTCAAACAATCTTAATAGCGTAATAAGTTCACACTTCTGTGGGAAAACCGAACAGTATCAACGGGAAAAAAAATAAAAGAAGATAGTTCTTGTTATCCCGGACAGAGCGCCTAGGCTTAACTGAAGTCAGAGTTTTCAGGTTCTGATTTTATTTGTTCGCCTTTAATAAAAGGCCTCTTCGAGGACATCGCTATTTCTGAAGAAAGCCCGCCCAATTGTTGTGTGGGGGTTTCATACACGATTATGTGCGTTTTCAAGAAGGAGACTAGACTTCATGAGTCAAATCGGGAATGGCAAGGCAGGAAATGGTAAAGCGAGCAAGGGCAATATATACACAACGCCTTATATGTCCCTCATGCGCAAGGCCGTAGAATTTTTTAATATTTCAGACGATCATCAGCCGAAACATGCAGTTCTGGTAGAATGGTTCTGTGGGAAAAAAATTGAAGGTAAAAAGATAACAAAAAAAATAGCGGGAGATATGGCTTCTCTTGTATGCCTGCCTTCATCTCATGATGATGGAGCGCCTCCGCCTAAAAAAAGGTCCAAAAATATATAATAAATTATTCTTGAAGGATTAAGACCGGTTAAGGGGCTGTTTTATATACTTTAAAGCTTCAAAGACATACCTTTACTAAAGGGCCTCATCAGAATTGCATGGTCATGTATGGGGAATAGGTATAGTATCCCTGGATTAAAAGCATTTGAAGAAAGCAGAAGACCCATGCTGAAAAGCAGTATTTCCCTGGAACCAAAAGCCTCTACGCTTGAAGATATCCCCCTCCTTCATGCTCTTGAATGGGTTGCCTTTGAACTTGTTCCTCTCGATGTTGATTATGATATGGCGTTTCGGTCAGAACACAGAGATCGGAAAGATGCAGATCCTCAGTACATCATAGCGCTGGAGCAAGCAAAAAAACCTTTATTTATTGCTCTTAAGGAAGGGCATCTGGGAGTAAGCGCCAAGGCTATCGATACGGCCCTTGTGCCGGATGCTTCAGGCCGCCGGAGATCCAGGGCGGCTCACGCCCCTTCCAGTGTTAAAAAAGAAATTATGCCCGCAATGTGGGGCTTTGATCATATTCTGTGGGATGAGTGCGCCTTGGAAATACATGATCGTCAGGGCACCTTCTTTAATGATGGGGAAGGCTGGTATTTTGCTCAAGAGATCGCCGTCAAAGCCTCCGACCTTTTTAAAATTTTTCCACCTTCAAAACAGGGAACAAATATACTGTCTCATGTCAAAGAGCCGGAATATCTCCCGTATTACATGGCGCTAATGCAAAATGCGATTAAGGAACTGAAGATTACCCCTGAAAATCAGCCCCTCAAAAAGGTACTTATTGAATGGTTTTTGAAGCAGGATTCGAAACTATCGGCAAGAGGTGTCGAGGCAATGGCAACCCTTGTCCGTTTGCCCGAGAAGAAAAAGGGCGGCTGGCACGCTCACAAGGGGTGACACCCAAGATTTAGTCAGGGCCTCATTTATAGAGAAGGGTGACACCCTTCTCTGCCGTTGTCTGTGACACCCTTCCAGCATATATAAGATTCCAAAACTGTATATGAACTACAGAGGACCTTTCTTCCGGCTATTGTTGTTGGGGGAGGTGCTACCTGATGATCAACATCGGGTTGTAGCTAATCATCGGAATTTCAATCATATAAAATGGAGAACCTATCGTGAAAAACAACCTGAGAACATTATTGCTTGCCGGCACCGCTTTCCTGGCCGTTTCGACTTATGGTATCACCCAAGCTGCAGCAGCCTGCGCTGGCGGTACAGTTGGCCTGTTAACCCCGCCCGGAACGACCACTCCTGCAGGAGTTTCAGGTGCGGCTGGTATCGGCTCCGGTTGCCCGGGTGGTGATGGTGTTGATTACGGCGCAAATACTACCTCTATTACCGGCTCAGGTGCATGGGCAGGTGGCGCGGGTGCCACGGGTACGACAACAGTTGGCGGGTTTGGTGGAATTGGTTCATCGTTTGGGACATTTACCGGTAATACATTAGCTAATACCAATGGAGTTACCGGTGGTGCCGGTGGTGCCGGTGCTGCGCTATCATTTGGCGGCGGCGCGGGCGGCGCGGGTATCTTCGACAATACTATTAACAACACCATAACAGTAGGTGCCGGTGCCTCCGGTGCAGTTGGTGGCGCAGGTGGCGCAGGATTTGGTAATGGCGCCGGAATCGGTGGCGCAGGTGGAATCGGTGGTATCGGTCTTGACATTACAGTCGGCGGCACCGGTGCTCACTTGACAGCAGGGGCTATGACGGGCGGCGCCGGTGGCGCTGGCGGTACGAGCGTCTTCGTTGGAAGTGCTGCTGCGACTACCGGTGCAGCCGGTGGCGCAGGTATCGTTGACCTTGCAGGCACGAACATCGTTGCGGGCGGCGCTTTTACGGGCGGCGCGGGTGGTGCCGGTGGTGCTAATAGCGGAAATGGCGTCGGTGGTGCCGGTGCGGTTGGCGGTGATGCTGCTGACATTGGCGGCACGACGGTTACCTTCTCGGCAGCAGGTGTTGTGACGGGTGGATTGGGCGGCGCGGGCGGCGCGGGCGGTACGAATGCCGGCCAGGCCAATAGCGCGGGCGCAAACGGCGGCGCAGGTATTTCTGATACGTCGACCACCAGCAGCATTTCGACGGCCGTGGCTGTTGTTGGCGGTCAAGGCGGCGCGGGCGGCGCGAGTACGGGCGCTTTGGGCTTCGGGGGCGCCGCCGGAGTTGGTGGCGTTGGTGTCAGCATCGGCGGCACGACGACCAGCTATACGGCAGCCGGAAATATAACGGGTGGCGCTGGCGGCGCTGGCGGCGCCAGCACAGGTGCCGGACAGGGCATCAATGGCGGCATTGGCGGAGCAGCCCTCAGTGTTACGGGCACCGGAGATACAGTTACACTTAATGGCGGCATGACGTTGCTGGGTGGCGCAGGCGGCGCTGCCGGAGGCGTGAGCGGTGCTGGTGTTGCGGGATTACCTGGCGCGGCCGGCGATGGCATTGATCTTGGCGGCACGGGCACAATCCTGGTCAACCATGATACAATCAACGGCCAGACGGCTATGGGTATCGATATCACCAATCTCAATGCCCTTGCATCATTCACCAATAGCGGAAACGTTACATCGGCCAACGTCACAGCAGGACAGGGTACCGTTGTCTTTGGTGCTGATAACGGCAACGTGACGCTTGGTGCAGGCGGAACGATCACAAATACAGCCGGCGTCAACGCCGTCACGCTGCAAATTACGGCGGCGCAGACCGGCGTGATCACCAATGCGGGAACCATCGTTTCGGATGGCGGTGCGGGTGTTGCCGTCAATTTTGGCGCTAATGCTTCACTGACCAACACCGGCACAATCACGGGCCGCATTACTGAAACAGGCAATCCGAATGTTACGCTGATTAACACAGGCACCATTACCGGCAACATTGCTCTGCCAGGCACTGGCGCGGATACACTGACATTGGCTGGCGGTACGTTTACCGGTACAGTTACTTTGGGAACCGGCACCAACGTCGTCAATGTTGTCAATTCAGCCACCACCCCGACTATTATCGGTACGGTAGCGACAACGAACATCTCTGCGGGCCAGATACTGACTGTGCCCACCTATGTTGCTGTTGCAGGCACGACGCTTCAAACCAACCTGACCAGCACAGGTACTGTCAACACCATCGGCAGCCTGACTTCAACCGGCAGTACTGTAAATCTGGCTGGCGAGACGGTTAATGTTGTCACGCCTGTAGGGCCTATTGCGGTGGGTGCCAACCATGCGGTCATCCTGGCAAGGGGCAACGCGCCGGAAGTCGCTGCTGATGACCCGACATTGGTCACAGATAACTCCTCCTTCTATAATTTTACCGTCACCCCTGGCACTGGCGGTCAGGCCGATGATTTGCTCCTTACCGCAACATTAGCTAACTCCACTGACGCCGCTGTTAACGGAGCTCTTGCGACTTTTGCTGCCGAGGGAGTCAATGCGACACCTGGCGAGGTTACCCTGAATGGTATCAACGCTATCATTGCCGCCGCTCCAACGGCTGCCGCTGCTCATAACGATATGCAATCACTGACGCCGACTGTTGATGGCGGCGCTCAGGGGGTGGCTTTCAATGCCGTTCAGGAAACGCAGGATATTGCAGACACCCGGATGGCAGCGCTTCGCACTGGCGATACAACGAGTGGTGTTGCGGCAGGAGCTTCCTCGCACGGCGCAGGCATGTGGTTCGAAGGCTATGGCCAGCATTCCAGTCAGGATATGCTGGGCAATACTAATGGCTATAGAGCCAACACATGGGGCGGTGCCGTCGGGTTTGATTCATCGGCTTTGATGAATAAGAGTATTGTCGGTTTTGCCCTTAACTATGGCCACTCAATAGTTAACTCCAGCAACGCCAACACAACCGCCACAGATGTGGGCAATTATGGCCTGAACGTTTATGGCACCTATGATCTGGGCCAGAAGATGTTTGCGAGCGCTCAGGCGGGCTATGCTTATAACACAGTCGACAGCGATCGTCACAATGCGGATCTGGTTGGCGGTACAGCACATGGCAGCACCACTAGCGATCAATACTCGGCAAAAGTGGGCTTAGGTCGTGATTATCCTGTCGACGGCGGTATGACACTGACGCCAACGGCGACAGCTGGTTATACCTACCTGAGTACAGCAGGCTACACGGAAACGGGGGCAGCCGTCGGCTCTAACCTCGTTGTCGGCAGCAACAGCCAGAATGCTCTCGATCTGGGAGTTGGCCTGAAGGCGGGCTGGAAACTGAAAGCCGGCGATGATGGTTCCGTTATTAAACCTGCGTTGCATGTCGGCTATGCTTATGCCGCAATTGACGACAAGGTGCAAACATCAGCCAGCTTCTCCGGTGATCCAGCGGCGACAACCTTTACCACCACTGGCGCCTCTCCAGGGCGTAATATATTCGACGTTGGTGCAAACGTTGTTTTTGCAACTGCTGCCAACTGGGACTTCTCGGCAAACTATGATTTGCAGTTGAAACAAGCCTATTCTTCAAATACCGGTGAACTGCGCGCAACCGCTCACTTCTAAAATCGCAGAAACGTAAACGCTGTGATGAAAAGCCCCCTGTATGGTTGCAGGGGTCTTTTTTTATTTGGGATGCACGAGACCGTACTTGCTTCAAAATCACTTCGAGTATACCCGCCTCCGCCAAAACAACGTCGGAACGTGCATTCTCGTGCATTCTCATGTCGTGGAGTGTCTTTAAATTGGTGGGCCGGAGGGACTTGAACCCCCGACCAGACCGCTAGAGTTCAAGTATATGGGGGGGTGACGCGTAAACCCTTGTCCTGTAAGAGTTTCTGAGATTTTGTGTTTCACGTAAAACGCTGTGTTTGCAGCGTGTTTGCACACCCAGGAGTCATGCCAGGACACGCCACGACACAGGAATACACATTCTGAGTTCTGAACTATGACGAGTGCCCACGCCTCAACCGTGCATAAATAACCGGCATAGCAACGAGTACCAGAGGCATCTGAATGATAAGGCCAGATATAATCGCTATGGCGAGAGGGCGCTGCATGGCTGAGCCTTGCCCCAAGCTTAAGGCCAAAGGCAGCAGGGCAAGAATGGCGGCAAGGGTCGTCATAGCGATGGGGCGGAAACGTCTTACGCCTGCCTCGATCAGGTTCTGATATGCAACCGTCCCCTCCGCTGCCAGCGACTGGTATTCCGAGAAATAGAAGATTGCAACCTCGGTGACGATACCTACAACCATGGTCATGCCCATCATGGCTGAGATATTCAGTTCGGTTCCGGTCACCCAGAGGCCAATAAAAACTGCGGTCATGGCAAGCAGGGGCATCAGGATAATAGAAAAAGCGATAGAAAATTCCTCATACAGGTACAGCAGTAAGAGGAATACAAGCGCGAAGGCCGATGCCAGAACGATCATAAGCCCTTTAAAGGCAATCTGCTGCTGGGCATAAAGGCCACCCAGTGTGTAATAAGTATCTTTGGGAAGCAAGTCGGGCGCATCCAGTTCTTTTTTTACGTCGCGGATGGTCGAGCCAAGGTCGCGGCCCTCGATGCGTGCCGTCACGGCCACCATTGTTTTCAGGTTGTCGCGAGTAATCTCCGGCTGTCCCGTCAGAAGATGAACGGAAGCAACTCTTTCCAGCGGAACCTTATGGCCGTCCGGGGCATCAAGCAGGAGTTTTTCGATCTTTGCGGATGTGGCGCGGTCATGCTCCGGAACCCATGCGCGTACACCAATGGTTCTAATGCCTTTCTGAATTGTCGTAGCGACATTTCCGGACAGATAGTTATTCAATTGTTCTGTGACGGCAGAGGGATCGAGACCTTCAATAGAGGCGCGCGTCTGGTCGATCTGGATATCAAGCGCGTCGCCTGCGACAACAATGCCATTGGAAATGTCCACGATGCCTTGTACCTTGCTTATCTTCTCGGCAACTTTCTGTGCGGCTTCCTGAAGATGAGCAGGATCATCGCCAAAAATCTTGATTTCAACGGGCTGCGGCGTAGCGGTCAGGTCGCCAATCATATCCTCCATAAGCTGCGCCATTTCGATCTTAAGGCCAGGTATCTGGGTTGCGACTTTCTGCCGTATCTCTTCCATGATGCTATCGATGCTACGGCGGGAGCCTGAGGTTAGCCTGACAAAGAAGTCTCCTGTATTGGGCTCAGTCAGGCCGCCCCCAAGTTGCAAGCCGGTACGCCGCGACCATGTAGTCACTTCCGGTGTCGATTTAAGGATGGCATCTATGTTGCCGAGCGTCTGGTTTGTGTCGGTTAAGGAAGTACCCGGCGGTGAAACATAGTCTATGATGAAACCGCCTTCGTCCATGGGCGGCATGAACCCGCTGCCGACCCGCATGTAGGCTATGGCACCAAGGGCAATCAGTAATCCGAGGAACAGCGCCAGCAGCAGCGGTTTTTTTAGCAGACGGCCTGTGAGCGCGCTATATCCTGTCAGGATGCGCTTTAAAAACGGACCGTTTTCATGTTCTGATCCTTCTTTTTTTAGAAGATGGCCCGCCAGCAAGGGGATGGCAAACCAGGCGAGAAGAAAAGAGATGACAAGCGCGCAGGCCATTGTCAGCGAGAGCGCCTTGAAAAATGCCCCCGTTACGCCTGAGAGGAAGGCGAGCGGGAGGAAGATGACGATGGTAGAAGCGGAAGACCCCCCAAGAGGCGTCAGAAAATCAAGCGCTGCCTTGCGAATGCTGTGAGGCCTGTCAGTATCGCCCGGCTTCATATGCCGGACAATCTGTTCGATCATGACAATCGCATCGTCGGCGATGAGGCCGATGGAAGCCGCCATGCCGCCCAGAGTCATGATATTAAAACTCATGCCCAGCACATCCAGCAGCAATACGGTCGATGCCAGAACAGCCGGAATGACAATGGCGGCGGCAAGCGTGATGCGTATGTCCCGTAGAAAAGCGAACAGCACCAGCACGGCCAGTACAACACCTAACACGATGGCGTCGCGGACGCTTTTTGCCGATTCTATGATCAACTCGCTCTGGTCATACCAGTTGCTAATGACAAGGCCTTGCGGCAAACGCGGTGTATAAGCTTGCAGGGCTTTCTTGACATCACCCACCATTTGTACTGTATTGCCGTCAGGCTGCTGGAACACTTGTACGATGACGGCAGGTTTTCCGTCTTCCTCGACGATGCTTGTTTGCGGCGCAACGTCTTCATGAACGGTTGCCACATCCTCCAGCTCGACAATGCCATCCGTGCCGCTGCGCAGGATCGTATGCAGAATACCGTCTATGTCTTGCTTATGCGAGTCGGAGAAGACGAGCAGCAGCTTGTGTCTTTCCTCGATACGTCCCACAACCTGAAGGATATTGGAGGCCGTCAGGGCCTTGACGACATCGGCGAAACTCATGCCGTAGCTGATCAGCAATGCGGGGTTGACATCAACGCGGTATTCGCGTTCCTGGCCGCCGATAACATCCACTGAAGCGACGCCCGGTATGGCGGAAAGCAATGACACCAGTTCATTGCGCGCGATATCTCTTTGATCCACCGGATTGACCGTATCCGATGTCAGGGCATAGGCTGTCACCGGAAAAAGCGCTGTCGGGTTCATGCGCCGGACTTGAAAACTCGTTCCGGCGGGCAACGATGGCAGAACCCGCGCTACCGCTGACTGGATCTGCAAGGTCGTGATATCCATGTTGCCGCCCCAGCCAAAATTGAGGGCAAGCTCGGCGCTGCCACGGCTGGTGGTGGAACGCACTTCCTGCAATCCGGGAACCGCTTTTACCGCTTGTTCGACAGGAAGCGTCACCTCGCTCATCATCTGCTGGGCGGGTCTGTCTCCGGCATCCAGTGAAATCGCCACGCGCGGAAATTCAATATGGGGAAAAAGGGCGACGGGCAACTGGAAGGCACTCACCATTCCGCCCAGCGCCGCCAGCGTCAGCAGAAACAGGATGGAGCGTCTGTGGTGTGATGCCCAGTCTGAAAGAGTCATGGTTTAGCCTTGGGCTTGTCTTCAGGCTTTTCCCGCACGGCCATTCCGTCGCTGAGAAGGGCGTTGCCGGAAATAACGACTCGCGTGCCCTCCGCAAGGGTGTCTTTCAGGCCTGCCTCGTTATCGGTTTCAAGCGCGACGCCAACGGAAGTTTTTTTCGCCGTGCCGTCTTTCACAGTAAAGATATAAAAGCCACTTTCTCCCTCCATAATTGCGGCACTTGGTATAGCGGGCCCCTTCCATGGCGTGAGATTGATGTGGCCTACAAGCGTCATGCCCTGCACCAGATTGTCCGTATCCGGCGGCGAGAGTTGCACGAGCGCATCGACAAGCCGGGTCGTGGGGTTGACCATGCCGTGTACGGCGCTGATTTTGTCTTTGACATTGATGGCAGGATTGAGGGGCGATGTCAGCGTGACATCGGCTCCAACGACGATACGTGAGGCATCTTCCGGCTCTATGCCAAGCGCCACGACAAGCGCATTGCGGGAGCCGATAGTGGCGGTGAGGGCATCCGCCTGTAGACGATCTCCCGGTATTGCGGTCACGCTTGTTACCACACCATCAAAAGAGGCAGGCAGAGTCTGATGCGGCTGGTTTGCGCCTGATTTGACGAGTTTATCCAGTTCTGTCTTTGTGTCAGCCAGATCTTTTTCGGATTGCGCGACCTGTGAGCGCGTGGCTAGTTGTTCCTTAAGCAGCGACTTGTTGCGTTCCAGTGTTTTTGCCGCATATTGGACAGCCGCTTTTGCCTGATCATATTGTGCAGTAGAGCCGGGCGAGGTTTCAAACTCGATGACCGGATCGCCGGTTTTTACAATTTGGCCGGGACGCACGAAGACGTTTATAATGATGCCTTCGCGCGGCATGGCGATATTGTGTATCTGTGCCGGGTCTGACTGGACGGTTCCGTAGGCTGTGATGGTTTCAGTTAAAGTTTTTTCCTGTATGGGAGCCGTGACGACAAAAGCCGCGCCTTTTTCAGCTTCGGTCCCGCCGCCTTCACCACTGTCTGCAAAAGCAGAGGCCGTGACTAAAGAGATTGCAATGGCTATAGCCACTGCATAACTAAAGTGCTTTTTTAACATGGTTCTCATCCTTTGCTGCCGAAACGGGAAGTACCGGCCACGCCAGCACCGTATCCAGCCCTATCAAATTCGTCCAGAGAGATTGCTGTAAATCGAGATATTCCAGCTTTTTAGAGAGCAGGCTGTTTTCCAGCGTAACATAACTGAGTTCCGGCAGATCATGCGTGCGGGAAGATTTTCTCGCTTTCGCTGCCATGTCTTCGATCTTTGGAAGCTGCTTTTTCATGTCATCAATCTGTTTAGCGAGAAGCCCCGTCTGCCTCCAGAGTACGTCTGCTTCTGAACGGGTTGTGTCAAGGCGCGCCTGATATTCCTGCCATAGCTGGTCACGGGTCGCGCTTTGCACGGCAATTTCGCCCTTGCTGCCATTGAACAGCGGCAAATCCATTGTGACGCCAAGCCCCATCGTATGCACATCGCTGGTATCGCGGGCGCGGCTGATGCCGATGGAGATGGAGGGGAACTGTTGCAGGACTGCCTTATAGAGAGTTTCCTCCTGACTTTGATAAGCTGCTTGCAAAGCGATCAGGTCGGGACGGCGGGTGGCCACAGTTTCAAGCGAGGATTTAACTTTTTTATCCGGGGGAATAACGGGATTGGAGAGACCCTGTTGACGAATAACGGCGGTTGCGGAAAGCCCGAGCAGGGCATTGAGGCTATTATCTGTCGTCAGGGCATCTCGCTCCTGATTACGTAGTTGAGTACGTGCATCCATGAGCGCGGTTATATCGGCGCCTGCTTGCTCCAGCGTTACATCACCTGCTGCGAGAGCCTTGCCCGAACGAGCCGACTGTCCTGCATAAAGATCAACAATGTCTTTCAGCAACATTATTTTCTCTGCGGTAAAATACCTCTGGACATACAGGCTGCGCGCCTTCTGGATGGTCTGCCATTCCTGCCAGAGAATATCCATCTCGGAACTTCTGAGATTGTCTTCTGCGCCACGCACGCTGGCGCCATGGGTGAACAGCGACCGCACGTCAAATTGCAAACTGCCGGTATAGCCGTTGATAAAACCGGGAGCGTTGCCTGTCGGATGGTCAATGTTCCCTGTGAATTGCGGATCGGGGAAAAGCCCGGAGGAGAATGCCTGCGCCTTGACTACATTTTTTTTAAGCCGCGCTGCACGCAGGTCAGGATTACGCAGGACGGCAAGCGCCGCTGTTTCCGTCATATCAAGGCCATCTTCAACTTTGATAGGGTAGGGCGCATCTTTGACGAGAGAGGGAGTTACAGCCATAGCCAGATCAGGCTGGCTGGGTAAAGGCCGAGCTTTATAGGTTGTGCAGCCTGACAGAAGCACCGTCAGGGCAGTCAATATCATCAAATTATGTGATTTTGATTTAAGAAACATTATTGTCATCCAACTGATGAACCCTATTATGAGGTCCACATAGAGCAATGACAAGAGCATTATTGCCATATTTATTGCTTTGTTAGGGTATAATTTTACCCGCCCACATTCCAAAACAGCGCGCCATGCTTGGCTTCGCGTTTCACGATGTCCCATGCTTTTCCCTCGAAATGGGGTGAAGCGGGGAAGGGTGGTTTTGCGGCCGCGTCATTAAAAGATTTCGTGAGCGAATGAGGTTTCGCCTTGCCGACATCTGCCTTTTCTTCGTCGATGATGACGGCATGATGCTCGGCATCAGGCCAGGCTTTTTGCAGCGCACGGCTGATGGCGCCTGTGCCGCTGGCGCACCAGACTTCCGACGGTGTCACGGGCAGGGCGCGCGCTATTTCTGCCAGCTTGTCGGCATATTCGGGCGTATCGAAGCCCAACTCAAGGCAGCGTGCATCCGCATGGCTGTCAGCATAATCCTTCGTCCTTTTCGTGAGCGTTTTGAGGTTGCCGCCTTTGACGAGAATGATCTTGGCGCCCGCGGCTTCGGCTTCGGCCATCTGCCGGCTCCAGTTTTCGCGCTTGCGGTACGGGTAAAACAGGACAGCCTTCTTGCCGGTATCGCGCGCGCTGTAAGCCATGGCCACGGGGCCGGAACCATAGGGGATGGAAGGATAAACCAGCTCCTGCTCCGGCATGTCATTAAACAGCTCCGACAACACCCGCCGCTTGGTGCCGCCCGCTATCAGGTCATCCCGGACGACAAGGAAACCTTCGTGTTCTGTGATGACTTGGGGAGGGAGCATTGTAAGCCTCTGATAGGATTAATTATTTACGTAATGATAAGATTAAATGCCGGGGAAGTCAAGTGGATAAATGAGAGGAAGATTGCTACCTAACACGCCGGGACATGGGAATACACTATGTGGTACAATGACTTAGGCAAAAACGGCCAATTTGATGGTAGTAAATGGTACGAATTTATGCTACCATGTAAGGGTAGGTATAACTTAAGAGGATTTGTATGTCGAACATTGAAAAGATCAGTATTGCCCTGACTTCGGAAATCGCCGCCGTTGTCCGCGATGCCGTTTCAAGCGGTGAGTATGCCAGCAGCAGCGAAGTTGTACGCGAGGCTTTGCGCGAATGGAAGCTCAAAAGAACGCTTCTGCAATCTGATATTAACGAGCTGCGTAGTCTCTGGACGGAGGGGCTTGCTAGCGGACGAGGGACCATGCAGTCTATGGATGCGATCAAGAGGGAAGGTCGCCGCCGTCTAGCCAAAGACACCAAGAAAGAATAATTCTTCATGCCATCCTTTACGCTGACGGCAAGAGCAGAAGAAGACCTGCTCGACATCTGGCTTTATATCGCGGCAGAGAATCTGGACGCTGCCGACCGTGTGCTGGATACAATCGATTCAAAAATTAAGCTGCTGGCGGAAAATCCGCAGCTTGGGCCATCCCGTTCCGATATTGCGCCTGAGCTGCGGTATTTTCCGGTAGGGAGCTATCTTGTTCTTTACCGCATCGTTGCAGATTCTGTTGAAATTGTTCGCGTTGTACATGGGATGCGCAATTTGTTTGCTTTATCGTAGGTTGGGCTAGTCTTGCCCTGTCAGATCGGGTTTTGGTTAATACAATTTAAGTTATCATTCCTTCGAAGACTCTTAGTTGCTCCGCTTTAATGATAATACCAAGATTATTGGGAATTCCAGAAACGGATATAACTTTTTGTAGTGTTGGTACGGGTACAACTTTAACATCTCCTGCAACAGTATGTTGAGGCCCTGCATATAAAATGCCCAACAACTTAAATCTAGAATCACCTATTATATTCTTTGTTTTTGTTATATAGCCTCCCATTTCAAAGAGCATAACTGGAGATCCACTCGAGCCAGGAAAACAAGCTGCATCTATTAAAAACTCTTTTTTTCCATTCCAATCATATTTGTAATCTGTTGCTAAAACACCTCTGCGAAATATTGGTAAGTTATTCTTTTCATCCCAAAGCCCATTGGGATACCCAATCATTGTTACGTTTTCAAGGCCAGCCATATCTTCTATTTCAGCGGCGCTTGGGATGAGTGTTTGATCGAGTTTTGTACAGAAAAAAAGCGTATTCTTTTTTTCTGTTTCATTTATAAGTGATCCAATCGGCATCATACAGAGATCAACAGAATTATCCGGATGAGGCATCCACCTTTTTTCAAAGGAATCGAGTTCGTACCGCTTATAACTACCAATCTTTGGGTTTCCGTGCTCATCTTTTAAGGTTAATAAAAATCTACCTTTTTGTGCGCCTTCTACGACATGTTTGTTTGTAATGATTACTGGGATGTGGGTGTTTTCTGTTTTATTGAGGCTATAAAAAAACCCCGTTCCTGTAGAGATAGTCCCATCTGATAAAGTACATTCGATTCTTACTGTGCTATGTGCGAGCTGTTCTGGGAGACTAAGTGGCATACAATATTTTAATTCCTGCTAGAATTTGGTGGGCCCGGAGGGACTTGAACCCCCGACCAGACCGTTATGAGCGGCCTGCTCTAACCAACTGAGCTACAGGCCCACCGTTTTTCTCCGGTGGGAGAAAAATCATGTGTCGAGGAAGCTCCGTAATTGGCGGGAACGGCTGGGGTGCTTTAACTTACGCAGCGCCTTCGCTTCAATCTGACGGATACGCTCACGCGTGACGCTGAACTGGCGGCCGACTTCTTCCAGCGTGTGGTCGGTGTTCATGCCGATGCCGAAGCGCATGCGCAGCACGCGTTCCTCACGCGGGGTGAGGGTGGCGAGCACGCGGGTGGTCGTTTCGCGCAGGTTGGCCTGAATGGCTGCCTCCACCGGCAGGATGACGTTCTTGTCTTCGATAAAGTCGCCGAGCTGGCTGTCTTCCTCGTCGCCCACGGGGGTTTCGAGCGAGACAGGCTCCTTGGAAATCTTCATGACTTTGCGCACCTTGTCGAGCGGCATGCCGAGACGCTCGGAGAGTTCCTCCGGCGTGGGCTCGCGGCCGATTTCGTGCATCATTTGCCGTGATGTGCGCACCAGCTTGTTGATGGTTTCGATCATGTGCACAGGAATACGGATGGTGCGGGCCTGGTCGGCAATCGAACGCGTAATCGCCTGCCTGATCCACCATGTCGCGTAGGTCGAGAACTTGTAGCCACGGCGGTATTCGAATTTATCAACAGCTTTCATCAGGCCGATGTTACCTTCCTGGATGAGATCCAGAAATTGCAAACCACGATTAGTGTATTTCTTGGCGATGGAGATGACGAGACGCAGATTGGCCTCGACCATTTCTTTCTTGGCTTTCGCGGCTTCGCGTTCGCCCTTCTGGATGGTCTGGACGATGCGTTTGAACTCGCTTAAGGGCAGGGCTGCTGCCAGCGCGATCTTGTCGATTTCATCGCGGACGAGCTTGACGTCGTTCTTGTGCTTCTCGGTGAATTTCTTCCAGCCTTTGGTTGTCAGCTTGGTGACTTTCGCCATCCATTTGGAGTTGGGTTCGCTGCCGCCCTGCCATTGCTTCAAAAAGTCCTCGCGCCCGACGCCGGCGGCCACGGCCATGCGCATGATCTGGCCTTCGAGGTTGATGAGCTTGCGGTTCATCGAGTAGAGCTGGTCGATCAACTGTTCCGAGCGGTATACGTTCAGGCGCACGGATTGCATGAGGTCGACAAGCTCAATCTTGCACTTGCGGTAGTTATCCTGCAGGCGCTTCGGGATCTCTTTGGTTTCTTCCAGCGCAAGGCGGCGGTCTTCCTGCACCTTGGCGAGCTTCTTGTGCGCTTTGGTGATGTTCTTGAAGGTTTCGATGACCTGCGGCTTCAGTTCTTCTTCCATCGCAGCCATGGAGAGGCTGGTCTCGTCCATTTCGCCTTCTTCTTCGGCGGGTTTGGGCGGCTCATCGTCTTCGATGATGATGTCGTCTTCGTTGCGCGGTTTTTTAGCAGCGGCTTTTTTGCGCGCTTCTTCTTCCTTCTGGCGCTCTTTTTCTTTCTTCTCGATCTTCTCGGCGACAGCGGCCTGGATGGCCTTGTTCTTTTCTTCAAAACCGCCCGCGCCGCCCGCTTCAGGCTCGCCTTCGCCGTAAGTGGCTTCAAGGTCGATGATATCGCGCAGTGGCATCTCGCCGTTCTCCAGCGCCTTGTGCCAGGTCATGATCGCCTGAATAGTCAGCGGGCTTTCGCAGATGCCGCCGATCATCATTTCGCGTCCAGCTTCGATACGTTTCGCAATCGCGATTTCGCCTTCGCGGGAAAGCAATTCGACGGAACCCATCTCGCGCAGGTACATCCGCACGGGGTCGTCGGTGCGGCCCAGATCCGCCTTGGCGAGGTTGCCGGCGGCGGCTTCGTCTTCATCGCCATCTTTTTCAGCGGCGACAACGGGCGCGGCGTCATCATCCGCGTCAGCCTCGTCTTCGACAAGGTTGATGCCGATGTCCGACAGCATCGCCATCGTCTCGTCGATTTGTTCCGACGTGAATTCGCCTGCAGGCAGGAGCTTGTTCAACTCGTCATAGGTGACGTAGCCGCGCTCTTTGCCTTTCGCGATAATCTTCTTGACGGTTTTCGCCAGCGCGCCCTGCAGCGCGGTGTCGTCGGCTTCTTCAGCGCCGTCTGTTTCGATTTCTTCGTTTGCCTTCGCGACCATCCGCGCTGTACTCCTGAGTAATGTCCAACGAACCTGATTGATTTCAGGTTCTATTAAATCTTAAGCCGTTCTTCTTTAACCCGTTCTGGCATTCCTGAAGCTGATCTCCCATTCCTCGCGCCAAGCCGCCCTTACTGTGTCTATCATTTGTCCCGGTTTGGCGAAAACCGCATGTGTATCCAAAAACGAGTCAATCGCCTTGAGAATCTCCCCATGTCCAGATTCAGTAAGATGTTGCTTAACCGCCTGATAGTCAAGACTATTCTGCGTTGCAAGCAGATTAATTAACTCCTGCCGGATGTGGTCATATTCTGGATCAGCAATTCTGACCCTGCCAAAATCCTCGCCAAACTCGTCGTAGAGTTCCGGATAATGAATCATCAGAGCCAGAAAGATCCGCACACGGTCAAGCTGGCTCTTTTTAGCCTTCACCGGGGCGACCTTGACGCTTTGCGGGCGGTAGGGAGTATGAACGCCAGGGGGGACGGGTTTTCCCTTGTGGAATGTCTTACCTGCAACGAACGGTTGTTTTGTTTGCTTTTTAGTTAAAAAAGCCTCGTTAATTTTTTGATTTATCTCATGAATAAAGAATTGCTGAACTGACTGGTCGGCGATCAGTCGTGCGCGCTTTTCGAGGGCGGAACGGAACCCGGCTTTGGTTTCAGGCTGGGACATATCGCGGCCTTTGGCTTCCTCCAGCCACATCATGTCGAAGAGTCCAATGGCGTTTTTAAGCACTCGGTCCATTGCGGAAACTCCCTCGGTCTTGATAAGGCTGTCGGGATCATGCTCTTCAGGGAGGAAGGCAAACCTGACGGAATGATCAGGCTTTAAAATAGGGAAAACCCTCTCTAGCGCCCGTCCGGCAGCACGCTGTCCGGCAGCATCACCATCAAAGCAGAGAATGGGACTGCGCTTGTCTTCGGGTAATATTTTCCAGAGTACCTGAATTTGATCTTCTGTCAGCGCTGTACCGAGCGGGGCAACGGCGGCTTTGAAACCGGCCTGTGCCAGAGCAATAACGTCCATATAACCTTCTACAACGACAACCGGCTCGCCGTCGCCGATCGCCTTGCGTGCGCGGGACAAGCCGTAAAGTCCGCGACCTTTATGAAAGATTGGCGATTCCGGTGAGTTGATATATTTGGGGGCAGACTTGTCTGCAGGGCCCCCATGAGATTCAGGCAATACACGACCTCCAAAGGCGACAACACGACCTTGAATATCCTGTACTGGAAACATAACCCTACCCCTGAAGAATGGGTAGATATCGCTCTGATTTTTAGTGGAAATTTTAAACAATCCGGCTTCAATCAGCGCATCTGTTTTGAACCTGGCTTTGGTCAGCGTTTGCTTCAGGCTTTGCTCGTCAGAGGCAAAGCCCAACCTGAAACTTTTGATGGTATCTAAAGAAAGGCCTCTTTCTCTCAGATATTGCAGTATTTTTTTGTTCTCAGCCTTATAAAGCTGCAGCTCGTAATGCTTGGCTGCAAGCTCCATAAGGTCATAAAGAGAGGCTTGTTGTTTATAACGTTTCTCATCCTCCGGAGTTGATTTTGGAATCTGCATGCCGGCGAGGCTGGCCAGTTGCTCCACGGCATCCATAAAAGACATATTATCATGACTCATCAGAAAGCCAATCGAATCGCCGTGCGCACCGCAGCCGAAACAGTGGTAAAACCCCTTAACATCATTCACAGTAAAAGAAGGGGATTTTTCCTTATGGAAAGGGCAGCATCCCTTATATTCACGCCCTGCACGGGTCAGCTTCATGCGCTTGCCAATAATATCTGACAACGGAATGCGCGCGCGCAGTTCATCCTTAAAGGCATCGGGCAGGGACATGGCAAAAAAATAGAACAGTTCGCGCGTTGAAAGCAAGTTGATTTAGGCGCGGCGCTGGAAATGGTTTTCCCTAAATATAAAATATTTGTCAGAACAATAGAAGTTAATATTTTTTTAATAAATGCTTGAATTCTTATGATATTTCAATTATAGTCGAGACAGGTACAAATTCGATTTCGTTTTAAATAAGAACGCGCAGTGGAGTTTATACCCTGATGAAATTTAAGAATTTTATGTATTGGAACCGAGGTCAAGATGGCAAAAACGACAAAGACGAAAGCAGCTCCAAAAACAAAAAAACCTGTGGCAGTTAAGGCTGCACCGCAGAAAAAAGCTGTAACCTCCGTTAAAGTCACAGTAAAAGGTAATAAAACGACTGTCAGCGTTACGCCTCAGCAAAAAAGCCCGGCGGCACTGAAAGTTAAAACTCCGGAAATCAGCGCAGCCAAAGTTACGGCGCCTGATGTTGTTCTGGAAAAGAAGACTGAGAAGTTGGATTTCGTCGCGGGTGACTTTGTCGTATATCCGGCTCACGGTGTTGGCCAAGTCGAAGGCGTTGAAGTACAGACGATTGCCGGAATGTCCATCACTCTCTACACGATTTGTTTTGAAAAAGACCGTATGCGTCTCAAGCTGCCGGTTACCAAAGTGAAGGCGTCTGGCCTGCGTAAGTTGTCCTCCAAGGATCGTCTGAAGGATGCGCTCGCTACCCTGCAAGGCCGTTCGCAAGTGCGCCGCATTATGTGGAGCCGCCGTGCGCAGGAATATGAAGCAAAAATTAACTCCGGTGACCCGGTTTCCATCGCGGAAGTTCTCCGTGATCTGAAAAAGGCAGGCGATCAGGGCGAGCAATCTTACAGCGAACGCCAGATTTATCAGGCTGCGCTGGCGCGCCTTGCCCGCGAAGTTGCCGCAATCGAGAAAATCGACGAGAAAAAAGCTGCCGAGAAGCTTGAAGCAGTCCTTTCCAACGTCGCTTAGACTCGGTTAAATACCACAAAAACAGCGAGGCCGGCAGTGATTGTTATTTTCGGCCTTCATTATTAACACTTTATCTACCGGACAGTGTTAATGTCGTATTATGAGGGGCATTCGTTATAGCTTTTTTCTGACATTGATGCTGGTGCTGGCGATGCAAGCGCTGACAATACCAGCGCTTGCTGAAGACCTTGATGATAATACCCCAAATGGCCAGAGCCTGAGAGTCATTGACCGCGGCACGGTCAAGCAGGTTCTTAAATCTGACATGATTATGCTGGATGATGACAAGCGCTACAGGCTTGAAAATATACTCGTTCCGCCTTTTGAAGAAGCTCCCGCCATCGACGAACTGAAACACGAATTCCTGAGTAAACCTGTGGCCATCTATGCTTACCATGCGGTTGAGGATGATCAGGAAAAATCTGGCGTCGTGCCTTATGCCCATGTCGTGACTACCAAGGGTATCTGGGTCCAGCAGGACCTTGTTTCAAAGGGACTGGCATGGGCTCAATGCACGGAAACGAGCCCGCAGACGGTAGGTGTCCTCAAACAATCGGAAGAAAAGGCGCGGGTGGACCGTCTGGGCTTCTGGAAGAATCCGGCCTATGCAATCAAATCGCCGGATAATGTAAAGGACTTCATCGATAGCTATCAGATTGTTGAAGGGAAGATCACGAGTGTACTGGTATCATCAAACACAGGCTTCGTAGGTTTTAACTTTGGCAAGGAGAAGAAGAGAGTCTTTGCCATCAGGTTCACGAATGATAATCAATTCCAGGCCTTCTGGAATGATCCGGTCACGAGTGAAAGAAGCGAAGTAGGCCTGAACCTGTGGAAAGGGCGCACGGTGCGTGTGCGCGGCTGGGTGAAGGATGGAGGGGACGGGGTGCCGGTGATTGTGCTGACACGCAAGGAGCAGCTTGATGTCGTCATGCCGCCGGGTGAACAATAACATGAAGAATATCCGTCCTGTCCTTTTTCTGGCCTTGATGACGCTGCTGGCGCTGCCCGTGCTGACAATGCCGGCGCGCGCGGAGAATGATGAGCTTGAGCATGCGGTCGTTCTCGATACAGGCAAGGTCAAGGAGATCCTCAGCTCGGACATGATTATGCTGGGCAATGACAAGCGCTACAGGCTCGACAACATACTTGTACCGCCTTTTGAAGACGGCCCCGCCATCGACGAGTTGAATCGCGAGTTCCTGAACAGGGTGGTAACTGTATATGCGTACCATGATGCGGATGGGCGTGATCCGTATAGTCATGGCCTGCCGCTGGTTCAGGTCGTGACCGACGCGAAAGTATGGGTTCAGGAAGATCTTGTCTCCAAGGGGCTGGTGTGGGCCTTCAGTTCGGAGACAAGCCAGGAAATGGCGGACACCCTCAAGCTGGTGGAAGATAGCGCCCGCTTGCAGCGGCTGGGGTTCTGGAAGAATCCGGCTTATGCGATCAAAACGCCCAAAACCGTAAAAAAATTCATGAACAGCTACCAGATTGTCGAAGGAAAAATCCTGAGTGTGAACGTAGAGCAGATTACAGGCACCACTTATTTAAACTTCGGTAAAAACTGGAAGACCGATTTTGTAGTCAGGATCAGGGGGAATCCCAAGTTTCTCGGCCTTGTGAAAGACCCCAAAGCCGATAAAGACTTCGATGAAGATCCGTCCAGACCGCCTGCCTTCAACCCCCGCCAATGGGAAAACCGCATTGTCCGCGTCCGTGGGTGGGTCCATGGTATCAGCGGGCCGGTCATCGACGTGAATGAGAAGGAACAGGTTGATTTCGTGCAGCTGGATACTGATTCAGCGGGCGACAAATGATTTTTTCCCGACCCGCGCCCCAGACAGATCGGGATATACCTGACCGTAATACTGGTGCATTAGTCGCGCTTTACCCGCCGGTAAATCCATTCGATACGGGCCGCCTGAAGGTGGACGATCTCCACACGCTTTACTACGAACAGTCCGGCAATCCCGAAGGCGTTCCGGTGGTTTTCCTGCACGGCGGGCCCGGCGCCGGTTCCACGCCGAAGCAGCGGCAGTTCTTCGATCCCCGCCATTACCGCATCATCATTTTCGATCAGCGCGGGGCGGGACAATCCACGCCGCCGGGAGAATTGCGGCAGAACACAACGGCGCATCTGGTCGCGGATATCGAGCGGCTGCGGGAGCATCTCGGCATTGGCTGCTGGCATGTTTTCGGCGGCTCGTGGGGGAGCACTCTCGGTCTGGCCTATGCCATCTCGCATCCCGCGCGCGTCCTCAGCATGACTCTGCGCGGCATTTTCCTGATGAGGCAGAGCGAGACGGAGCATTTTCTTACGGGCATGCGCGCTACTTTCCCCGAGGCGTGGGAGGATTTTGTTGCGCCGCTGTCCGTCGCCGAGCGGCAGGATATCGTTGGCGCCTATTACCGGCTGCTCATGCATCCCGACCCGGAAATTCATATGCCCGCCGCGCGGCGGTGGAGCGCTTACGAGGTCGCCTGCTTCCGTCTTATTCCGGAGAAATCCGATGTTTCGCAAGCTATTGACCCACAAGCCGATGCTCATGCCTACGCCGTTTCGCGGCTCGAGTGCCACTATTTCGTCCACAACAGGTTTGATCCCGATAATTATCTGCTACAGAACATCGGCAAAATCCGGCATATCCCCGGCGTGATCGTGCAGGGCCGCTACGACATGGTCTGCCCGCCCGTTACCGCCTACGAACTCCACAAACACTGGCCCGAAGCGAAATTCATCATTGTGCCCGACGCCGGACATGCTTCCTCCGAGCCGGGGGTGACGAGCGAGTTGGTGCAGGCGATGGATGGGTTTCGGACTATTTCGAAAAATTTATAAAGTTATGAAATTCAGCAAGGCAAAAAACCATTTGCCACAACAGCCGACTCAATCCATAGTAAAAGAAGATACTACAGGGAGTTATCCATCGTGACCGTCAAGATTTCTTCTTTCGCTGCCAGAGCTTCTCTCATTTTATTTTGTTCCATCAGCGCCGTTGCTCTTGCGGATGGGATGCCTTTTGAGCAGCCGAAGCCGCAGCAGAACTTAACACCGATAGATCAGTCTCTGGCTGCGCCGCCGGCAGCCGCCACGGCTGCGGCTCCTGCGCCAGCTCCTGTGCCAACACCTTCGCCCTTGCCGCCGCCCTTGCCTGAATCGCGCGTTGTCGAGGTGCAGCCCGGTACTTCATTCTTCGGCCTCAGCGTCGGGATGTTTGATCCGATCACGCATGGCAACAAATCGACGGCCTTCAATGCCGAATGGCAGCCGGGCCTCAAGATCATGGGAAACCTGCAGCCCCTGTTCGGCGCGATGGCGACGACCAAGGGTGCTCTGCTGGGGTATGGCGGTGTGGGCGTCCCCTATAACATCACAGATCATGTCTTTTTGATGCCGTCTATTGCCCTCGGCTATTACAGGAACGGCTCTGATTACGACCTGGGCAGGAAGATTGTCGGGCGCGTCGGCAGCGAGCTTGCCTATCAGTTTGATGACAAGAGCCGTCTGGGTTTGAATTTCGACGTTTTGACCAACGGCTCTTCTCTTCAGGGGCGTGACCGCACGGAAATGGTCCTGCTGACGTACACGCTGCCGCTTAACTTACCGCCTCCGTCCTCGAACGCGCCGCCTGCGATACAGGCGCCCATGGCAAAACCTGCCGAGCCAACCACAACAGTAAAGCCCCTCCCCAGTGAACTCCCCTAAAACGCTAGATAGTTTGTCCCCGAAGGATAAAGTCGTCTTGCTGCGCGCGGATTTAAACGTGCCGATGCAGAACGGACAGGTCAGCGACATGACGCGCATCACGCGCCTGTTGCCGACAATCCGCGAGATTGCTTCCAAGGGCGGCAAAGTCGTGCTGCTCTCCCATTTTGGCCGTCCCAAGGGCAAGGATGCTTCTCTCTCTCTCGAACCTATCGGCAAAGCCATCAGCCAGGCGCTCGGCAAGCCAGTGGCTTTCGCCAATGATTGCATCGGCGATTTGCCGAAAGCGGCCATTGCAAAAATGAAAGCGGGCGATGTGCTGCTGCTCGAAAATGTACGCTTCTATGCTGAGGAAGAAAAAGATGATGTGACCTTCGCCAAAAAAATCGCGTCGCTGGGCGATGTCTACGTGAATGATGCTTTCTCCGCCGCGCACCGCGCCCATGCCACGACGCACGGCCTCGCCAAACTGCTGCCTGCTTACGCTGGACGGCTGATGGAAGCCGAATTGCAGGCGCTGGGCAAGGCGCTGGAGCATCCGGAGCGCCCGGTCGTCGCGCTGGTCGGCGGTTCGAAGATTTCAACCAAGCTTGATTTGCTCAACAACCTCGTCGGCAAGATCGACGTGCTGGTTCTGGGCGGCGGGATGGCGAATACTTTCCTGCATGCTCTCGGCATCCCGCTCGCCGAAGTGCGGATCGTGCGTGACGAAGAAGCCGCCGTGGTCAGCGCCGTGCGTGCGCTTAGCGAAACATACGAC
>Ga0207102_1010_pt1 | contig 36390 bp, 28 predicted proteins | sample Alteio_BWMinHeat_80_FD_153573 | JGI IMG/M metagenome (GOLD analysis project Ga0207102, IMG submission 153573) | Enriched cells from forest soil in Barre Woods Harvard Forest LTER site, Petersham, Massachusetts, United States -... | ecosystem: Environmental > Terrestrial > Soil > Temperate forest >... | reverse complement strand
AGGCCTGGCGTATTGCAATGGGCGGAACGGCTTCGCTCCGCTGGTTACACGGTGCACGCGCCTGACTTGTATGACGGAGAGGTTTTTACGGACAGGATGGATGCTGTCCGCAAAATCCAGGAGGTTGGATTTGACGGGGTGCTCGCCCGCAGCCAGGCTGCGGTGTCGCATCTTCGCAGCGACTTAGTTTATGCGGGTTTTTCCAATGGTGGCGCTTGTGCCGAACTGCTGGCTGCGACTCGTCCCGGCGCTAGCGGAGCGATCTTGATGCACGCCCCGCTGCCGATACGCGATCTTGGCTGGAAGGTCTGGCAGGCGACTGTCCCTGTGCAGGTGCATTTTGCCGAAAAGGACCCGCTGCGGAATGAAAAGGTGATCGATGCGCTGGCCGGGCGTGTGCGAGCGTCGGGAGCCGATTTTCAGCACTTCGACTATCCCACTTCGGGACATCTTTTCGCCGACCCTGATATGCCAGCGTACGATGCCGCCGCCGCCGACCTGATGTTCCAGCGCGTGGTCGAATTTCTGGAGTCGTAGAGTGTGGAGGAACTACGGCTGATCGCCGCGCCTATCCACGCAAGTAGTTTGTGACGACGCGCTATTGGAGCGCAGAACCCACGCGTAGTACCGACGCGCGGGGCACCTACTTTGAGCAACGAGATTACTTGAGCTTGGCGTACTCGGACTTGGCGGCTAGGAAGATGGGAATGCCCGGGTCGGCGTCTTTCCAGAGGGTGAGGAAATCTTGATAGGCTGCCTTGGCCTTGGCGGTGTCGCCCTGTAACACAAACGCGCGGGCGAGGCCGAGATGCGCCAGCGGGCCGATCGGTTCGTTGAGGACGACTCCGGGCTGGTCAAGGATCTTCTGGAACTCAGCGGCGGCTTCGCTGCCTTTATGTAAAGCCAGGTAAGACTGGCCGCGCACATAGATGGGATATAAAGCGGGGGAGAAACCTCCACCGCTGACCGGCGAGCCTAGCTCGTAGGGAGTGGCGGCCTGGAGGGCGTCGATGGCCTTCGAAGAATCATTGCGACTGATCGCGAGCTGAGCGCGAATGGTTGGCAGATAGTTGAACTGCGCCAGCGTATCCTGGGGAGAGTGCTTTTCCAAGTCATCAGCGAGCGCTTGAGCACGGGAGGTATCGCCAGTCAAGGCCAGCGCCAGCGCCGCTCCATACTGCACATCGCGGCCCGACGAAAGGGCGAGTGCCGCAGAGGCTCTCTGCCGGGACTCGGTGGGATTGCCGAAGAGGGCTTCCCGCAGAGATGCTGCGGCTTCGTAACCTGCCGCTGTTTCTTTCTCCTCCGCACCCGTGGCTGAGGCAACCGCTCGATGCGAAAACTCTCGGGCCTTTCCCAACCGCCCGGAATAGGCGGCCGTATCGGCCTCGTAAGACAACAGCACGTCTTCAATTCCGGGCTTACCTGCCGACCAAGCAAGTTGCTGCTGCATGCCTGCCGCATCGTTCTCCAAGAACGCCAGAAGATATAACGCGCCGTGGAGAAGGGGAGAATCGAGATTTTTTGTCTGGGCCTCTTCGGCGGTGGCCCGGGCCTCCTTGAGTCGATTCAAATTGAGATACGGATAAACGAGGTAGGCATAACTCACACCGCTGGCGTCCAGGCGGAGCGTCTCGCGATTTTCCGCAAGACGCTTGTCGTACTGCCCGAGCATTCTGTAGATACCGCCCAAGTTGTCCGGCGGCAGCCAGTCTCGCGGATAGGTCTGCGCCCACAGCTCATAGACTTGCCGCGCCTTCTCCAGATCGCCGGTGACGATGAAGTGGTAGTGAGACTCGATGTAGAACTTCTCCCGGTCGCTCACGCGTTCGCGTAGATCGTAAGCCTTCTTGGTGTTCTCCGCTCCCAAGCTGGCTTCTCCGAGATTGAAATAGCTCGCTCCGAGCGCGGCATAGGCCATGGCGAAATTCGGGTCGAGGCCGATGGCTCGCTGCAACAGGGGCACGGCGGCGGCGTCATCTCCTTTTCCCACTCTGGTTTTCCATCCCAGGCTGTAGGCTTGCAGGGCTTCCAGCGAGGGCGTGCTGGCCTGCTCGAGCGGCGTATCGAACTTCTGGACAGTGGTGAGGGATTCCCCCAGCTTTCCGCGCAGCTTCGCGGCCGCCTCACCAAGAGCTTTCAGCACGTGCTCTTTGGCCTCGGCTGTCACCTGCTCCGCAGCCAGGACATCGCCGGTGCGACAGTTCCCCGCCTGAAGGCCTAGAACAAATTGGCTGCCGAGCTTCGCGATCGAGCCGTCGAGGACCGCAGCGCTTTCCGTCCGCTGACAAAGTTCCCTGGCAATCTCTGGCGTAAGCGGGGCGTCGGCAGGCTGTCCCATCATTTGCAGAGTTTGCTGGATGCGGCGGTCAGAGAGGAGGCTCAGAAACGGTGATTGTTCGAGCTGCACGACCAGGCCCTGCCGGAGCGTGCCGTCAAAGACCGGGTCGCCGGCCTTGTTCGTGAAGTCGGCGAGGACGATAGTGTCCTTGTCGGTGAGCTTGTATGTGCGGTGGAAATAGAAATAACCGCTCACAACAAGCACCCCAACGGTCATTACGGCCGGAACAATTACTTTCCACGAGATTGCTGCCAGCCCGCGTGAGCTGAAGTTCTCTCCGGCTCCCCGGGTGGTCGTTGTCGCTGATCCCTTTGCCGGCTCCTGAACAGTTCCGCGACCGACTAGATGGTATTTCTCGTGGAACTCGCCCGTTTCTTTTTGTTCGAGCAACATTTTCACGGTGTCCGCAAGATGGTGGAGGTGATTTTCGAGCGGAGGTGTGAAAGCGTCCAGCCAATGGAGATCGCTCGTGAAGTATTCGAGCGCTTGGGTGGGAACCACATTTTCGATGCGCAGGGGCAGGACGATTATGCCCTTATTGACCGCGCGTTCGACTTCCTTGCGGATTTGAGGCGAGTCGTTGGCCTTGGAAGAAAACACCAGGATCATCACTCGAGTGTTTTCGAGCGCGTGGATGATGGACCCGGCCCATTCCGCGCCGGGAACCACATCGCGTGGAGCGATCCAGCATCGAATCTGATGCTGCTCAAGGTTTGCGCAGACGGCGTCGGCCGCCGCTTTGTCGTGGTGGGAGTAACTGATGAAAACGTCGTGAGCCATTCGGGGCCGGAGTCCTCTCAGAAGGCTTGGGTGTGACGAAGCATGCTGGAGGGAACGATGCGAATTTAGTCAACTACTACTGTGCTGTCAAGGATTGAGGTTCCTTTCAGTAATGAGCGCGGTGGGATGGCGATGACCCGACGCGTGAGGCACACGGCTATTTCTTCGTCTTCTTAACGATATGGAGCTTCACTTCTTTGCCAGTGACGTCGAGAACGTATGCGTGTTTCCCCTCGATCGCAATTTTCGTTTGCTCATTTAGCACAATACGTGGAGCGTGGTTATCGCTATTCTGGCTCGGTTTATAGGTATACTCGGCAAAACAAATCATGTCGTCGGTCTCGATCGTGTAGTGCATGGTGCTTTTCTCGCCCAACAATTTCGACGAGACATTGGTTTCCGAAGTAACGTCTATCTTCCCTATTTTCCAATCTCGCGTCTTCGCCACAGACGTGGTCGCGAACAACAGCGTCAACATGAGAAGCCTGAGCTTTTTCATTGGGTCTCCTCTGCGGAGTATAATGCCATTCGCATCTTTACCCGCCCTTGCAAGAACAAATCGCGAGGGCGGCCAGCCAGTGTCAAGGAGAGGCGACCCGCCCCCGAACCCGCGCGTAAAACCGACGCGTGGGGGGCACCCGGCTCCATAGAAGAGTCATATGCCCGGGTGAGCGGGAGGACTCGCAACGCTTTCGGCTAGACGCTCCGCTTGACCGATTTCGGGTTTATAATTCGTTCCATGGCGAATCCCAATCCACTGGCAGGCGTCGCTCCACAGGTCGACCATCCGGTGAACGACGGGGAAACCACCATCACCCAATACGTTGAGAAGATCGAAGGGGAAGTCGCGCTCGACACTTACGTTAAGGCGCAAACATCGGCGCCGGAAGTCGTGAAGCGGATCACGGAACTGGAGAATTGCTTGCAGCGGCTGGCCAGTGCCGTGTTGAGTTCAAGCGACGTGGATAAGCATCCAGAGTTGCGCGCTGCCGCTGAAGAAGCAAAACTGGTGCTCAAGAATCGGCTGGAGGTCGATGACGCCAAGCATCGATTCCACAGCGAATTGGGAGTATTTAAGGACGAATTGCGAATCCTCAAGGACTGACAGTCAGCCTGCGTGGGATCCCCTCGTTTTGCTTGTGCTCATCATAGAAAATAGTAGCAACTTTGAGGCGTCTATTTTTTATGTAAACCGGCGCCAGGGTGGCCAGGTATCGGGGTCAGATTGGGAGTCGGGGTCAGGGATTTCGTCGCCTTCGGCTGGTGGAGTGAGCAGATCCCGGGCCGCGGGGGCGTCTTCCTCGCGCACTAGAATTTTGAATCCCGCGCCGGACCACGCGAGGTGTTCCCGCATTCCTCCCGCTGTGTCCGCTTGAACCATTGCCGGGATGCCGGCGTCTTCGAGCGCGCCCTGGGCCAAGTCTGCCTCAGGGCGGCTTCCGTACGTCTGGACGACGACAAGCTTGGGATGCTTCATAGCGGGATTATATGCCCGGAAGAGCAAGAGCGCTCTGTGATGACGGCGTATCGGAGTGCAGAACCCACGCGTCGGTTTGACGTGTAGGTCAGTGGCGCGATGCTACGGAGTGCCCAGCAAAGCGGCCCAGAAGGCGCAGTGATGTGCGGTGGCGAAATTGGTTTCTTGCATGGGGGTTGGGGGAGTCAGGGATTGAAAATTGCCCTCGAGAGGATCGAATTTCTCCCAGAAGGGCGCGGCGTGGTGATTGGGGCTGCCGAATCTGGCGAAGTTGGTCCAATAGCGCTGCATGGTGCTGGAAAGTTGGAGCTGCGCGGCGTTGAGTGGTGGCCGCGGAACGGTGACGGGCAGATTGAAGAGGTATTGAATCTCGGAAGCGTGAGCGGCAGCGTACGGAAACGAAACCGGAGGCAGGAAATCCTGCGGGGCGTTATCGTCGTTGAACTCATAGGTGGAGAGCGGTACGAACTGGGACATCGAGAGGTCGGCGCCTAAAGCGGGACACGCGAAGACGACGTCAGTGCCAGCTGCGGCGAAGGCAGTGTCCGCGGAAGGGAAGCTGGCCAGCGGGTACTGCGCGGCAACGAGCGGAGCCGCGGGCCCGACCAGGGTGGCGAGGGCGGCTTCATAGGCGGGTTCGGTATTGGCGATAGGCCCGGAGATGAGATCGAAATCGAGCGCGGTGAAGAGGCGCCATTCATCGTGATTGCTGCCCTGGATCACGGGCACACGATGGAATTGGCCGGTGGCCAGAGCGGCGTTTAGCGAAAGAGGGAGAAACTCGCCGTCGATATTGGGCGTATAACCGGTGAAACTTTCGTTGGCGAGGATGGCGGTGACGGGAAGAGCGCGGAGGCAGGCAGCGGTTTGGCTGCTGCAGCCGGCGGCGGTGGAGAATGCCGTGCCGGCGGCCTCGGCCGTGGCAAGGGACTGCGTGTTGAGGGCATAGGCACCGCTTTCGATGATGGCTTTGTGGAAGAGGCCTGCCGAGGAAGGCGAGGCGAGCTGAGAGAAGACACTGAGGCCGCCAGCGGACTCGCCGAAGATGGTCACGTTGAGCGGATCGCCGCCGAAGAAAAGGATGTTGTCGCGGACCCAACGAAGTGCCAACTGCTGATCCATGAGGCCGTAGTTGCCGGCGGAATTGGCATCGTGATCACGATCGCGGTCCGGATCGGTTTTTTCCGCCGCAAAGGCGGGATGGGCAAGAAAACCGAGAGCGCCGAGGCGGTAGTTGATGGTGACAACGATGACCCCGTCCTTGACGAGCCCAGTGGGGTCGTAATCGTCGCTTTCACCGAAGACGAGGGCACCGCCGTGGATCCAAACCATCACGGGACGAGGATCAGAGAAATGTCTGGAGTCCGGCGTGAAGACATTGAGGAACAGGCAATCCTCAGTGACAGACCCGACCCCGAACGGTGACGGCGGCTGCGGGCAGTGATTGGCAAATTTGGTCGCTTCCAGGGGAGCAAACCACGGAGCGTGCGAGGCAGGGGGACGCCAGCGGCGATTCCCCACGGGTGGAGCGGCGTAAGGAATGCCGAGGAATTCGCGCACGCCTTCAGAAGAAACGGTGCCACGGACGGGACCGCTGAAGGTAAAGACCAGCGGATTTTCTTCGTCCGCCTGAGCGACCTTCGGCGTAACAAAAAGCGCTAAGACGGCGAAAAGAAAAGACAGAGCGAGAGCGAAGTGGTTCTGGCGATGAGCATTCATCGTTGTCCTCCCTAACAGGTAAGCGTCGCGTGGAGCACGTGCGAGAGCCCCCAATTCCGCGACGATTCACGCTTCACCGCGAAGGCAGGGCGCAAAGCGTGAGAGTTAATATCATTATTGTGTTGCTGTCAATTCAAAATTTTTCTGCAAAGTAAGCAGGCCGCTTCCGACTGGAAACAATCTTTGAAAAAGATAGTATTCCGTGGCAAGCTTTCATCTGAATCCAAATGAAAATATCTGGCTGTGCACCGAAGTCGGGGACTTATCGTTTTCGCCGCAAGGGGGAGTTCCGCTCGGCAAGAGGATCTGCGGTGCTGTTCGGCATGCTGCTCGGCGCGAGCGCGTTCCCAGGTTTTTTCTTCTCCACCGGCCTGTTCTCCTCTGCTGTGTGGGCACGCCAGACTGATCCACCGCAGCCTGTGGTGGTGCAGCCGGGTGCGCCGGGCCAGCCGAGCAGGACGCTGCCGGCATCGACCAAGGCGAAGCTGCCGCCGCTGTCGCGGGCGGATGTGGAGTTCATGCAGGGCATGATCATGCATCATGCGCAAGCAGTGGAGATGACGGCGCTGATTGCATCGCATACGGAGAACAAGGATGTGCGGCTGCTGGGGGCGCGCATCAGCAGCTCGCAGTCGGACGAAATCAGGTTCATGAAGCGGTGGCTGGCGGTTCGGGGAGAATCCGTTTCCACGGCAACCTCTTCCATGAAAACATCTAGTGGCTCGAGACAAGCGATGCCAGGCATGGACATGTCTGGCGAAGCGATGGCCCTGATGCCCGGCATGCTTACGCCGCAGCAGATGGAAGCGCTGCGGAAGGCGCGGGGTTCCGAGTTCGACCGCCTATTTCTGACAGGGATGATTCAGCACCACGGAGGCGCGCTGACCATGGTGAAGGATTTGTTCGGCACCGCGGGCGCGGGGCAGGATGCCGAGTTGTTCAACTTCGCGACGGATGTGGACAGCGGGCAGCGGGCGGAGATCAGGATTATGCGGGAGATGTTGGAGAAAGAAACGTCAGAGGAGAAACGATGAAGCGAATGCCCAGTGTGACCTTTGGTGTGGCTGTGGCAACAATTTTTCTATGTTTCGGTGTGAGCCGAATGCAGGCGCAGACGCCTGCAACGCCGCCACCGGCGCAGACGCCTGCGAACTCGGTGCCGGCACAGAAACCGGCGGAGGCGGAAGCGGAGGACGACGACAACAACAATCCATTTGTTCCGGAGCCTGCGCCGTCACTACCACCGGGGATGACGGGATCGGACGCGAATGATCCGCGCGCCAGGCTGACGCCGGGGCTGTATGACGCGGGCGAAACGTCGATGGGTATCAAGCACCTGCTGCTGCTCAAGAAGCCTGACGCGTTTCAACTGGGGGCTTCTGATCCCGACAATCCCAAGGTGCAGAAGATAATCGGCCAGCTCGGTATTGGCAACATCGCGAAGATTCCAAAGGAAATGCACCTGGTGATCGCGCAGCTGGCTTTCGCGAACTCGGATTTTGCGTTCCAGGGCAACCACCTGTTTCAGGGGAATTTTTATGGCGTGAATATCTATGATATCTCGCAACCGGCGAACACCGCGTTGTTGACCACTCTGGTGTGTCCCGGCGGGCAGGGCGATGTGTCGGTGTATAAAAACCTGCTGTTCATGTCGGTCGAGATGCCCAACGGACGGCTGGATTGCGGCACGCAGGGATTTCCGCCGGAGCCTCCGCCGCCGGCTGTGGATGAAAAAGACAAAGACAAAAGCAAAGAGAAGAAACAGCGCATTCCAGCAGCGCAAAAGGAGCGTTTCCGCGGCGTGAGGATCTTCGACATTTCCGACATCCAGAATCCGAAGCAAGTGGCGGCGGTGCAGACGTGCCGCGGATCGCACACGCATACTCTGGTGCTGGATCCGAACGATAAAGAGAACGTTTATATCTACGTGTCGGGCACATCATTCGTGCGCCAGCCGGAAGAACTGGCGGGGTGCTCGGGGGAAAAGCCGGACAAGGACCCAAACACCGCGCTGTTTCGCATCGACGTGATTAAGGTTCCGGTGGCTGCGCCGCAGGACGCGAAGATAGTGTCCAGCCCTCGGGTATTTATCGATGCCCGGACAGGCGCGTTGAATGGCCTGAACAATGGCGGCACTCACGGCAAAAAGGGCAGCGAGAAGCCGGCGGACACCGACCAGTGCCATGACATCACGGTGTACTCGGCGATTGGGTTGGCGGCGGGCGCGTGCTCCGGAAATGGAATTCTGCTGGACATCAAGGACCCGGTACATCCGAAGCGTGTTGATGCGGTGAACGATCCGAACTATTCGTATTGGCACTCGGCTTCGTTCTCGAATGACGGGAGCAAAGTGGTGTTTACCGACGAGTGGGGCGGCGGCTTGGGGGCGCGGTGCCGTCCGAACGATCCGAACAAGTGGGGCGCGGATGCCATCTTCCGCTTAAAGGACGACAAGCTGAGCCTGGCGAGCTATTACAAGCTGCCGGCGGCGCAGGGTGACACAGAGAATTGCGTGGCGCATAACGGTTCGCTGATTCCCGTGCCCGGGCGCGATATCGAAGTGCAAGCCTGGTATCAAGGCGGCGTGTCCGTTATGGACTTCACCGACCCGGCGCAACCGTTCGAGATCGCGTACTTCGATCGCGGACCGATTGATCCGAAGATGCTGGTGCTGGGCGGCGAATGGTCGGCCTACTGGTACAACGGTTACATTTACGGCTCGGAAATTGCTCGCGGCCTGGACGTCTTTGAACTGACGCCGAGCAAGTTGCTGACGCAGAACGAAATCGACGCGGCGAAGTTGGTTCGGGTTTCGGAGCAGAATGTGCAGAACCAGCAGAAGATCGAATGGCCTGCAAAGTTGGTCGTGGCGAAGGCGTACCTGGACCAGTTGTCACGATCGCAAGGCTTGCCGGCGGAGCAAATCGCCGCCGTGCAGACGGCGATCCAGGGCGCGGAAAGCTCGCACATGAACAAGAGCAAGGTGGCGAAGCTGAAGGGCCTGGCACCATCGCTTGAAAAGAGCGCGGCCACGGCGAAAAGCCCGGCGGACGCGACACGGCTGCATGCTTTGGCAGAGATTCTGAAACAGCCGTCTGCATGAACACATCGCGCGCCACGCCTTCCGGCGAATCGCGACCATAAGCCCAAAGTCCCAACATTATTAGCAGGAATTACGGCTAGTTTGTCGTTGCCGACGGAGGGTAGAGGCGTTCAAATTCAGGGTCGCCGTGGAGGAGTGTCATGTCGGGGTCGCGGCGCGCCCAGTTGGGATCTTTGAATCCGGCATCGTACGCTTTGTGCAAGGCATCAATCGCTTCCTGTTTTTTCTTGAGTAGACAGAAGACGCAGGCCGCGTTGTAAAGGATCGAAGCCTCATTGGCGCGTAAAGTCATGGCCATAGTTGTTTCGCGCATGGCATCTTCGACGCGATTCAATTCGGCATAATATCCAGCCACCAAAATGCGGGCGCGCGCATCCTCGGGAACTTGCTTCAGATGGTTTTCAAAAGCGGCTACCGCGCGCAACTGGATATTTTTCCGGACTTCTTCTTTCCCCAGCGCTCCGAGGGCATTCAAGATCGGCACGTACACGTTGTAGTCTTCGCCGCTGGCTTCCAGCGCGACCTCGGCCGCGTCAGCCACTTCGCGGTAGCGCCCGGCGGAAAACAGCGCGCGGCAGAGCAGGTAATACGCGCCCTCGCAATCGCGCTTGCGTTCAATGGCCTTCTGCACCATGCGCACGGCTTCTGCGTGCAAGTCCGTGGCGTACAGCACCCAGGCCTGGCTGACCTGCACTTCCGGCAGGTCCCAGCGCAAAGCCACGGCTTTACCGGAGGCGTTACGGGCCCGCTCCACCCAAATTGTGTCCCGGCTGTAGTTGCAATAGAACATGGCGCAAGCGTTGGCGCACGCGGCATAGGCCAGCGCAAAACTCGGATCAATAGCCACCGCGTTCTCAAACATCTGCAGGGCAAATTCCAGGTCCTGGCGGGTTTGCCGCCGGGCGTAGCGCTTGCCCCGCAAATACAGATCGTAGGCCTGGAGATTCTCCGTGGGCTTGATGGCCAGCGCTTCCAGTTCCTGCGGCGAGAGCGTAACGCGCAGCGCTTCCGCAATTTTGCGGGCAATTTCGTCCTGCACCTCGAACACGTCCTTCATCTCGCGGTCGTAGCGCTCGCTCCAAAGCGGGAAGTCCGTGTGGGTGTCCACCAGTTGTGTGGTAATCCTCAAGCGATTTCCAGCGCGACGCAAACTCCCGGTTAAGACGTAAGCCGCTTTGAGTTGCTGGCCGATCTGTGCCGGAGTCACTTGCTTGTCGCGAAAGGCCAGCACGGTGGGCCGCGAATAGGTATTTAGCCCGCGAATCTTGGATAGTTCGGTGATGATGTCTTCGGTGATTCCATCGCGCAGGTACTCGTCTTCGCGCACCCCGCTCAAGTTTTCAAAATAAAGCACGGCTACCGATTTCATGGTGGAGTTCAGCTTCGGCGTCCCGCTCTTGCTGTCGTTCAAGTCGGCGGCATGTTTGTTACCCGATTCCAGGTCCCTCTTCAGGCGGTTCAGGTCAGTCTTCAACTCCGTCGCGGATTGGCATCGCAGGGTGCGATCTTTCTCCAAGAGCTTGGACAAAATCCGCCCGAACTCGGCAGGGACGGCCGGGTTGGCCTCCGCAATGGGCACGGGCTCGCGATTCAGGATGGCGTCAAAAATCACAGCCGAAGTGTCCCCAGGAAAAGGCAGCTTCCCGGTGGCCATCTGGTACAGCACGGTGCCGAGAGAGAATAGATCGGTCCGCGCGTCGACTAACTGGCCCCGCGCCTGTTCCGGTGACATGTAGGAAACCGTGCCCACCGCCATGCCGGCCGAAGTCAGTCCTCCGTCCACCATGGTGTCCATCTTCGACAGCGTCGTACCCGGCGGCAAAATCTCCGCGGGCTCCATCTTCGCGAGCCCAAAGTCGAGCACTTTTACTTGCCCGCGGTCGCTCAAAAACAGGTTGGCGGGCTTGATGTCACGATGGACAATCCCTTTGGCGTGGGCCGATTCCAGGGCATCGGCAATCTGGATGGCGATGGGGAGCAATTTCTCCATCGCAAACGGCTGACTGGTCATCCTCTGCCCCAGGGTCATCCCTTCCAGCAGCTCCATCACAATGAAGTGCTGCCCGGCATGCTGTTCAATGGCGTGGATGGTGCAAATGTTCGGATGATTCAAGGCCGACGCCGCGCGCGCCTCTCTCTGAAAGCGCTCGATGAGCTGATTGTCCTGGGCCATCGCTTCCGGCAGGAATTTCACCGCCACACGGCGACCAAGCTGCGTATCCTCGGCTTCGTACACCACACCCATGCCGCCGCTGCCCAGTGTTCGTGTCACTTTATAATGCGAGATGATTAGCCCAATGCGGGAGTCGGAACCGGTCATGTCCGAGCGATACTATTCCGCTCCCATCTAATGGTCAAGCATGGTGTCCTCGACCTTCTACACTGCGCCCATGCAGCCGCCAAGGTTTCCAAGGATGCGGTAGAGCCAGGAGGTTTGGCCGATGAGAGAGGCGGTGCCAGACATGGCCAACACATGGTCAATGGACGCAGCAACATCTCATAAGCAATGCGTTACTTCGCGTCAAGAAGCTTGTGCTTTCTGGTCTTCATCGCGTACATAGCTGCGGCTGTCGGCGGCGCCTGGTTGGGTTTTTGCGCCGCTGCGACGCGTTCTTTGGCGTGGGCCACCAGGGCGGCGAAAGCTGACAACATCCCCGCTGAGCCCAGTGGCAATCGCGGCCGGCTTGGACGCTGCGATCTGGACGTGTCGCACCCACCGCCCAACGTGCGTTCGTGATGAGCAATCCTTCTTTGGCAACACAGAAACAATTTTGTGCGCTGGAGTTTCCACAGCCGCTCTACGATTGTTCCCATGGCAATCGTCTCCTTCCCGCGAGCAAATCGCTTGTCGCAGCTCGTTTTGGCCGGCTTGGGACTGCTTTTGTCACCGTTGGGCCTTGGCGCGCAGGAACCGAGCACAGCGTCCTCATTACCCGCCAGTGCACCGCTTCCTAATCAAAAAATTGAGAAAGACATTTCGAAGCGAACAGAACTCCGGCTTTTGCTTCAAAAGCCGGTCGAGCATGAATTCCGCGGCGGGGGCGCGGATACCTACGAGATCAAAGTAAAGAAGGGCCGGTTCTTGCGCGTGGTGGCGGAGCTGGAAGGAATCGACGCCACGCTGATTTTAACCGACCCCAGCGGAAAAGTGCTTCTTGAGGCCAATAGTCCCAACGACGACTGGGGGCCGGCACCGGCTTCGCTCATTGTGGCGGCCTCGGGCCTCTATCACGCGCAAGTCAAGGCCAAGGACAAGAACGCGGGAGCGGGGAAGTACACCATCACCGTCACGGATCTTCGAAAGCCCAGGCCGAAAGACCGCACCCGCATCGCTGCGGAAAGCGCGCTTATTGAGGCGAACGTCATTAGCTCGCAGAGCGAGGGGGATTCTCAACAAAAGGCCATGAGCCTCGCCGAAAAGGCATCTCTTCTTTTCCACGAGTTGCAAGATTCTTACGGTGAAGCACTGTCGCTGGAGTTGCTCGCGGTGATGCAGTCTAATCTTGGGGGCATCGAAAACTATACGCGGGCCATCGACTATTTCCATCGCGCGCTGCCGTTGTTGCATAGAGAAGAGAAACAGCGAGACGAAGCTCAGACTCTGCTAGATCTTGGGAAGATCTATGCCGAACTGGGTGAAAGGCAAAAGGCCCTTGAATATTTGAGCCAAGCCCTTCCGCTCGAACGCGCGGCGCGAGATCAAATTGACGAAGGCATGACACTAAACAGGATGGGTCGCACCTATCGTGAACTGGGCGAAGAAGATAAGGCGCTCGAATACTTGAACCAGGCCTTGCCAGTGGAACGCTCGGTGGGAGACCGCAAATACGAAGCGGTCACCTATCACAACCTCGCTGGCGTCTATACGGATTTAGGCGATAAGCAAAAGGCGCTCGAATACTTAAATCAGGCCTTGCCGCTTGAACGCGCGGTGGGAGATAGCCACGGTCAACAAGTGACCCTGAATAACATGGGCGTGACCTACGCTGAATTAGGCAATGACCAAAAGGCTCTGGAGTACTACAACCAAGCCTTGCCCCTGGAACGTGCGATGAAAGACCGCACCGGCGAAGGCGTAACCCTGAATAACGTCGGCTCCATCTACTTTGGACTGGGCGAAAAGCAAAAGGCCCTCGAGTACTACGGCCAAGCCCTGCAACTGGAACGGGCAGTGGGGAACCGCCCAGCTGAGGGCAACACCCTTCACAACATCGGCAATATCTACGACGAACTGGGCGATAAGCAGAAGGCTCTCGACTACTACGGTCAGGCCTTGCAGCTGGACCGGGCCGTGGGAAGCCGAGGAGGCGAAGCTTTAACCCTTGGCAGCATCGGCGTCACCTACGCTGAGGTGGGCGAAAAGCAGGCGGCCCTCGATTCTTTCTACCAGGCTTTGGGACTCTCCCGCGCCGTGCGGAATCCCCTGACCGAAGGGCGTACCCTCTTCTATTTGATGAAGTATTGGAAAAAGGAAAATACGCCCGGGCTGGCCATTTTTTTCGGGAAACAGTCGGTGAACGCGTTTCAACAAGTTCGCCGGAACCTTCAGGGGCTGGACCCGGGCTTGCAGAAGAGTTTTCTGGAGTCCAAAGCCAACGCGTATCGCGACCTTGGGGACTTGCTGATTGCTCAGGGGCGTCTGTTGGAGGCGCAGCAAGTTCTCGATTTGCTGAAGGAGCAGGAGTATTTCGATTTTGTGCGGGGTGGCGAACGGGCGGTAGAGTCCAGGAGCAAGCCGATTTCGTTGAATCCAGAAGAGCAAAGCTCGCACGAAGCGTATGAAAAAATCGCGGGGCAAATTACGGCGACAGGCGCGGAGTTTTCCGAACTTCGGGGCAAGCGTTCCCGCACGCCCGAGGAAGAAGCGCGGATGGTTGAACTGAAGGAAAAGCTGACCGTGGCGAATCAGGAGATGGGCAGGTTTTTCAAGACGCTCTACGTGGAGTTTGGAAAGAATGCGCAAGCGAACCAGTCCGCGGAAAACGTTCGCGAAGAAGCCAGCGGGATGCAGTCGATTGTGCGGGAATTGGGGCCAGGAACCGTCGCTTTGTACACGCTGGTGGGGGAGACGCGCTACAGCGTGATTGTGATTACCGGGTCGACGATGCAGGCGCGCGAATATGCGATCGAAGCAGCCGATCTACGGAAGAAGGTTGCGGCCTTTCTCGAAGCGCTAAAGAACCCGGCGAGCGATCCTTTGCCCGCTTCGCAGGAACTCTACAAAATTCTGATTGGTCCGATCGCGAATGATTTGAAAGGCGCACGGGCGCAGACGCTGATGTGGTCGCTGAACGACGTGCTGCGTTATGTGCCCATGGCCGCGCTGCACGACGGCAAGCAATATCTGGTCGAAAATTACCGCAACGCGGTGATTACGCCGGCGAGCATCGGGCGCCTCAAAGACAAAGTGGACGTGACCGGTTCGAGCATCGCGGGCATGGGCGTTTCGAAGGACTATGACGGGTTGGGAGCGCTGGCGGCCGTGCCAGCGGAACTCCGGCACATCGTGCGGGACAAGCAGGTGCAAGGGGCGACCGGAGTGATTCCCGGAACGATGATGCTGGACGACGATTTTACCGAAGCGCATATGGCGGAGGCGCTCGACAAACATTATCCCGTCGTGCACATCGCGAGCCACTTTGTGCTGCAAGCGGGAAACGAAACGAATTCGTATTTGCTGCTCGGCGGCAAAGATGTGGGCGGCAAAGGCTACCACTTAACGCTGGCGGAGCTGCGCGATGATCCGGCGCTGACGTTCGAGGGGACGGAACTGTTGACGCTGTCGGCCTGCCAAACGGGGACCAGCGGGACGGCGTTGAATGGGCGGGAGGTGGATGGGCTGGGAATTACCGCGCAACAGAAGGGCGCGAAGGCAGTTTTGGCAAGTTTGTGGAGCGTGGCGGACGAGAGCACCGCGCTATTGATGGCGGATTTTTACAAACAGTGGCTGGGAACGCCGGGAATTACAAAGGCAGGAGCGCTGCAACAAGCGCAGCTCGATATGCTGCGCCGAGTTGCTAAGGCTGACCAAAGCGCCGAGGCATCTGCAAACAACACAAAAAATGAGGGCGAGAAAAAGCGGGCTGCATCTTTTGCCCACCCTTTCTACTGGGCGCCCTTCATCCTCATTGGCAACTGGAAATAAAAACCGTTCGATTCGGACGTGTCAGCAAGCTTCTCCCGGCTTTCTTTAAGGCAGGCGCTGCGTCCGGAACTTCTCGCTGAACGGTTGGCGGAATTGTTAGCGGATTACCGCTTTTCCCTTAAGGGAGGTGCCGCGTCCAAAACTTCGCGCACGTTTTTGGCAAGACTTCGCGGCAAAAAAGGTTTTTGCAGGAAGTCCACTTCTGGCATCTACGTTCCTTTCGCTGGCTCGCAAACAATATTCCCAGTCAAAGAACTAGCGTCGCTGCGATTTCAATCCGGTTGCGCCCCGTGCGCTTGGCGGTATAGAGAGCCGCGTCTGCTTGGCTGACTAAGCGATTGAAATCCGGGGTCTGTGTCCCTTCGAAGCCAGCAAGGCCAAAACTCGCGGTCACCGTGAGGCCGCCTCCATTGAAATCAAATTGGGTGGCCTCAAGCTCTGCACGGATTCGCTCAATTACAACCCTCGCGTTCTCTTGGGTTGTATGCGTCAAAATAAAGAGAAACTCCTCTCCTCCTATACGGCCACAGATGTCGCTCCGTCTGGAATTAGCCTTAAGGATTTCAGAGAATCTCTTCAAGACCGTGTCACCTGCATCGTGTCCATGCGTGTCATTGACGGTCTTGAAATGGTCCAAGTCTGCAAGAACCACCAGAAAGGAAAAGCCATACCTGACCGCCCCGCTCAGTTGCCGGGCGGCCCAGTCTTCAATCGCTCGACGGTTGGGCAGTCCGGTTAGAGCATCAGTGAGAGCGAGTTCTTCCAACAATAGGTTTTTGGCCTCGAGCTGCCGATGGAGTTCTACAATCCTGCGACCCACTCCCACGCGGGCCAGCAGTTCATCGGAATGGAACGGCTTCGTGAGGTAGTCATCGGCACCGGCGGCCAACCCTTTCACAAGCTTGTTCTTCTCAGTGATTCCCGTCAGGATGATGAGGTACGTGTAGGTTTGTCGAGAATGATTGCGTATGTGCTCACACAGTTCTATTCCGCTTAGGTCCGGCATCATCCAGTCCGTAATCACTAAAGAAGGCTGATGCTCGGAGAAAAGATCAATGGCTTCGCGCCCACTTTTTGCAAACAGGACCGCGTACTGCTTTTCAGATAGAGTTTGCTCAACGAGTTTACGGTAGATTCGTGAATCGTCAGCTACCAGCACCTTGAAGTCGCGTGCCGTGGCGTCCAATTTATCTTTGGCTAATCTCATCTTCGATCCCAAGTCCAATTCCCCCGCCTGCTTTCTCTTCCACTGATCGAATTGCAGCTCTTTCGCGAAAGCGAGTACTTAGCAAACTAGGCCATCCTAATGGTTGGACGTGCCCTAGACCAAGGCTGCTTCGTGCAGCCACGTCTCAAGTAAGGAGGCGCAACCCGACTCGAGGGCAATGAATTCTACGCCCATTCCCATGTTCGGGTGCCAATGGGCAACCACACCTCCAGCGGCGAAGACCTCCCCTTGATAGGTGATTTGAATGCTGATGACAGTGCCCTGCGGCAGCGGACTAATCGTATCTAGATAACAACCATTGAATCCTAGATCGCTTGTAGAGGCCTGGAGTCGGGCGCCCGATATTGGTTCGGTCAACTCGGCCGCCGCAATAAATGGGTAGCGGGACGATCGACGACGCTCGAATTCCATCTACACTGCTCCCCTCAGATGCAAGGAGCCGACCAATCGCAAGTCTTTCCGTTCGGCAATTGTACGGCTACACTTAATACGCGACGCACTGCCCCTCTTAGCTGAGAGTATTTGCAGATAGCTTTCAGGTCTCCCGCGTCGCTCAATACTATTTTCCAGGCTCCGCCAGGGGTACAACGAAGTCCGGCCCCTCAGTGGACGATAGTCTCTTTTAGGCCCATCTGAAGTAAATGGGCAAATTGTGAGGCGGCTACGGGCCGGCTGAAGAGGTAGCCTTGTCCCTCCGCACAGTGATGGGCCCGAAGGAATGCGCGCTGTTCCTCCGTTTCGATACCCTCGGCAATCACGCGCTGCTTGAGGTTTTTGCCCATATCAATTATGGCGCTCACGATGGAAGAGCCATCGGGATCGGCAGTGATCCGATGGACAAAGGACTGGTCAATTTTCAAGACATCAATGGGAAACTGCTGAAGATAGCTGAGGCTGGAATAGCCGGTGCCGAAGTCATCCACGGCAAGGTGAACCCCCATCGTTTTGAGCTCTTGAAGTACAGCGGCCGTGGATTCGGCATCCTCCATAAGGACGCCTTCGGTAAGCTCAAGGTCGAGATAGCGCGCTTCTAACCCGGTTTCCGAGAGTATCGTCCGGACACCTTCGACAAAACCCTTATTGCGGAACTCGACGGCGGAAACGTTGATGGAAACTCGCTTAAACGGCAGTCCTGCGTCTTGCCATTGGCGCGCCTGCCGGCATGCTTCGCGCAGTACCCAACGTCCGATCTCGACGATTAGGCCACAATCTTCGGCGATGGGCACGAATTGGGAAGGAGAGACTAGTCCACGGCCGGGCGGCTGCCATCGTATCAACGCCTCGACTCCGGTGATCTCACCCGTGTCAAGATTTACCTTCGGCTGATAATGCAACAAGAACTCTTCCCGCTCGAGAGCGCAGCGCAGGCTTCCTTCGAGAGATTGCCGCTCCGCAGCCTTCAGATTCATTTCCGCGGCGAAGAACTGGAAATTGTTGCGCCCGTTTTCCTTGGTGTGGTACATGGCCATGTCCGCATTCTTGATCAACGTTTCGGCATCCTCTCCGTCCGCTGGGTAGACGCTGATACCGATGCTGCCACTGATACGCAGGGACTGTCCCCCGACGGAGCAGGGTGCGTTGAGCGAAAGAAGTATTTTTCTTGCGCTCGTGGCCGCGTCTTCCGGATGGGTGATCTCCGAAAGCAGGATGACGAATTCATCTCCGCCCTGGCGGCTGACCGTATCGGAAGCGCGGACGCCGGCCAGCAATCGTCTTGAAACACACTGAAGAAGCTCGTCGCCGATAGCATGTCCCATCGTATCGTTGATGTATTTGAAATGATCCAAATCCAGAAAGATCACGGCAAGAGGTCTGTTCCAGCGGTGACCCGCGGCAATCGACTGAGCGATCCGGTCGTTGAGCAACAGACGATTGGGTAGATTCGTGAGCACATCGTGTTGCGCGGAGTGTGTCATTTGGATGGACATGGCACGCGCCGCGCTCACATCATGGAAGACGATCACCGCTCCGATGACGCGGCCTGCCCGGTCGTGGATCGGCGCGGCGGAATCTTCAATGGCGGATTCAAATCCGTCCCGGCGGATGAGCACGCAATTCACGGTCAGTCCCACCGTCCTATTTTGCTCGACGGCCATGTCCATGGGATCTCGAGCTGTCTGGCGTGTGGCGCCGTCAACAATTCGGAAGATTTCGGCCAGTGGCTTGCCAATTGCTTCTTCCCGGGGCCAACCGGTCATGGTCTCAGCGACGAGATTGAGATAGGTGATGTTGCCGGAAATGTCGGTACAAAGAACGGCGTCCCCAATCGAGTTGAGGGTGACCACCGCGCGTTCTCTTTCCAAGTACAAAGCCTCGTCGACAGCCTTGCGCTCGATCGCGTTGCGCAGCGCGCGCGGCAGCGAATAGTCGAGATTACCCGGCAGGAGATAGTCCTGCGCGCCGCGCCCTACGGCTTCTTTCGCGAGGGCCTCGTTACCGTTGCCGAAGATCAGAATCGGGACCTCGGGCGCGGTGGCATACACCTTGTCGAACGTCTCGATACCCTGACTATCGGGCAGGGACAAATTGAGCAAGACAGCGGCAATTCCTTTTTTGCTCAGGCGCACAAGAGCCTCGGAAAGTTGGCGAACCCATTCCACTTCGAACGAACCGCTGCCCGCCACGGCGAGCGCCCCGCGAATCGCATTGGATGCGGCCGGATCATTTTCAATCAGAAGTATTTTGGGGTGCAGAATAGATGTTGCCATTGTGCCTTTCGTCTAGCCTCAGAGCTTGTTCTCTCGGCTTCCAACACTGTCCAGTTCATCGTGGTGCTTAACTCTTAGAAAGACTATCGCTGGGGGTGATTTAGTTCTGTCCCTAACAATACAGCGAGTACCAATATTAGTATCTTAGACGGCACATTGTCCGGGTAGCGCAACCCGAGACAGCGACGAGGCGTAGTGTTCGAGAATTGAATGTGGCCACGAAATACATAAATTGACATGTCGCAGCCGAGAGTAAGAGCGCGGCGCACCCGTTAGACGGCTTGCGCTTATGGACTGTTGAGTCGGTAGCCGAGAAGCCCTGCAGTCGCTCCTTCAATGCAAAGCGAATTGCACCTAGTCCCAGCGGCTCCGAGGCGCAACTCTTCCTTCCCAGGCTTGAAGCTTTTCTAGAAATCGTTCGACTCGATTTGATATCGTTCACGCCACTAAAGTGCCTGCCCACGTTTGAAACCGCTTGGAGGCCGCTCCTTTGGGAGAAGCCAGGCTCTCTGAGTTGCTGGTCCTTCGCTAGACAATGGCTACTTCGCTTAGCCAGGTTTCAGGTAAGTGGGCGCAACCTGATTCGCGAGTAATGAATTTCACGCCCATTCCCATCTTCGGCTGTGAATGGGCCACCACACCCCAAGCGACAAAGACCTGCCCTTGACAGGTGATTTGAATGGTGATCATGGTGCCCCGCGGCAGCGGATTAATCGTATCTAGATAACAACCATGGAAACCTAGGTCCCTTGTAGAAGCCTTAAGTCGGGCCCCAAATGTTGATTCGGTTAACTCGGCAGCCGCGAGAAATTGATAGCGGGACGACCGACGCCGCTCGTATTCCATATGCACAGCTCCCAGCAGACGCAAGAAGCCAACCAAGTGCAAATCCTCCCGTTGGTCAATCGAGCGGCTACATCCCATAAGTAATGCGTTACTTCGCGTCAAGAAGGTTGTGTTTGCTGGCCTTCATCGCGTACATAGCTACGTCTGCTGCGCGTAAGAGAGACTCAATTCTTTCACCATCTCGGGGATAAACTGCAACGCCTATGCTGACAGAAAGTTTGGGTCCCATGCCATCATTGGCGATGCTGTTGCAGATACGTTCCGCCACCTGGTTGGCCGCCTCTGCGCCTGTTTCCGGTAAGACAACAGCAAACTCGTCGCCGCCATAACGTGCCGCCGTATCAATGTCCCGGCAGAAGCTCAAGACATCGGCCACCCGGCAGAGCGCGTGGCTTCCCACCATGTGCCCATAGCGGTCGTTGATTCGCTTCAGCCCATCCAGGTCAAATAACAACAGGGCAAACTCCCGTCCGGTGCGTTCGGAGCGCCTAATTTCCATATCGAGCACTTCGGCGAGGTGGCGGTAGTTAGCCAGACCTGTTAGCGGGTCGCGGGCCGCCTGCTGGCGCAGATGATCCTCCAACTGGCGCTGGTTAGTGACGTCCTCAGTGATGACCTCATAGGCGTCCAACTCCCCTTGCTCACCAATTACTTCTTGTCCGCTAATCCGGACCTTCCGGATAGTACCGTCCTTCCGCTTCCATTCTATTTCGAGGGGATCGACTGAACCTTGCTGGTCTGTCTGGCCCAACAATTGGGCCCGTTTGGCGGGATTCTGAATCAGGTCGCTGGTAAGGTTTACCGCCAAGAGTTCCTCGTTTGACGCATAGCCGAGCATCTTCACCATGGCCTCGTTCACCGCGAGAAACTTGCCGTCGAGGTTGCAGCGGCAAATTCCGTAGCTTAGATTTCCCGCCAAGGCGCGATAACGTGCTTCCGAATGCCTCAAGCCGTTTTGGGCTCGATCGCGTTCATCGCGTAATGCCTTTTCCTCCAGAGCCCGATGAACGGCTACAGGAAGATGACCAATATGACCCATTTCGATGCAGTCGTAGGCTCCTCTTGTAATGAACTCCGCCACCGTCTCACGTTGCAGGGTACCGCCGATGAAGATAAGGGGGATTTGCCTCTTTGAAAGTTGGAGCACTTCCAATGCCTGCGTTTCCCGCCAATTGGGGCTGGCGTACTCGGCTATAACAATGTCATAGGCGTGCGAGTCCAGCCGTTCGCTAAACTCCTGGGGAGTGGCAACAATCTCCGAGCTGACTGTGAAATGCACCTTGTCGAGCTCGAGCAGGCAGCGCTCTACATCCGCTCGGTGACTATGAACAAAGAGGATGCGTAAACCCGGATATCTTCCTGCTGATCCGCTTGGGGTGTCTCGCTTGAGGCGGGCTTGGGGGGTCGAAGCCATGGGTAACGCGCAAAATTCACGGGAGCCAGTACTTCCTTCCCTACGCCAAGCTGGCCCCCGAGAACGTGTAGACTCTCAGCGTGTAAAGATTGCGATAGGAGGGTATTAGCGTCTGTCCAATATTGTACAGGTTCCGTATTTGTGTTAACTCTTACGGCACATACTGTGGCGTGCCATTAGACCGTACAGGAACCTTGCACTCAGTTATCTGATTCTGCTAATATCCTCATCAAGCGGTGCAGTTATGAAACAAATCGCGAGTTCGGGCAAGGCAAAATCCAAAATAAAACTCAAGGAAAAGCATGCTTTCGATGCGCAAGCTTTTCTCGATTCAGCGGGCATGGCGAGAAAAGTTGTGCAGTATCGCCGATCGCAGAAGATCTACGCTCAGGGCAACCCTGCCACGAGCGTGATGTACATTCAAAATGGGGGCGTAAAGCTGTCCGTTGTCAATGAGGTCGGCAAAGAGGCAGTCGTGGGGATACTAGGGCCCGGAGACTTTTTTGGTGAAGGGTGTCTGGCAGGTCAGCGCATTTGCATGGGGACGGCCACGGCGATTTTACCGACGGCAGTATTGGTCATTGAAAAAAACGAGATGATGCGCGTGCTCCACACGGAACGTGCCCTCTCCGACCGCTTCATGTCCTACATTCTTTCAAGGAATATCCGAATCGAGGAAGATCTGATCGATCAACTCTTTAACTCCAGCGAGAAGCGGCTGGCGCGCACTCTTTTGCTGCTCGCTCGCTACGGCAAGGAATCCCCACCGCAAAAGATACTTCCCAAAGTCTCCCAGGAGATGCTGGCGGAAATGATTGGCGCAACGCGCGGCCGGGTCAATTTTTTTATGAACAAATTCAGGAAACTGGGCTTCATTCGTTACAATGGGGAACTTCAGGTGCACAATTCCCTCCTCAGTGTCGTCTTGCACGATTAAACGCCAACTTTTGTGCCTATCCGAAAGCGACATACTTCCCCATAGCTGTCCGTAACAGGGTTCCGCTTGATAATAAAATCAGTATCTGTCTAACGTACTTCTCCAGTGAGGCGGAGTAATGATAGGGCATATGTCCGGCAATGGGGCTAACGAAGAGCTGATCGCAGGGCGCGGTATCTGGACATTATGCCTGGCTATTGTTTGGACCAGGGCGGGACGACGCCGGTCATGCGCGCGTAGGCGATGAGTTGGCCCATGTGCTCGTTGGCGTGAACGATGATGCGGAGATACATGCCATCGACAGTGGCGTCGCGGTCATAGATTTTGACCTTGCGCTGCAGATCCGTGGGTGTGATGGCGGCGTGAGCGGTTTTGACAGCTTCCAGCGAGCGTTTGAGCCAAGCGATCACGTCGGCTTTTGAGGTGACCGTCTTTTCCACATTCTCATTCATGTCAGCGGGCATCTTTGGGCCGGTGACGCTCAGCAAATAGAAGTTCGCAAGCGCGATGTGCATGTACACTTCGCTGGTGGAGCGCACTCCAGGTGCGGGACGCCAGGCGAATTTTTCGGCGGGGGTGGCCTCAGCCAGCGCAATCAATTGCTGCGAGACGTGCTTCCACTCTCCATCATAGCCTTGCCAGATTCCCTCCGGTGCTTGAGCAGGCACGGCGGTTGCGCATAAGAAAAGGAAAAACAAAAGTGAGAATGCTTTCACGGTCCAACTCCTATTAGTCTCTATTCCTTACTCCAAAAGTTAGGGCGCCATTCTATACCCGCCATGGCGTAGTCGGAAACAATGCACTTGAATGGTTCACGCGCAAATCGGAAACTAGGGAGGAATGTCCAGTAAGCCCGAGGTGGTCTGCCACGCGCGCCCATCGAGCCGTGGCATGCGACCGCAGAGGACTGGCAACTGCTTCAGCAATCTCCCAGTGGCCCCACTCGGCGACGGACAGGTATATACTGCCCGCGCGAGGAGGGAATATGTTGCAACAAGTGAATCAAACAGAAGCCCGGGACCTCGAGTGGTCTTGTCAGGCCGTTTCGCTTATGGATGAGCCGTGCGACTCTGCCGCAAGTCTCCATTGCGGCATCTGCGGGCGGTGGTTCTGCGCGGTCCATGCCGAGGATGAGACTTGGCACACGTGCGTCCTTGAGCCAGGCGACGAAGGGGGCGAGGCTTAACTGTCTGCGCCGACTGGAAAGAAGCCGGGCAAACTAGTTGCGCGATGGATGCCGAGTGGGCACGCGCGGCAAATGTTGTGGCGGCCGGAATTCGATGGTGACGTCTTGTTGAGCTTGGACAGGCCTCATGTTCAAGAGAGTGGGCTTGTAACGCCACTGGCGAATGGCGCTCATGGCAGCAGGAAGAAGAGAGACCGAGCCGCTCACATGCTTCACATCCAGAACTTGGCCGAGCTCTCCGATGGTGGTGCGGACCTTCACGGTTTCCGATGACCCATGGCGATCTCCCGGTCTTGGATAACGGGGCCAAACGAAAGAGACAAGCTCACCGGCTTGCAATCGAGCGGGTTTATGAGCCGGTGCGGGTCCGGGCTCAGGAGAAACAAGAACAGAAAGTTGCGAGGTCATCGCAAACGAAGAGGAGGCGGCGATCGGCTTTTCCGGAAGAGTCAGCCTGAACGGTTTGCGGCCGTCGCCTGGACCAGTGACGAGGATTGTGGAAGGCGATGACAGGTGCGGCGCTGCGCGCGCAACAGGCGTTACCCTTCTTGGGGAGGGAATGGCCGGCGCGCCACTTATTGCCGTCGCCGGCGTCGACGGATTTACCGCGGGCGTAAGGAACATATTTGCCGCCGCCGGAGTGGAAGTTCGCGAAGTCGGTTCGCCTGAGCGATTCAGCAGCGCCGATGACGTAGCATCAGCAGCCCGTATAGATTTCTGGGTGTCCTGGAGGCGTTCTCCGAGCGGGCGGCGTCCCACTGCGAGCACAACGGTGAGACTGATCACCGCGAACAAAAGCATAACTGCGGCGACCTGTAATCCGGATATTTCAAGTACATATAAGCGTGAGGGCGAGTTGTGGATGCGGTCCGCTGACGACTCGACTTTGCCTGTTCGAACTTGCGGTCCAACCCCGGCGACTGGAGCGTGGTGGTGGACTTTTTCCGAGAGCTGTTCGACAAACGATGGCGGGTTCGCATCCAGAATCTCGGGCGAGGAGGTTTGGTCCTGCTCAGGGAAAACACTCCCAATTGGCTCTTCTGGAAAACCTTCGAGGTTTGCGGGGATGAGGCTCTCAACAGGGGCTGGCGTTAAGCATTCAAGCTCCGAGGTTGGCTTTTCGGATGCGATCCAATTTGAAATTTGATTGCGGGCCTCGAGGGTGAGATCAACGAATCGGATGCCTGCGCTTTTTTTCGATTCCGCTAGCCACACAATCTGCGCGGAGATTTCGATGCTCTGCTCAGAGCTGGGCAATTGCAAGCGAATGCATGAAAGGTAGTCATCTATTAGAAGGGGGTCGGCTGCGGCAACGGCCATGCCCGTCTCACTTATATTAAGGACAATGCCGCCATTCGTACCGTCGAGCTCGACGTGCGCGCGGGAGGCAGGAGTGGTGCGCATCTGAAGGCGGCGGTCGCGCGTGGGATGAATCGTCTCAACCAGCATATGGCGTTCGGCGGAGGGTGCGGCTGCTTCCGCTTTTGCCGGTAGGTCCGCTCCCCGCTCTGTTTTCTTCCGCTGCGCGATTTCTATAAGTGTTGCCAGCTTGCCGCCCGCCTTTGAAAGTGCGTCAAAGACGTAGGCAACATTCTTCGGGCTGAACTGAAGCTGCCGAGCAGTAAGAGTCAGTCGGATGCTGTCGTCGATTTCGGCTTGCTGGCTTTCGGAAAGATAGTTCTGCAGGCCAGAATAGAGTGCCCCGTTCTCGTAATTCTCACTCCACTCAAGAATGGCCTGGAGACGACGACTGGTGTCTTTCTCCAATTCTTGTTCTTGGTGTTCTGTCGCCGCACATTCTGCGAACACTTCTGGTTGACCGCGGGGCAATGTCATGGTTATTTCAGTCAGTCCACCACGCAGTTCCTGAACTTTGTTGGACGGTAAAGATGTTTTGCGACACACCCACTCTCCGCGCAGCTTGTCGAAATCAATCGAGGCGCGATACTGATCTGTTTCATACTTGAAGACCGGCAAGGGCTTGAGCGCTGGCCACCGACCGGCCAGGAGTATTTTCATCTCGGCCTGTTGCACTGGAGACGTGAGTCCAGCAATGTTGGCCCTGGCTCGTTCGTGTTCATGCAATTTCATGATGCGGCCCGAAAAGTTCTACCAGCCAGACAATTTTGCCGGAGCGCGGCCAGCAAATTTTTGGAAGCGGCGGTCGCGACGGGGATTTGAACGAGGAATGTTTCGAAGGACAACAAGTGCACCGAAGTATTCCTGCAGATTCGAAATGTACCTACTCTACCGCTTTGTGCGGTGAGCGTAGTCTGCGTGGTTCCCTGCGTTGCCGAGAGCAGTTCTTCGCAGGCCAGAGAGAGTTTCTGGAGATCGGTGCTGTTAGACTTAGGGCAGGGCACGTACATCTCGTCACCCCTTGCAGCCCCACTTCCGTGTGGGAAGAAACCTTTCAGATCAACTTCCCTGGTCCGCTGTCGTAACTTTCCTGAGTGTAGTCAATCCTAAACCCCGTCCGGTGAGATTAGTTGCTTCCGTTCGACGAGACCTCGGCCGTGGCATTTTTCTGAGGCAGGTACTGGGGCAGGTTGAGGATCTCTCATTGCGAGGCTAGGATTAGGTCCAGAGGCGAACGCTCTAGAGCCATGCTCCTGTCTCCTTCAAACTATTTATTGTGACCAACTTACAAGAGATTAGCAGTAAGTCTACCTGCACGACTTACCGCAAGCTTGCCGCAACGGCTACTCAACTTCGAGAGTTATATCAAACTGTTATGTAGGCTTTAGTTTCGGGCTGCGGCGAGCTTCCAGACTTGCAGTGGCTACCGAGATTCACGAGTCTTGAACAAACCCGCCAAACGCTGATAGAGGCCTTCAATGGCTCGAAAAAGATCCCCAGACCCGGTGGTCCTGTCTGTCACTTCACGGGAGTCGAAATCCGAGGCCAGCGCCTTGCTTAGTTGGGTGGCGCGGCGGACACGCTCTTCCGTGAGCAAAGACCGCACCGTGGCGGTATCCCGTTTTTGGGACTGGCGCTCCTGCAATTCTTGAAGAGCCCAGGCGGTCTTGCGTACATAATCGATAGCGTCGCGAAACTCGCGAAGCACGCCAGGATCCATCCCCCCCGACTTGATGGCGTTCTCCAGCTTCAGCAGGTTGTCGGTGGCCATCTTCAGGCGGAACGTCACGCCCCAAAAAGTTTCGCTGGAAGTAAGAAGCTCGACGGCCACTACCAACACCTCGCTCTTCACGGAGGCACGCAGGGATACCACTCTCGCGGAGGCTGTTTTAGCCGAGATAAGGTTAGTCAGCTCGATAACGTTGCCCGTGGCCGGGCGGCCTCTCATAACGAGCAGCCCGCCGTGCATGTTGACTTCTTTTGCCTCAGCAAACTCGATGATTTCCGCTCCACTGGACTCGGACCACTTCACCTTTACCCGAACAACTACAGGGTAACGGTCACTCCTCCGGTTTCTTCCTTTTGGGGCGGGTAGTTCCGCGGACGCCTTATCCTTTGTCACGAGCCACCTCCGCGCAATTGGCCTTTGAGGAATTCGCCGTCATAGCCAGGAAAGTTTGACGCAAAAAGCAGACGGGCTCAAGGAGACTCAAAGCCTCGTACAACCTGTTGATAACCCTCACTTCATCAACAGAGGAGGCCAATGGAACATGTGGCATGACTTGCTAGGAGATGGACTGTGCTTCCAGGCGGGACGGCGGTTCAAAAGGTATTGATTGACTCCTATCCGGGATGGCGACGAGTTGACTCCCTCGATCATCATTAATCGTCCCCAAAGTGTCCAACAACGAACAGACAGTGCCGTTTCGAGACATCAAACTATCGGCTGCAAGGACTTCCGCACATAGAAATACCCTGCGAGAGCTTCTGGAGGGATAAATGAAAAACCCAGTCATTTTGTTGGTCTTTTTCTTGGCAACAGCATTGAGCGCTTCCGCGCAAGCACCTAATCTACAAACAGCGGGCAACTTTGCGGTGCTGGCCGGTGGCGGAATCGTCAACGCTGACGCGGGAACCACGGTTGTCGGCAATGTAGGAAGTTCGCCGACACCCACGGTCACGGGACTTTTGGCAACCCAGGTGACAGGCACGCTGTATACGGCCGCGAACGCTGTAGTGACAACGGCCCAGGCGGACCTAACAGCCGCCTACGTTGACGCCGCCGGCAGGCCGTCGTGCACGGCGCTGACAGGTGCACTGGGCACAGGGACGAATGCTAATCTGGGCCCGGGACTTTACTGCTATTCGACAGCAGCACTGCTGAATGGCACTCTGACGCTTACCGGCAGCTCCACTGACGTCTGGATCTTCCAGATCGGCAGCACGCTGACAACGGCCACGGGTGCTACCGTTGCTTTTGCCGGTGGCGCGTCGCCGTGCAATGTGTACTGGCAGGTGGGCTCCTCCGCGACCATCCAGACGGGCAACAACTTTGCGGGGAATATTATGGCGTTAGCGAGTATCACGCTGAATGGAGGCACTCTCGCGGGCCGGGCGCTGGCCAGAAACGGCACGGTTACGATCAGCGGCAAGGAAACCATAATCAGCGGATGTTCTTCAGGGACGACCAGCCCGCCGACCATCGTGGTCTCGCCTGTAAACTCCTCGATTATTTGTGGGGCCGTCGGCACATCCATCACTAAAACCGCCGTCGTGTTGTTGAACGGGGTCCCCGTCGTGGGTACAACGGTCACTTTCACAGTGACGGGACCGGACTCCGGGCAGAGCGGGACCGCTATCACGGATGCTACAGGTACAGCGACATTCAGGATCACCGCGCCCTCATTAACATCTTCAGCGGGAGATACTATTGTTGCCACTGTAAACGGCGGGACGGTTATCTCGAACACGACGTTTGCGACGTGTTCGGGTTCGGGCTCTGGATCATTTTGTTCGACGGCGCCATCCCCTACTGTCAGCCTAGTGAGTGTGACAACAGGTCCGCCTAAGCAAGTCGTCCTCTCGGTTCAATCTGCAGGTGGATTGACTTCCGTTGTCGTCAATACCCCCCCGACAAGGAATGCCACGGTCAGCATTTTACCGTTCGACAATGGAACGACCCAGGCTCTGGGCGTCACCGCCACGAAGATCGATCAGTCGGCATCGGCCGTGATCGAACTGACGGTTACAGATCTATGTGGTCATACAACTGTATTTGATCCGGTCTTTGCAACGATCACCATTCCCGCGGCCGGTCCCCGCTCCAGGCTCCCCCATGTTGCAAAATTTGACTTCGATCATTGGGAGGTAGCTCGCTTCGACGGCATCGGTCACACGGAGGGGATAGTATTCCTTCAGAACGATACCCCGGGAGTGGAATCACTGGTAATCACGGTCAATGGAACCCAGTTTAGAACAAAGCTTTCGGATGGGAAGTCTAAGAAGATAGATATCTCCTCCGCTCTGTTCCACGGCACCAACAAAGTTACCATTGCCGCTTTTGGCGACAGGGGAAGTTCCGTCGATCTGAGCATCTCCGACGGGAAATAAACGTACGACCGGGTTCGCATTTCGCATTCGCCAGGCCACCCTGCGTGGAGCGAACCCGGTCTCTTCTTGCGTGAATCCGTACAACACCTGCCGAAACGGGTAAGGCCCTCGGGAGCCTCCGAGGCGGTGCCCCAACCATCGACTAGAGGAGATGGTCTGTTCTGCCCATCCTTTGGAGAGCCAGTCGAACCGGCCGAACGACGTAATATGCGACGGAGAGAAACTTGGGCATCGGCAGGAACCAGCGGTCAAGTTCACTTGGCTCAAGTTTATGCAAGAAGTAGCGGAGGAATATTTTTGTCTGGTCCCTGAGGCGTTCACGAATCTCAAGTTGACAAGTGATGCCGCCCTGCAGGCCCCAGCGTTCGCCAGGCTCCTCGAAAAGACAAGTACAGGCCTGCGCAGCCAAAGCTTTCGCGGTGCGGTCGATCCTTAGATCTTGCGCGAGTTTCGGAGGTACGGTCGATCCAAGCAGGCCCTGTGCCAGGAGAAAACCAGTGCCCAAGGCCCGCTTAAGGCCAAGATCGTCCGCCTCCCGCAGCACGAAATACCAGTCCAAATCAGGAACCGACAGAATCTCGGCGATGTCGCATATGAACTTTAGTTGCACCCAGCGGTGTTTGGCGGCGTGCACGGAGAGCAGCAACAGGTAGGTCTCCAGCCGCAGACTTCGCACTTCTTGCCCCACGACGGAGACTGTCTCTAAGTTCTCGAGGAACCGTTCAGGATCTCCAGCAAGACACGCGGATCTACTTGTGAAACGCCAGTGTAGATCCACACGCACCTTTCCATCGGCGCGATAGAGCAGCAGTTCGTGGTTCTCGCGCAAGAATTGATTCAATTCGCCAGTCTCCACTCTCTCAGGCGCGTAGCCCCGGTCAACGAGGAGACGCCGGGCCCGCAGGGCATCGCGCTCAGAAATCATAATGTCCAGGTCGCCAAACCCGCGAAGCGACAAGTCGCCATAGAGCCTGACGGCAAGTGCAGGGCCTTTAAACGGCACTGCTTGAATACCGTGCGAGTCCAGGAAGCCAAGGATGTCCACTAATTCCTTGGCAAGTAGCCGGCCCTCCGCAGCCTCGGCCTCGTGGCGCGCTCGCAGTGGTTGGAGGACGCTGCTGGGCACAATATCCGGACAGATTCGGTGAAGGTTCCAATATATGAGCGATAGCGTGTCGTGACGGAGCGCCAGTCGAATGAATTCGAACCAGTCTATTTCTTTCCTAGCGGCCTCTCTTATCCGCTGGGACATTTCCGGGTCGACCCGAGTGCGGGCACAACAGAGAAGCAGTTCCATCTCCGCGCAAGTAGCGGCGTTTCGGAACTGCTTAGTCTGTTTCGGCATGATTTCGTTTCGGGTCATGATTCCAAGAGCTCCCGAAATCGAACGGGGAGTTGATCAAAGTCACGTCCCGTCTCGAGGTGGTAGCAGGGCGTGGACTTTACGAGTTGACTCAGAGCCTCCAAATGTGCGCGGCAGGAGTTCGCCTCTGTGAGCAGAACGTTGGGAACCATCTCCAACAGCGCTTCGTCAGGATTCATCCTCGAGACAACGCTGGTTTCAGCCTTCGCGATGCGCGGAATCACAATAGCGGCGGGGCGAGCCTCGGTGGCTACTTTGGCGCCATAGACCTGTATGGGGTGGATTTGGCGCTTCCGCCATCCGGGACGCTTAGGAGAACTTAGCAGAAAACTCAGCTCCGGGAAGAAGCTGGCGGTTTGGTCGCTGACATCCACCGCCTCGGGAAATGCCAGGACCCGGAACCCATCTGGCCGGTCAACTAGAAAGACCATGTCATCGCTCATGTAGTCAAAATTGGCTCTGAGCGAGGCGACTGTTAGAGTAGATTTGCCCGACCCACTTGTGCCGGGAATTAGGAGACACTTGCCATTTGCGCTGAAGCCGCCAGCGTGCAAGCTATAGAGCCCGCGGCGCTTTAAGATTTCAATCAGACAAATGGTAAACAGAAGATGAGAGGCCAGCCACAGGTTGTCGATCTCCGGCTCGAGCACTGAGAACCATGCGTCGCCCGAGCCAGGGTTGCACAATACCCGTATGCGGTCATCGCAACAGAGGTAGATTTGGTCTTCGGCTGCGAAGTAGCTCGCATCGCCGCTCTCCAGGTCGTAAAAAGACCTCGCCCGCCCGGGCGGTTTTCCGAAGCGGTGCCTTTTCGCATTCGAAACGGACTCGAAGTCGAAATAAATGGTCTCGGCGGACTCTTCATTGGTGGGAAGAATTTGGAATCTAGAATTGAGGCAAGTTGCGATTGCGGCCGAAGATAACACCCTGAGATTCAAATTGTGGAAACCGTAGGTATATGTGCACCGGCTATTGCTCATGATCTTGATTGCTCCAGTTCAGATTTTCCGGAGGGAATCACGCTATGGTGGCCAGTGGCAAAAATGCGGTACATCTCGGCATATAGAGGTCGCGGATCCCGCGGTTCCAGGAAGGGCACGCCATCTTTGACCAACCAGCAATGGCCAACGAACTTTTCCTCGATTCGGCCCATGCCGAAGCACAGGGATACGTCCTGGCCGTTGCGGCGGAAAAAGTAGTATCGCGTGACGCCTCGAGTGAGACATCCCTCGCGTACTAGGGGACGGCCCGCACGGATGGCCATTTCCACGTATTGCATGATCTGCTCAATTCGCTCTCGGTTCGCCGGCAAAGGAACTCTTGGCTCCAGCAGAGTTTGGACTCGCGATAGTTTTAGCCGAAGGAGGAACGGAACAGCGGCCGCAAAGAGCAATATTTGAAAGAAGAGAAATACATCGGAAATGGATCGTTTGCCCATATTTGTCCTGCGCGCTCCCTCTGCCGACGACGGACACGGGCAGGAATCGTGCCAGAGGCTCGAAAGGTCTATCGAAGCCGTGGGACACTTGTCGGAGCGCAATCAGACCCTCTTTTTAGGCACGAAAGTCTGTTGGTGGAATCTGCGGCGGCGTGCACAGAAGCGGCGGAAGATTCGAAGCGCGCGCCATCGTTTATGCAGATCCTTGGGACGCGTCTTCGGCTTCGGAACCTATACAATCTCCGCTCCAGTCGACGATAAGTTTCTTGCTTCGAAGATCGTCGAGCACTTCCCGGATGTCCATCTCTATGATTTTCGGAGGGGCGTCATATTCCTTGGCCAGAACGGATACCAATTGCGCCACTCGAAGCGTTCCGTCGCAAAGCTCCCAGATTCTGTTGCCAACCTCATTCAGCGCATAGTAGCTCCCATCATCCATGTTGAAGAGAAGCACATCCTGCGATCCCTTCTGGACGATAATCTGCTCTTGGCGTTTGGGGCAGCTATTGGAGCTTGTGATTTCTTTCATCGTTTTTTCCCGGCAACTCCATCGCTAGATACTGCTTAGGGAAGATCTTTGCTCGAAGTCGATTCACTTTTATTCAAATACACGCGCAGAGGTCCCTGTTCGCGAATGTGTGGCTTCGCGCGAAGATTGCAGCAGCTTCGGAGAGCAAGGAGCTAGTTCTGAGCTGCTAAACCAGCGCTCTTTGCTCTTGCATGTCGTCCTTGCCAGCCCTACTAAAAACTAAGCTTGGTAACCAGCCGCAGCAGGCCTAAACACCTCAGGCTGGGCTTTGTATACTTCTTCATGGGTCTGTCCGCCTTTCGATTTTCATTTTGATCGCGTGTGACTGGGTGAATATTTTATCGACTTCAGAAAAGCGCTTCCGCCTCTCCGCTACTGTTTGCGGTGCTTTTCGATGTAGGTAGGGTGAGCAGTTTTCGCGTATCCGGCCGCAAACCTGTCCTCAGGAGCGCCGTCGTCCGAGCTTTCCTGCAGCGGTTATATGGCGTTCCCTGTGGCTGCCTTGACGCCTCACGGGGGCGCCCAGAATAGAGCGGCCGGGATATTTGCAACAAAACTCTCTCACTTTCACTACACAGGACGGAGATGCTAGAGACCCAGGAAATATTTGTCTGTTCATTTTTGCACACATAGGTGTTGATTGAGCCGCGTCACGCAGCTACGCGAAAATTAAGTCTCGAATTATCGAATCCTTCGTTACTCTGCCGAGAGGGGTAAAGATATTTTCGTCAGGCGCAGCTATTGCGGGGTCCAGTGGACGGTGGCTTTGAAGAGGCCGTCGACGAAACCGATTTGGTAGACGAGGAAGAGGCCGAAGGCAGTGCTGACTACGCCGGAGACGGTGGAGAGGTAGACGGTGGCTTTTTCGAATTTTTTGCCGGAATAGACCAGTGGGACGGCAATAGCGGTGGTCATGAGCATCATGCCGATGATGGTGCCGATGCCGAAGACTAAGAGGTAGGCGATGGCCCAGAGAGGGCTGCGGATGCTAGCTAGAACCAATAGGGCTACCGCTGCGGAGCCGGCGAGACCGTGTACCAAACCGACGACCAGCGGACGCAGGAGCTGATAGAGGCCGTGGTTGCGAAGCCAGCGGTTCAGCGAGCTTTCCATGGGAGGTACCGAAGGCTGCGAATCCGCTTGGTTTTCGACTGCGGCGCGCTTCCGAGGCGCGAATCGATCGTTCAGCCAGCGAAGGGCGCCCGTCAAATTGAGGACGCCGAGAAGAATCAGCATTAGCGCGACGGAGAATTCCATGGATAGGCCGACGCGGGGAGGAATGGCCAGGCCGAAGAGAATGATGGCGGAGCCGACGACAAAAATTGTGAGCGTGTGACCTACGCCCCAGAGCACACCGATCAATGCGCCCTGGCGCATGGAACGTTCGCGACTGACGATGGTGGAGACGGCGACGACGTGGTCAGGATCGGTGGAGTGGCGCATGCCGAGAAAGAGACCGAGAAAGACGATCCCGAAGAAAGTGCTCAGGCGTCCTTGCGAAAGAAAATTCGCGGCGGCTCCGGTGGTCAGCAGGGCTTTGCCGGCGATGCCGAGGCCAAGAATAAGCATGAAGGTCGCGGAGACGAGCGGCAGCCAGCGTTTGACGAGCGGGCCTTCGCTCTTCCAGCGGGCGACGAATTGTCGCGCGTACACCATCAGCAATCCAATGGCGATGAGGACGGCGGCGAGGCCGACGCTGAAGGCTACGATCAAGAAAAGACCGAGGCCGACGCGGTGCAAGGAAAATGCGCTCAGTAGCACGACCAAGGCCGCGGGGCAGGGAATGATGCCACCGGTTATGCCCAAAGTAAGAAGCTGGACGAGAGATACATTTTTCGGTTTCTGAAGTGATGTGGAGCCGTTATCGCCAACGCGCCCGATGGACGATTCCTGTGCCCGCTGTCTTCCCAGCGAAGAAAACCAGTGACTGTGAAACGCTCCATCGTGATGGCTGTGGCCGCCGTCTTCTCCTGTCCAGGCGCGAAGGAGCAGAAAACATGCTAGTCCAGCGATGGTCAAACCTGAGATCACGCCGAGCCAGGGATAAAGATGTTCAGGAACGATGTATTTGGAGGCGTAAAGCGTGATCGCTCCGAGCAGATAAACGCCCGCGGTATGCGCGGCGGTCACAATCAGGCCGAGAAATACGGCGTGTTTTGGCGTCCCGCGCGAACCCACCAGATACGCAGCTACGATCGTTTTGCCGTGACCGGGCTCGAGCGCGTGAAGCGCGCCCAGACCGACGGCGATCAACGCGGCGGTGAACAAAAACCAGAAACTTAGATTTTGTGACGAGACGAGTTCGGTGAACTTGCTTCTTGGAGTGGCTTGTTGATTGGCGCGGAGCGCGACGGGAGCTGGAGACCCCGCGGCCACAGGAACGCTTAAGGCGCCATTTTGCGGTGCCGTCGGCGATGGTTCCGAAGCCGTAACGGGCTTCGCCGCTTTGCTTGCATACGATTGCGGCGCGGCTGGAGTTTCAAAAGCGGGCGTTCGGGTCGTTTTCGAATCTGCAGCGCTTGCGATTGCAACGGGCGGCAGCGTAAAGCTGAAGGTAGCTTCCAAATCTTGCGGCGGGCTGTTGATCAGGTCGGTGGGATAGTTCGAAAGTTGCGCGCTGCGGTCCGCGCGGGGAGCTGAGCTGGCTGTGAGCGATACGCCAGCGCCGGGATTTACGATGATTTCTTTCCATCCGGCGCGGCCTGCAAAGTTGTTGTCCCGGTAGCGGACCGTGTAGTTCGACGCGGAAGATACGCCAGCCAGGGCGGCCCGATAGATGAAGCCGAGCTTCATGGTGGGCAAACCGCCGGCACCGGCAGGGAAGATGGCATCCCGCGAGACAACTTCAAGCCGCACCGGAAGGCCGTTCACTTCGACGCTCAGACCGCCGGCGAGCGAAGCTGCTTTGCGCGCAAGGTAGCCGGCGAGGAGTGGATCGTCGCGTTTCGCGGTGATATGGGAGTCTTGCATCTCCTGGTAGGTGGGGATTTCCGCGACATCCACGATGTAGTTCAGCTCGAGGTAGCTCGAGTCCACAAAGATTGCGGCGTAGTGGCTGATGCTAAAGTTGCCCATGGGATGAGCGTCGCCCGCCGGAGGATTCGCGAGGAGAGAGAAAACCAGCCACGCGAGCAAAAAAATGCGTGGTGCGCGTTTATGGCTGCGCATCGGTAGCCCCTTTGCTCTTCGCTGCGACGGAATCTTTGGATAGTTTTTGCAACGCGGCTTGCGCAGTGTTTGCGTACAAAACATGGAATTGCGGATTCAGGGCCAACGCGCGCTGGAGAAAATCCCGCGCCTTTTCATGCATGCTCAGGCTCTCGTAGATCATGCCTGCGTGGAAAAAGAGCAGCGCGTCGTTGGTGCCCAAACGTAGCGCTTCCTTCATGGCCGTCCCAGCCTCCTGCGGTTGTCCATTCTTGTACAGCGCCCAGGCCAGCGCATCCCAAGTATATATGTCGTGCCGAACTTCAAACTCTTTTCGCGCCAGTTCGAGGGATTCGTGCAAATGGATGTCGTGCTCCGCATAAAATACCGCCAACTCTCGGTTGTACACCGTTTGATTGAAGGCATTCAACCTGCCGATGTACTCGACCAAAGCGTACTGTTTCGCGGCTTCGGCTGCGCTGCCGGATTTTGCGTACACGTCACCCAACGCTGCCACATACGCGGGTAGAGGGATGACCGCGATGGCGCGCTTATAGGAA